>ULOO01009960.1_pt1 | contig 9471 bp, 10 predicted proteins | sample 1952651 | NCBI WGS metagenome assembly ULOO01 (sample SAMEA4835605, study PRJEB28245) | human gut metagenome | biome: gut microbiome; material: fecal sample | place: Denmark | collected 2008 | reverse complement strand
GTTTTTGTATATAAAAATAAGGTAAATAATGCTTTTAATAAATATTCCGCTTCCGGAAAAAATAATCTCAAAGCTATATTTTCGGAAAGGAAATTATTTTGGATATAAACGAAAAAGAATATAAAAAGTATTGTGCCGGAAAGGCAAAAAAGTCGCCGGTTTTCAAGAATACGTTTGCGGCTTTTGTCTGCGGCGGGGCGATATGTGCTTTTGCAGAGGTACTCAAAATGCTTTACGGGATGACATCGCTTCCGGAAGAAACCGTCAAAATGCTTGTCCCAGTTACGCTTGTTTTTCTTGCTGCTCTTGCAACCGGACTCGGTGTTTTTGACGATTTTGCGAAGTTTGCCGGTGCAGGAACGCTCGTCCCGATAACGGGCTTTGCAAATGCTGTTGTCTCGCCCGCTATGGACGACAAAAGCGAGGGTCTTATTATGGGAGTCGGCGCGAAAATGTTTACGGTCGCAGGACCCGTCATTGTTTACGGGGTCGTTTCCTCCGCCGTTTACGGAGTTATATATTGGCTTTGCGGGGTGCTGTCATGAGGGTTAAGAAATTAAATGAAAAGCCGTCACTTGTCGGCTGTGGCTCGGTTGTCGGGAAAAGAGAAAGCGAAGGTCCGCTTTCGGACGATTTTGACATCCACGATAAGGGCGAGCATTTCGGCATGAACACATGGGAGAAGGCGGAAAGCGAAATGCAGAGGATTGCGCTCAATACTGCACTTGCAAAGGCAAAACTGGGGGCGGGGTCGGTTGAGGCGGTGTTTGCCGGCGATTTGCAGAATCAATGTGTCAGCTCGGTTTTCGGACTTGCCGATTTCGGCGTTCCGTATTTCGGACTTTACAGCGCGTGTTCAACCTTTGCGGAAGCTCTTATGCTTTCCGCAATGCTTGTCGACAGCGGAAAATTCAGCGCATGCGCGGCGGTTACGTCATCTCATTTCTGCGCGGCGGAACGTCAGTACCGTTTTCCGCTTGAATACGGCGGACAACGTACACCGACGGCTCAGCGAACCGTGACGGGTGCCGGTGCTGCGATAGTAAGCTCGGCGAACGGAAATTTTCCGCGCATAACGGAGGTCATGCCGGGACGCATAGTAAACAAAGGTATAAAGGATGCAAACAACATGGGCGCAGCAATGGCACCTGCGGCAATCGATACGATACGCGATTACTTCAACGAAACCGGACATTCGCCGAAGGATTTTGACCTTATCCTGACGGGGGATCTCGGCGCCGAGGGGCATGCAATAGTGCTTGAATATCTCCTCCGCTATGGGATTGACATAAGAGAAAATTATAACGACTGCGGGCTCATGATATATGATATAAACCGTCAGGATATGCACGCGGGCGGGTCTGGGTGTGGGTGCAGTGCCTCGGTTATATGCGGACACATAATGAAAAGGTTTGAAAAATGCGAGCTGAAAAATGTACTTTATATCGCAACAGGGGCGCTTATGAGCCCGTCGACGTCAAAGCAGGGACTTTCAATTCCCGGAATAGCTCACCTTGTCAGAATTGAGGCGGAAGGGAGGTAAAAGCTATGGAATTTTTATGGGCATTTATAATCGGCGGGGCTTTTTGCTCCGTTGCGCAGATATTGATAGACACAACAAAGCTCACTCCCGCGAGGATACTTGTTTTATACGTCACGCTCGGAGTTGTGCTGACAGCTGTCGGCATATACAAGCCGATTGTCGACTTTGCGGGTTGCGGAGCGACGACGCCATTGCTCGGATTCGGATATTCGCTTGCGGACGGTGTTCGCAAGGCTGTCGACAAAAGCGGACTCATCGGAGCACTGACCGGGGGACTTACGGGTACCTCCGCGGGTATCGGCGCCGCGATAGTTTTCGGATATCTTATAACGCTTGTGTTCAAGGGAAAACCGAGAGACTGAAAAAAGAGACTGCGGGAGCAGTCTCTTTTTATGTCATTCAGCTTTTTTAATATCGAAAACGCAACTACCGGCGATCTTTTCGAACTTCACCGAGCTGACGCCGGCATAATCGAAGAGGGAAAACTGATGATTGCTTGAGGTGTCAAGGTATACAAATATCTTTTTATAAATCTCTGCCCGCTTTTCTTCATCCGTCTCCGGCGCAAATCTGATGATAACGACGCTCGTTGAAAAGTCGTCGGTTATGATTTTCTTCACGAGATAGACTTTTTCTATAAGACCTTCGTCTATGGATTTTATATAAGAGAGGATGTTATCGAGCATACCGTCCGGAAGCTCTTCTGCCGAGAGCTTATCGCCCGGGCGCAGAATTCCCGCCTCATCATATTTATCTGCCTGCGCCTGATACATTTCGGTGCAGGAGTTGCGATATTTTTTAAGTTCATCGGAATTTCCTGTTATACAGCAGAACGCTCCGATCTCGGAAAGTCCGGTATCTATGTAATTGGTGTTTATTGCGATCGCGCGGTAAACGAGCTCGATGCCGCCGCTGTCGAAGCGATGAAGCATACATACTCCTTTTATGAAATACGCATAGGCGGTTGCGGGTTCAGGAAGCTCGTTTATAACCCTTTCGCATACGGAAACGGCTTTTTCGGTTTGCCCGCAATACATATATTTATCGACGATATCTACGAAGGTTTCTGCCGAAATCGGCTCGCCGGAGGCTTCCCAAGCGTCCGTTTCAGCTTTCAGACCGAGATGAATGTCTCTTTTCTCTTGATATATTCCGGAGAGATGACTGTAAATAAGGGCGTTTGCGGCATCAATCGCCTTTTTGCGCTCGGCGGAGAAGGAGTCGTCCTGCGGGACGGGCAGGGCAAAGGGTCGCTCCGCGCCTATTGAAGAAAGACGCATTCTTAGGGTCGGATGGGTTGCGTTGTTCGATATAATTTCGTTTTCAAGCAACTTATTCCAGAATTCCGCGCGTGCTTCTATCGCTTTTTCGAATTTGTCAGCATTGTCCGAAATTAAGGTCTCTGACAGCTGTTCGGATTCGAAAAGTGAAGAGTCGTCATAGTATCTTTCGTAGTCATAAAGGTTCTTGTAAGAGAGTTTTGTGAGCACGGAGGCTGCGTCGCGCACATTGCCGTAGGTTGCCATCGCTTTATCGGCAGTTTCCTCGCTTATAACGGATGCGGCATAATGATATAGTCTGTATTCATTTTCAAACACCATATCAAGGTGTACAAAGGGAAGATCTGCCAAATACGAAAGGAAATGACGACATTTTTCTGTTTCGAGCCACCTTGAATACCCGGAGACTTTCAGCGCCGCTCTGCCGTCTGCGGCTATATGCCCGAATTCGTGAAGGAATATCGCATAAAGCTCTCCCTCAGACGACATTTCGATAAGCTCCGCTCCGATGCAGAGAAACAGCGTTTTTGACCGCGCAAGAACCGATGCTCCAAAGTCCGTGTTCAGCATTATTACAAGCTTATTTTTGCATCCGAGCGTATCGAGAGCCTTTTGCGCAAGCGAATGCAAGCGGGGATATTCCGTTATGGTTGCGACATACATCCCGTTTGTGAAAACGGCTTTCGGGGGAGCTATTCGTAGCCTTGAAAATGAGCACAGGAAAAGCACAAATGCGAAAAACGCATTGCCGGATTCAGAGCTGACGCCGATTGAGACCGCCGTGACAATGCCCGCGGCCGCACACAGAATGGCGATTGTATCGGAGCGGCGGCGTAGCTTCATCAGTATTTTCAGCTTTTCATTTGCCGTTTGCTCTGCGCGCCGGCGGTGTGATAATAAGAAATCGGTTGCTTTGGCAACGCTTTCAAATTTAAACTTTTTTCTGTACGCATTTGTTTTCAGTATTGAGAGAATCACCGCAAAAGCGAAAAGCCCTATCGGCAGAGCATAAGAAATTGCCGTGAAGATCCATAAGATATTGCCCGGAATGTCTTTTTGCAAATACGCTCCGAGCGCGCAGAATCCGACGGTACATAGAACGGAAAGCAGGAGCTCCGAGGCCCCTGTTATCAGGTTGAATTTTTGGATTGGTGCTTTTTCGCTCCGTTTCTTTTGATTTTTCATCATATGCGCATCCTTTCGCTTGATATAAAGATTATAGCATACAAAGAAAAGCATTGCAAGACATAGCAAAAAAATGCATCCGAGGATGCGTTTTTATTGGTCAATACACCTTTTGCGGACAATATAATCTATGCCTGCTTTTCTCGCCTGAGAGATCTGAAATCTGCGTGGAATTTTATATGCTTTCCCGCATTTTATAAAGTTTGCGCCTGCCTGATGAAAGCGGAAAGTTACCCCCTTTTCAACGCATTGGCGGCGCAGACTGAGTACCCAATCAAAATCGCAGGGGTGCGCCGAGGCTCCGGATTCGCCTCCCTCAGAAACCTCTTCGATCCCGTCTCCTATGTATTCCGAAATGTCGATTTCTTCGAGCAACGGAGCTACGATTATCAGCCTGTGCTTTATCGGCAGGGAAAGGAATATCAGGAGACGGAAGTCTGCCATTTGCCCGTTTTCGACGGTACACCAGATGACGACGTTACGATGGAGGCGATAAGGGAGATACGCTCCATTGCGGGCAAGCAATGCTTTGTTTCCGGAATGTCGGCGCTGGCGGACGTTTCAAAGGAATATACGTCATTTGCAGGTGCGGTGGAAGGAATGGAGAGCAGCGTCAAGTTCATTTATCGCACGGACTCCGTAAAGGCGAAATAAAGTATGAACATGTTTTTCACGCTGTTTTCGGTTTTTGTAATAGGCGCGAGCTTCGGCTGGGTGCTTGAATTGCTTTTCCGCAGAACGGTACATGGGAAATGGATAAATCCCGGGTTTATGACGGGTCCATGCCTCCCGCTCTACGGCTTTGGGCATGTGCTTCTGTATCTTTTCTGCATGATCGACTTTTCACTCATAGACTCAAAGGCGCTGGCGACTTCCGTCAGAATAATCATTCTGACCCTGCTCCTGACAGGGATTGAATATATAACCGGGCTGATCTTTGTGAAAAAGTTTCATGTCAAGCTATGGGATTATTCAAAGCAATGGGGAAACATCGGCGGTATTGTCTGTCCGCTGTTCTCCCTTGCGTGGGGCGCGATAGGCACGGCATATTGCTTTCTCCTCGAACCGCACATAGAAACGCTTGTTTTGAAAATGGTGTCGTCGCAGATATGCGTATATCTTCTCGGCGCTTATATGGGCGTGCTAACGGTCGACCTTTTCTATTCGTTCAATATAGTCAGCAAGATAAAGAAATGGGCGGCTGAGCAGAAATTCGACGTCCGCTATGAAAACCTCAAATCGGCGATACAGAGCAGGGCAAGAGCACTTAAAAGAAAGCATAATTTCCTTTTGCCCTTCAAATCGACGGAGGGGCTTGAGGGCGAGCTTGAAAATTACAGAAACTCCGAAAATTCAAAATGACATAAAAAACGGGAACCGCAAATGCGGCTCCCGTTTTCATTATCGAAGATTATTTAAGATGGAATGTAAACTCAATGCTCTGACCGTCGTCGCTTTTGGCGACAGCCGTTCCGCGGTGTCCTTCGGCAATGCTGCGGGCGATGGAAAGTCCGATACCGAAGCCCCCTGTTCCGGCACTGCGCGATTCGTCCTGCCTGTAAAAGCGGTCGAACAGCTTTAAGCAGTCGCCTTTTTCAATGCCGGCACACTTGTTTGACGTCTTTATTATGATACCTTTCTTGGCTTTTTCAAGCGAAAATTCAATATCCGAGCCGTCGCTCGCGTATTTAACGGCATTGTCTATGAGGATTGACGCGAGCTGGCGGATTGCATATTCGTCGCCGCGATAGACGATTTCTTCGTCGATTGCGATTTTAAGCTCATGATCTTTTGAGAGCGCGAAATCGGTAAATGATTCCGCCGTTTCCCTCAGCGCGTCGCTTATGTTGAACTCGGAAAAAATCAGAGGGGACGTTTCCTCGTCCATTTTGGAAAGAGTGACAAGAGAATTGACGAGTTCCGTCAGCTTTTCCGTCCGTGCGCGGGCTGGCGGAGGTGCTTATGTTGCGCATTGAAAGAAATTACAGATTTATTGTCGGGTTCAATTTCGGATTGATTGTGCTCGGCGTTGCGGGTATTATACAGTCGACTCTTTCGGCACTTCTTCACAATATGTCGACTCCGGGGATAAGCCTCCGCAGTATGACAAATCTCCTTGATAACGGATACAGCGACGAGTTTCCGCTGGCGCATAGAAAATAACCGGAAAAACAAAAAAGCAAAGATACGATTTCCGTGTCTTTGCTTTTTATTTGTGGTTACCTGTTTGTCTTGCTTTCATCGTTGCCGAAAGGGAAATAATTCAGCCCCGCTTTTTCCGCCTGAGAGATCTGAAATCTTCGTGGAACTCTGTATGTTCTTCCGTCTTTTATGAAATTTGCGCCGGTCTGATGAAAGCGGAACGTCACATTTTTCCGTATACACTGCTGTCGAAGGTCAAGTATCCATTCAAGCCTGCACGGACGTGCACGCGCTCCGGATTCACCTCCGGCGGAAACCTCGTCGATATCGAAGTCAAGGTATTCCGAAATATCTATTTTTTCAAGAAGAGGCGCGGTGATTATGAGCCTGTGCTTTATCGGAAGGGCGGTGAAAATCGGCAGGCGGAAATCTGCCATTTGCTGATTTTCCGTTGTACAACCGATGACAACATTGTCGTAACCGTCGCCCCAGTCGTCCGGAAGACAGCTTTCAAGACGGTCTATGCGCTTCGTGAAGAATATGAAAAAACAGTCGCTCCGTTCCTTTATCATCTTCCAGCAATCGCCGCGCCATCCGTCGGCGTCTTTCAGAAGAAAGTCGGACGTAAAGCATGTGTAAACTGTCGATTGTGGCGGAATTTTGTAGCTACCGTCCCGCTTTTTCTTTATCGGAAGGTCAAACTGCGCCGTTTTGCGACAGAGACTGCTTGAAATTTCCGAGCTGTACATTTCATCCTGACGGTAAACATAACAGTATTTGCAGCCAGGGCTGATTTTTGTGCAACCGTGCCACGGATTCCATTCGGCACATGAAGGGTCGCTCCGCATACCGACCTTTTCCGATTTTCCGGGTAAGCTCATATGCCTTTGCGAAGGTCGGGGCTCAGACGCTTTATTTCATTGCCTTCAGGCGAATTCGCCTGTACGGGAATCAGCTTTGCGGCGTCGTAGTTTGCGTTCAGCACAAATATCATGCCTCTGAATATTTCTCCGAGCTTTGACGCGATCTCATCGTCCGTAAAATCGCAAACGCAGGTTGCACAAAGCACGCAGAGCCCGTATGTGTAAATCCACATCTGTCTGAAAAGGTGCTCTGCCTGTTCGGCGCTTGCGTGATAATCGCGCATGATTATTGTAATATCGTTTTCTTTTCCGAAGGAAATCGCTTCAATGGCGCGGTCAAAATCCGAGCCGGCGCCAGTTTCGCTCATGAAAAGCCATTGAAACAACTTCGGGTTTTCCTGCTCAAACCTGACCCATTGCATACCGCGCTTTTTATATGCGGGGCTGTAATCCTCGGCGACAGCCATGTAGCGGTCAAACCGTTTTTTCGCTTCTTTATAGACTTCGTTTCTGACCTCGCCCATGTCCTTGAACATTGTGAAAACCGGGCAAGCAGAACAGCCGAGCGCTTTTCCGAGTCCACGTGATGTGAGAGCTTCTATTCCGCTTTTGCTGACCAGCTCAAGCGCGACGTGCACGACGTGTTCCTTTGTGAATTTCGGTTTCGGAGGCATTGCTTTATTCTCCTGATTTTGTAATATCGTATGCTCTATTATAACGCTTTCAACGGCAAATGTCAATCCGAAAACGCATTTTATAAGGCTTTTATGCTGTTTTAAGCTCCGCCGAACTGACTGTAATAGAGTTTTGCGTAAAATCCGTTTTCTTCAAGCAACGAAGCGTGATTTCCGCGCTCGATGACGTGTCCGTCCTTCATGACAAGGATGACGTCCGCCTCCTTGATTGTTGAAAGTCTGTGCGCGACGATGAACGACGTCCTGCCTGCCATCATTTTTGAAAAAGCTGACTGTATTTTCAGCTCGGTGCGCGTGTCAATGGACGACGTTGCCTCGTCAAGAATGAGCATTTGCGGCAGGGAAAGCATTGCTCTTGCAATGCAGAGCAGCTGTCTCTGACCCGCGGAAAGGTTGCTTCCGTTTTCTTTTATGACAGTGTTGTAGCCATCCGGCAGTCGGCGGATGAAGGAATGTGCGTGAGCCGCTTTCGCCGCGGCTTCGACTTCATCGTCCGTCGCGTCCGGCTTGCCGAAGGCGATATTGTCACGCACAGTGCCGGATGAAAGCCATGTGTCCTGAAGAACCATTCCGTATCTTGTACGGAGGTCGTTTCTTCTCATGCCGCGGATGTCCGCTCCGTCAACTTTTATGCTGCCGTCGCAAACGTCATAAAAACGCATGAGCAGGTTTATAAGCGTTGTTTTTCCGCATCCTGTCGGGCCGACGATTGCAATTCTCTGTCCCGAAGCAACGGAAAGGGAAAGCTCTTCTATAAGAGGTCGACTCGGCACGTACGAAAACGAAACGTTTTCAAGCTCGACCCTTCCTTCCGCCTCGGGCGATACGGGATTTTCCACTTCGGGCACCTCATCATTTTCGTCAAGAAGGTCAAACACTCTGTCGGCGCAGGGAAATGCGTTCGGGAGTTCAGTTATAACGCCGCTTATCTCATTGAACGGCTTTGCATATTGGGAAGCGTAGCTGAGGAATACGCTGAGCTGACCGACGGAGATATGTCCCGCCACGGCGGAAAGCGCACTTATAAGGGTGACAACGGCGTAAACAATATTGTTTATGAGTCTTGTCGACGGGTTTGTCAGGCTTGAAAAGAACGTTGCGTTCATTGCGGCTTTGCCGAGCTTTTCATTCACGGCGTCAAACTCTTTCATGCTTTCTTCTTCATGACCGAACGCCTTGACAACGCTCTGACCTTCGACAAGCTCGTTTGTCAGAGCTGTCTGCTCGCCTCTTGCCACAGCCTGCTCCTTGAAAAAGCGGTTTGTCTTTGAGGCGATGAACTTTGCGACAAAGAATGAAAGGGGAGTCAGGACGAATACGGCAAGGGCAATCTTCCAGTTGAGATAAAGCATTATTCCGAGGGTTGACACTATGGTAATAACGCCTGTGAAAAGCTGGGTGAAGCCCATGAGAAGTCCGTCCGAGAATGTGTCGACGTCCGCTATCATTCTGCTGACGGTGTCGCCGGCGGGGTGAGTATCGAGATATGAAAGCGGGAGCTTGTTCAGCTTGCGGCTCAGACTGTCACGAAGGTCGCGGCAGACAGAAAAGGCAATTCTGTTGTTGCAGTTTGCGAGGAGCTTCTGAGCTATCGCGCCGAGCGCGGCTGCTATCGCGACCATAACAATCGCTTTTATGACGGTTTCAAAATCGACGCTGCCTTTTTCAATCATGACGTCGATTGCGTTCCCGCAGAAAACCGGAATGAGAAGCTGCGCCGCTGTTGTTATCAGTGCGAGAAAAATGCTTGCCGCAACGGAAAG
>ULOO01009082.1_pt1 | contig 9641 bp, 1 predicted proteins | sample 1952651 | NCBI WGS metagenome assembly ULOO01 (sample SAMEA4835605, study PRJEB28245) | human gut metagenome | biome: gut microbiome; material: fecal sample | place: Denmark | collected 2008 | reverse complement strand
GGCCCAATACGGCTCGCATGATATTGTCTTCATTGAATCCTTCTGAATTGGAGCAGGCGATTGCGTCGGAGAATCTAAATTTATTGAAGTCGGTAAAAGGAATAGGCGCTAAAACTGCACAGCGTGTAATTGTTGACTTGAAAGATAAAATAAAACCTACCGACAATCCGTTAGTAATAAGTACGCCCGCAGCCTCGGAAATTTACGAGGAAGCTGTGGCTGCGTTGGTGATGCTTGGATTTTCACAGCCCCAATCGCAAAAAACAGTTCAAAAGTTATTGCGTGATACTCCTTCAATGAGAGTTGAAGAGGTAATTAAGCAGGCTCTGAAAATGCTCTGATACCGGCGTCGTCGCCTTTTGAGTAAAGGCGGGAATTTGTGTAGGAGTATCGAATGAGAAGACGGATAAGGATTGGAACAATAGTTGTGCTAGCAGTGAGCGGATTAGGGGCCTATTCCGCTTTTGCTGCTTTGCAGTCGGCCGATCTGCAAAGTTCATCGAGTGGTATATCGGCAACGCAAAGCAATAAAGAATCCGATTCTATACAAGTCCGTTATCCTGTCACTAAAACATCACCCGAATCATACGATGAAATCGGGCAGATAGCTCCGATGGATTTGAAAAATCCTTCTAATCTGAAAACAGAAGTAGAGTATGATGCCGAAACGAATTGTTATGTAATCCATACCCGAGTCGCCGGGGTTGATGTTTGCACTCCTTTCATGTTATCGGCGGCCGAGTATAACGATTATACGTTGCGTAAATCCATGCAGCAGTATTATCGGGAACGGAATGCCCAGAATTTTGCAGAGAACAGTAAATCGGAGTTCAATTTTTTGGATATGCAGTTCTCTCTCGGGCCATTGGAAAAAGTTTTTGGACCGGGTGGAGTACAATTGAAGACACAAGGATCTATCGAGTTGAATATGGGATTGAAACATAACAAACTCGATAATCCCGCACTGCCGATGAGTTCCAGAAAGAAGACTTATTTCGACTTCGACGAGAAGATACAGGCTTCGGTAACGGCGAAAGTCGGTGACAAGATGTCGTTCAATATGAACTATAACACCGATGCGACTTTCGATTTCGACTCGAAAAATCTCAAATTACAATATCAGGGAAAAGAAGACGAGATTATTAAGAATATCGAAGCCGGTAATGTGAGTATGACCACAGGGTCGTCGTTGATACGTGGTAGTACGGCTTTATTCGGTGTAAAGACGACTATGCAGTTCGGTAAATTGACGGCTACCGCTCTTATTTCTCAACAACAGTCCGAATCGAAAACGGTCAATGCGAGTGGTGGGGCACAGACCACGCCGTTCGAAATCCGGGCAGACGCTTATGACGAAAACAGGCACTTTTTCTTAGCTCATTTTTTTAGGGACAATTACGATAAATTTGCTTCCAAATTGCCTTATGTCTCATCGGGCGTGAGTATCAATCGAATAGAAGTTTGGATTACGAATAAACAAGGTAATTATGAAGAGTCGAGGAATATTGTCGGTTTTATGGATTTGGCCGAAAATGTTCATATCGGTAACGACCATTGGATATCGGCTACCGCGCAGCAGAATCCGATGAATAACTCCAACTCGTTGTATGCCGAGATTAAAAACGGTTATCCCGATGCTCGTAATATCAATTTGGTGACACAGGCTTTGGAGCCTCTTTCTGTTTATGGTATCGAGGGGGGGCAGGATTATGTGAAAATAGAGAGTGCCCGGAAACTTGCTTCTTCTGAATATACGTTGAATTCCCAATTGGGCTATATCTCCTTGAAAAGTAAGCTGAATGCCGATGAGATGATTGCTGTCGCTTATGAATATACTTATAACGGACAGGTTTATCAGGTTGGGGAATTTTCGGGAGATGTTACCGATACGGATCAATGTCTTTTTCTGAAAATGTTGAAAGGTTCTACCATTTCGACCTCATTACCCATTTGGGATTTAATGATGAAAAATGTTTATTCGCTGGGGGCCTATCAGGTTCAGAAGGATAAATTCAGGTTGTATATTAAATATCAGAATGATTCTACGGGGGTAGCTGTAAACAATATACCGGAGGGGAATATATCCAATCAGACTTTGTTGCAAGTAATGAATCTCGACCGCTTAGATGTGAATGAATCGGAATATTCCGATGGCATTTTTGACTATATAGAGGGGTATACGATTCAATCTTCGAACGGGAGAATTATATTTCCGGTCATAGAGCCGTTCGGTAGTCACTTGGCCGAAAAAATAGGAAATGCGGCGATAGCGGAAAAGTATGTTTATCAAGAGCTGTATGATTCGACATTGACTATCGCCCAGCAAGTATCGGAGAAGAATAAATTTATTATGACCGGAGAATATAAAGCATCTTCGGGCGCAGAGATAAGATTAAATGCGATGAATGTACCTCGGGGATCGGTGGTTGTTACTGCCGGAGGTATGACTTTGGTCGAAAATTCCGATTATATTGTGGATTATGCGATGGGTGTCGTGACGATATTGAACCAAAGTATAATCGAGGCGGGAACTCCGATTAGTGTATCGCTTGAAAATCAATCGATGTTCAATATGCAACGTAAGACAATGCTGGGACTCGATTTGAATTATGCGTTCTCCAAAGATTTTAATGTAGGAGCGACGATTATGCATTTGTCCGAAAAGTCCCTGACAGAAAAAGTAAATATGGGCGATGAGGTACTGAATAATACTTTGTGGGGAGTGAACTTGTCTTATAATACGAATTTTTTATGGTTGACCAATTTGTTGAATAAAATTCCGACTGTAAACGCAACAGCTCCTTCTACGTTGGCTCTCACGGCCGAATTTGCCCAATTGATACCGCATAAATCCAAAAACGGCAGCTCGCAGGGAACATCGTATATCGATGATTTCGAATCGACACAAACAGGGTTGGACTTGAAGTCTCCTTATTCATGGACGTTGGCTTCCACTCCGTACGACCCTTCATCTGATGCTTTGTTTCCCGAAGCTCGCTATTCCAATGATATTCGTTATGGGCAAAATAGAGCATTGCTATCGTGGTATTATATCGATAGAATGTTTACTCAGAAAAACTCGACATTGATACCGGCTCACCTGAAAAATGATTTGGACCAATTGTCCAATCCTTATGTACGTGAGGTGAGTGTACGGGAAATATTTCCCAATAAGGAAATCAATTATGGAGAATCGACGACCTTACAGACATTGAACCTTTCATTTTATCCACAGGAACGGGGGCCGTACAATCTCGATGCCGATAATATCGACTCACAAGGACTTTTGTTGAATCCGGAGAACCGTTGGGGCGGGATTATGCGAAAAATGGATTATACCGATTTCGAATCATCGAATATCGAATATATACAGTTCTGGCTCATGGATCCGTTTTTAGATGAGAATCAGACTAATCATAACGGGGGAGAATTGTATTTTAATTTGGGAGAAGTGTCGGAAGATATTCTTAAAGACGGTATGAAGTCTTTCGAGAACGGTTTGCCTGTCGACGGTGATACAACACAGATAGCGACTACGGTGTGGGGAAAGGTATCCAAACGTCAGTCTTTGACTTATGCATTCGATAATACCAGTGGTGCACGGGCTTTGCAAGACGTAGGTTTAGACGGTCTGTCGAATGACGAGGAATATGGGTTCTCATCTTATAGAGATTATTTGGACAAGCTCGAAACTAAACTATCTCCGGTGGTAGTAGAGGCTATGCGACAAGATCAGTTTTCTCCGTTTAACGATCCGGCCGGGGATAATTACCATTTTTATCGTGGACACGATTATGACGATGCCCAAACTTCTATATTGGACCGGTACAAACGATATAACGGAACAGAAAACAATTCCCGGTCTCCCGAGGAAATGAATGATTCGTATTATCAGTCTTCCAAAAGCGTTCCTGACGTGGAAGATATCAATCAGGATAATACGTTGAACGAATATGAAAGGTATTATCAGTACCGCATATCGTTATGCCCCGATAGTTTGGAGGTGGGAAAAAACTGTATTACCGACAAACGGGAGACAACCGTCCGGCTCCGCAATGGTGAAGAAGGAAAAGCTGTGTGGTATCAATTCAAAATTCCTTTGTCTCGTCCTCAGAAGAAAGTGGGATCTATTCAAGATTTTAAAACGATACGTTTTATCCGCATGTTTATGACGGGTTTTGAGTGTGAAACACATTTGCGTTTTGCCACGTTGGAATTGGTTCGGGGTGAATGGCGAACGTATAACTATGCTTTGAATTTGAAAGGAGATGCTCCGGCTCAGGGTAAGATGGATATATCGGTGGTAAATATTGAGGAAAATGCAGGACAGGTTCCTGTTAATTATGTTTTACCTCCGGGAGTAACCCGTATTATAGACCCGGGGCAATCGCAAATAACTCAGCTTAATGAACAAGCCATGTCTTTGAAAGTAACCGATTTGCAGTCAGGAGATGCTCGTGCGGTTTATAAGAACAGTGGTATGGATATGCGTACATACAAGCGGTTACAGATGTTTGTACATGCAGAGAAGCTGATTGACGATAAAACTAATTTACGAGATGGCGATGTGTCTGTGTTTTTACGATTAGGATCCGATAGCAAATCGAATTATTATGAGTATGAGGTCCCGTTGTCATTGACGGAGCCGGGTAATTATAGCACATATAATGCACAAGATCAAGAAGCGGTTTGGCCACAATCCAATATGTTTGATTTTCCTCTTTCTTTGTTTACCGATTTGAAGCTGGAACGGAATGCAAAGAAGCGTATGGATAATTCGACGGTGACGTTTCAAACTCGTTATTCCAGTTATGATCCCGATAAAAATCAAAATAAGGTGACTATCGTGGGGAACCCTTCTTTGAGCGATGTTCGTACGATGATGATCGGTGTGAGAAATAATTCGAATGCAGCTAAGGATATAGTCGTTTGGGTGAATGAAATGCGTTTGACCGATTTTGACCAATCTGGTGGTTGGGCTGCCAAAGCAAATGTAAATCTCGGTTTGTCGGATATTGCTACGCTGAATATCGCGGGGCATGTAGAAACTGTCGGTTTTGGGGGGATAGACCAAAGCCTTACGGAACGTCGATTAGACGATTACTATCAGTATAATATAGCTACGATGGTCGAGTTAGGGCGTTTTTTGCCTGAAAAAGTCAAATTGAAAGCCCCGTTATTTTATTCGATTACCGAACAACGTACTTCTCCTAAATACAATCCGCTTGATCAAGATATCTTGTTGAAAGATGCTTTGGACAATGCGGGCAGTAAAGCCGAGCGTGACTCTATAAGTGATGCTTCGATAGAGAAATCGACTGTCGAGAGTTTCAGTTTGTCGGGAGTTTCTTTCGATATTAGGAGTAAGAATCCTATGCCCTATGACCCGGCTAATTTTTCTATCAGCTATTCTTATAATCGACAATCGAAACAAGACCCTACTACCGAATTTGAGAATACATACGATTATCGGGGTAGTTTCACTTATTCCTATACTCCTTTTATTAAACCTTTTGTCCCGTTGAAGGGATTAAAGAGTAAATCTAAGCATTTGAAATTTTTGAAGGAATGGGAATTTAATTATTTGCCTAATAATATTGCGTTTAATACCAATATGTCGCGATATTATTATGAACAGCAGATTCGCGATGTGAGTGGATCGGGAGGAATGGCATTGCCGACAAGTGTAAGTAAAAGTTTTTTATGGGATCGGCAGTTCTCGTTGACATGGAATCTCACCAAGTCGATAAACCTTTCGTTGCAAACGATGACGAACGCTCATATCGAGGAGCCGGTCGGTGTGGTGAATAAACAGCTTTTCCCAGATGAATACGAAGCATGGAAAGATACCGTGTTGACCAGTATCAAGAATTTGGGAACACCGTGGAATTATAATCAAACTTTCAATGCATCGTATACGGCTCCATTCAGCAAGATACCTGTTCTTGATTATTTGTCGTTTAATGCCAAGTATAACGCTACATACACTTGGGATAGAGGAGCCCAGATTTCAGAGGAAATAGATTTAGGTAACTCGGTGAATAATCAGGGGCAGTTGAGCTTTGACGGGCGTTTCAATTTTGAACAATTATACAATAAGTCGAAATATTTGCAGAAGATAAACAAACGTTTTTCTTCCAATAATAGGGCTGCGGCGGCGAAGAAAAATAGAAAATTCGAACGTACCATTTTGCTTCGGGAAGATACTACGGTTACTTTAAGGCATAATCTCAATAATAAGAAGGTAAAAGTTGTGGCAAGGGACGATGCCGGAAAGAAAGTGGCCCTGAGGACGAAAGTTCTCGATGCCAATAATGTGGTGATTCTCGATAAAGGAACCCAACGCTTGAATGTGATAATTACTCCTTCGAATAAGAATGAACGTAATTTCTGGAAAGAAGCAGCCGAGTATTCTTTACGGGGATTGATGATGGTAAGAAATGCGAGCGTGCGTTATCGTAAGACCAATACTACTTCGTTACCTCTGTTTTCCCCGAATGTAGGCGATGTATTCGGGCAATCGACTTCGTATGGCCCTATGGCTCCCGGCCTCGATTTCGCTTTTGGTTTTACTGATGAGAGCTATGTATATCGGGCAAAAGAACGTGGTTGGCTTTTATGTGATTCCACGCAGATAAGTCCGGCAGTTATCGGTCGTACCGAAGAGTTTAATTTCGAAATAGCGCTTGAACCTATCCGGGGCTTGAAAATAAACTTGACAGGAAATAGAACAGACACGCGTAGTTCTCAAATGCAATTTATGTTTGACGATATGCCGACTGTACGAGGCGGAAGCTATACCAAGACACATATTGCATTGAAGACTGCATTTAGGAGCAGTTCTGCAAAAGACGGATATTCGTCGCAAGCATTCGATGATTTTTTGAAAAATCGGGAACTAATAGCGGCTCGGTTAGAAGCGCATTACGGATCGTTGGGCAATTATCCGAATAAAGGTTTTATTGCCTCCACCGGTTTTGGAGATAAGCCCTATGATTCGGCTAACGGTGGTGTAAATCGTAGTTCTGCCGATGTAATGATACCTGCATTTATTGCTGCATATTCTGGCCGCGATGCCCGTAAAATCGATTTGTCTCCGTTCCCGGGATTGTCGGCTATATTGCCGAACTGGCGAATTACTTACGATGGTTTCATGCAAATACCGTTTATAAAGAAACACTTTAAAGCGTTTACTCTATCGCATGCTTACCAGTGTACCTATGCTGTGGGATCATTTACTTCGTTCCTTAATTGGGTGGAATCAGACGGGGATTTCGGTTTCGTTCGCGATGAACTTACGGGCAATCCCATACCCTCTTCTCCATTCGATATATCATCGGTAATGATAACCGAGAGGTTCGCTCCCCTTATCGGGTTAAAGGTGACACTGAAAAATAATGTTACGGGCAATATAGAATATAAAGATTCCCGCACGTTGACATTGAATTCGGCAGCCGGACAAATCGTAGAGGCGTCGACAACCGATTTTACAATCGGGGCCGGGTATAAGATCGCTAATTTTAATACGATTTTGAAATTGAAAGGGTCTCAAACAGGTGTTAGCAACGATTTGACGATCAATGCCGATTTTTCATTCCGCAAGAATCAGGCTCTCATTCGCCGTATCGAACAGAATTTTACTCAGGCAACTAGTGGAACTCGTACTACGATGTTGAAAGTGACGGCCAATTATGTATTGAGTAAACGTATTACGGTAGGGGCTTATTTCGACCATCAGATTAATACACCGTTAGTATCTTCTTCATCATATCCTATTACGAACAGCAATTATGGAATCTCGGTGAGATTATCGTTATTGAAATAAAAGGAATTTATATTTTAAGTTAAACAGGTCGTTTGTTTAAACTGTTTCTTCAATTATTCGTTTTTCTTAATTAAAGGAGGGATAGAGAAATTTTTGAGTCGGAGCTTAAACTCCTATCTTTGCAGTTGAGATGCTTCTCCGTAGTTTTATAAAACCCAAATAAATGTATTGAATAAATGAAACGACTGATTTTTATTCTTATGGCTTTGTTGTCTTATGGCATTTTGAGAGCCGAGACTTTGAAATCTCCTGACGGGAACATTGTATTAGATTTTGAATTGGACAATGGAGTACCGGTTTATAAAGTAGATTATAAAGGTCGGCCGGTTATTAAAGAGAGTAAATTGGGATTAGATTTGAAGTCGGGAAAAAATTTAACCGATGGATTTCGTTTGGCTGGTTCTGAGACATCGACTTTCGATGAAACATGGAAACCTGTTTGGGGAGAGGTAAAAGAGATTAGGAATCATTATAATGAATTGGAGGTAACATTGGAACAACCGTCGACCGATCGTCGTATGATTATTCGTTTCCGGGTATTTGACGATGGGGTAGGATTCCGATATGAATTTCCCGATCAGCCCAATTTGGATTATTTTGTGATTAAAGAAGAGAAGACGCAGTTTGCTATGGCGGGAGACCATACTGCTTTTTGGCTTCCGGGCGATTATGATACACAGGAGTATTCCACTGTGACGTCGAAATTGTCCGAAATCCGTGGATTGATGAATGAGGCTATTACACCGAATTCTTCTCAGACTCCATTCTCTCCTACGGGGGTACAAACGGCTTTAATGATGAAAACCGACGATGGCTTGTATATCAATTTACATGAAGCTGCATTGGTCGATTATTCTTGTATGTCGCTCGATTTGGACGACAAAAATATGATATTCGAGTCTCACCTTACACCCGATGCATTGGGGGATAAGGGATATATGCAAACTCCGGCGAAATCTCCGTGGCGCACGATTATTGTTAGTGACGATGCGCGTGATATTCTTGCATCCAAAATGACTCTTAATCTGAATGAACCGTGTGTCTATGAAGATACGAGTTGGATAAAACCGACGAAATATATAGGTGTATGGTGGGAAATGATAACTGGGAAAAGTACTTGGGCTTATACCGATTTGCCTCATGTGAAACTCGATTTGGTCGATTATTCTCGTTTGACGCCTAATGGACGTCATGCCGCTAATACCGAGCATGTAAAAGAATATATCGATTTTGCCGCAGAACATGGATTTGACGCTGTGCTGGTGGAAGGTTGGAACATAGGGTGGGAAGATTGGATAGGTAAGTCGAAAGACTATGTATTCGATTTTATCACACCGTATCCCGATTTCGATGTAGAAGAAATAGAGCGGTATGCCAAATCGAAGGGAGTGAAAATGATTATGCATCATGAGACCTCGGGCTCGGTTCGTAATTATGAACGGCACATGGAGAAAGCATATCAGTTTATGAACGATCATGGCTATGATGCCGTGAAGAGTGGATATGTAGGAGATATTATACCTCGTGGGGAACATCATTACGGACAATGGATGGTTAATCATTATCTCTATGCATTGACCGAAGCCGCCAAGCATAAGATTATGGTGAATGCCCATGAAGCTGTTCGTCCTACGGGTTTGAGCCGTACTTATCCCAATCTTATCGGTAACGAGTCGGCGAGAGGAACCGAGTATGAATCGTTCGGGGGCAATAATCCCGACCATACCACTATTTTGCCGTTTACACGACTTATCGGAGGCCCGATGGATTATACTCCCGGTATTTTCGAGACGGATATTTCTAAACTTAATCCCGA
>ULOO01029493.1_pt1 | contig 9723 bp, 7 predicted proteins | sample 1952651 | NCBI WGS metagenome assembly ULOO01 (sample SAMEA4835605, study PRJEB28245) | human gut metagenome | biome: gut microbiome; material: fecal sample | place: Denmark | collected 2008 | reverse complement strand
CGACAGGCTGAAGATAGGTAAGCACAAAATATTTTATTATCTGATCAGTGGCAGCTAAAAGCACACCGATTATAAGAGCAATAACAGGCATTTTATCCTCCATAAACATAAATCGGTGTGTTTTATCACACCGATTTATTGTAATAGCAGTTATTATTTAAGATTCTGAACACAGCGGAAACAGATTGTAGGATGCTCTGCACACTGACCCACCGTCTTGCTGATAGCCCAGCAACGCTCGCACTTTTCACCCTCAGCTTTTTCAGGTTTGATTTCAAGCTCACCGCCGTTATCAACAATTTCAACTTCGGAAACTATGAATGCTGCACAAAGCTCAGGCTCAGCCTTTTTAAGGAATTCAAGTGTTTCGCCGCCTGCACAAAGTGTTACCTTTGCTTCAAGCGAACCCTTAATTGTCTTATCCTTTATAAGGGATTCGAGTGACTTTTTAACATTATCACGGAGTTCGTGGATTCTGTCCCAGAAAGCCATAAATTTATCGTCAACATCAATAGCGATGTTTTCGGGAATCTCATTAAAGATAACATGTTCTGCATTCTCATTTGAGGAATGAGGCATGTATTTCCAAATTTCGTCTGATGTATACGCAAGGAGCGGAGCAATCATTCTTGTCATCGCGTCAAGGATAACATAGATTACAGTCTGAGCAGCTCTTCTTGAGAGGCTGTCAGCCTTTTCTGTATAAAGTCTGTCCTTGAGAACATCAAGATAGAAGTTAGACATATCAACAACACAGAAGTTGTGAATGCTGTGATATACAATATGAAACTCATAATTATCGTATGAAGTTCTAACCTTTGTGATAAGGTCATTAAGCTTTGCAAGTGCCCATTTATCAATCGGCAACACCTTGTCAAAGTCAACCATATCTGTATCGGGATTAAAGTCAGAAATGTTACCGAGAATATATCTTGCGGTATTTCTGATTTTTCTGTATGACTCGGAAATCTGCTTAAGGATATCCTTGGAAATATGAACATCAGTCTGATAGTCGGTTGATGCAACCCAAAGTCTGAGTACATCAGCACCGTACTGCTTAATAACATCCTGTGGGCTGATGCCGTTACCAAGTGACTTACTCATCTTTCTTGATTCATCGTCAAGAATCATACCGTGAGTAAGAACAGCCTTGTAAGGTGCTCTGCCTCTTGTAGCAACGGATGTAAGGAGTGATGACTGGAACCAACCTCTGTACTGATCGTTACCCTCAAGGTAAAGGTCAGCAGGAGATTCAAGGTTATCACGCTGTTCAAGAACAGCGGCATGTGATGAACCGCTATCGAACCAAACATCCATAATATCTTTTTCTTTATCAAATTCAGTACAACCGCACTTCTTACACTTTGTACCGGCAGGAAGAATCTCTGCGGCTGTGTGATTGTACCAAGCGTTTGAGCCTTCTTTACCGAATAAGTCAGCAACAGCAAGCATAGCAACCTTATCAATAAGAGCCTCACCGCAATCCTTACAGAAGAAAATCGGAATCGGAACACCCCATTTTCTCTGACGGGAAATACACCAATCTTTTCTTTCTCTTACCATTGATGTAATTCTGTCCTTGCCCCATGCAGGAATCCACTTAACCGTATTGATAGCGTCAACAGCCTGATCCTTGAAATCGTCAACCGAACAGAACCACTGGTCTGTTGCTCTGAAAAGGATAGGAGTTTTACATCTCCAACAATGCGGATACTGATGGACAATTTTCTTTAATGCAAAAAGTGAGCCGTTTTCTTCAAGATAGGCGGCAATCTTCTTATTAGCCTCATCAGTTGTAAGACCTGCAAACTGACCTGCTTCTTCTGTAAGAACACCGTTAGAATCAACAGGACAGATAATCGGAATCTCAGGGTAATTCTGACATACATTGTAGTCGTCAACACCGTGTCCGGGAGCTGTGTGTACACAACCTGTACCGCTTTCGAGAGTTACATGCTCACCAACGATAACAAGGGACTCTCTGTCAAGGAAAGGATGTGCTGTTTTTATATACTCAAGCTCACTGCCCTTTACCGTTGCTACAACTTCAAAGTCTGTTATACCTGCCTCATCAAGAGCAGACTTATAAAGCTCTGACGCCATAACAAGGTATTCATCACCTGTTTTGATTACAGAATATTCAAATCTCGGACCTACGCAAATTGCGACATTTGCAGGGAGTGTCCAAGTTGTAGTTGTCCAAATTACAAACTTAACCTTTGAAGGATCGATTCCCATATTTGAGAAAACGCCCTTATCGTCGGTTACATTAAACTTTACATAAATTGAATGGCAAGGATCTTCAGCATACTCAATTTCAGCCTCTGCAAGAGCAGTCTTACACTCAGGACACCAATAAACAGGCTTTAAGCCCTTGTAGATATAGCCCTTTGTAGCCATTTCTGCAAACACTCTGATCTGTTCAGCCTCAAACTCATGGTTAAGAGTGATGTACGGCTTATCCCATTCACCGATTACGCCAAGTCTTTTAAACTGCGTACGCTGATCGTTAATGTAGCCTTTTACAAACTCTTCGCACATTTTGCGAAGTTCAACAACAGAAATTTCGGCAGAATTACCGATACCGGCTTTCTTTCTTGCTTTAAGTTCCGTAGGAAGTCCGTGTGTATCCCAACCCGGAACATACGGAGCTTTAAAGCCTGCCATATTCTTATATCTTACGATAAAATCCTTAAGAATCTTATTAAGTGCATGGCCAAGGTGAATGTCACCGTTAGCATAAGGAGGGCCGTCATGAAGAATGAACAGAGGCTTTCCCTCATTTACTTTCATAAGATTTTCGTAAACCTTTTCATCTTCCCAATTTTGAAGTGTAACAGGCTCGCTTTTCGGTAGACCTGCTCTCATAGGGAAGTCTGTCTTTGGAAGATTAAGTGTTGAATTATAATCCTGGGACATTTTATATTCTCTCCAATATCTAAAATCTAAATAAAATCAGTCGGCAGTTACATCATAGTTATCGCCGAACTTGAGATGACTGAACTTGCTCTGTCTTTTAGGAAGAGCAGATACTCCTTCAGTTTCAGCAATCGGCTCAGCTTTCATTTCCGAAGGTACTGCAATCTTAACATCATCTTCAACCTGAGGCTGTGCAGGAGCTGTCACATCCTCTGTAGGATACTTTTCGTCAAGTTCAGCTTTTGAAGCCTCAACATCGGAGGTTGAAGGAAGATCATCAATTGACTTAATATGCTTACTGTAAAGTGAAATAAGTTCATTTCTGAGATTAGCCGCATCTGACTGAAGCTGTAAATAATGCTCTTTCTCGGCAGCAGTCATATTGTTTGCGTCAACAAGGAGAGTCTGAGCCTTTGTTTCGGCATCACGAACAATCTTTGCAGCCTTTTCCTTTGCTTCTCTTATGCAGGCATCAGCAACCTTCTGTGAAGCAAGCAAAGCGTTTCTTACTGTTTCTTCATCTGCTCTGTACTGTTCAACTCTTGTTGCAAGAACATCAATCTTATGAACAAGGTTAGTTTTTTCTTTCTTCAATTGTTCAAAAGAAACAATGACTTCATCAATAAACGAGTCAACATCTTCAGCTCTGTAACCACCGTTAAGAGTGGCTTTTCTGAAGCTTATATTTTTAATTTCATCAATTGTAAGCATTTATCTGCACTCCTTATTTATAATGTATAACCGAAATTCTCATTCGACCTTTTCCTGTAGTTCCAAGTATACCTTTTAAAACGAATTTGCCTTTTCCGCGAATTGTAAAAACATCATTTTCCTTTAGGTTAAAACTGACATTTTTAGTTTCTTCAAAATTAACACATACGCTGTCCGACATAATGACAGTTTTTGTTTTTTCTCGTGACAGTTTACATACAGCGGCAACAATATTATCAAGTCGTAAAGAAGAAACTATAAATGTTTTTTCTTCTACTCCTCTTCCCTGCGGAAGCTTTGACAAATCAGCATCATCAACCTTAACGCCGACTCTGCCGACTTTTGAAATCTGCGACTTGACATAATCGGACAATTCTGCTTTTACAAATACAACAGCTCGTCCGTCCTCAACAATAATATCCCCGACAGTTTCACGCTCTATTCCGAGCGACATCAAAGAACCGAGAAAATCACGATGAGTGAGTCGGTCGCATTTTCTGAATGAAAATTCAATGCCGCATATCGGGAACATACTCGTACTCGGTTCGTCAAAAAACAAGCCAAGCATTTTTCTCTCGGAATCATCATACCCGCCAAAGAAAAGGTAGTTGTCGAAATATGCTTTTTTAAGTTCGGAAACAAGAAGCGCTTGTTTCCTTTCGCTCATAAAAGGCATAAAATACGGTTTCTGTCTTGTCAGACAAAGGTCAATACCGTTATTAAGCCGAGCAATCAGCTGTTTGTCATCATCCGAAGTAAACACCGTTGTTCTCAAGCTCATCAAGTAAATCGTCGCCTGTCAGGTCAACATTGCTCGGAATAATGATATATGTATTTGTAGCGACACGCTTGATTTTACCACGGTTTGCATACGCAACACCGCTGAGGAAATCAAGGATTCTTCTTGCCATATCTTTATTTGTATCTTCAAGATTAAGAACTACTGTGTGAGCCTTCATAAGCTCATCGGCAATTGTGCGGGTTTCTTCGCCGAAACGCTCAGGCTTGAATAAACCAACCTGAAGATTGGTGGTAGCATTAATGTTTACGACCTTGTTTCCGCCGCCGAGATCTCTTTCTTTTTTAGTGTTTCTTACAGGTTCTTCTTTATAGTCTTCTTCTGCACCTTCGTCAGCATAACCATATTCATCGTACTCATACTCATCATCGGGGGCGTCCCACATGCGTTTAAACTTATCTACAAAACCAGCCATTATATAATCCTCCTAAAATTATGTATAATTCCTTGCACCGAATAATGCCGAACCAACTCTGACCATATTTGCACCTGCAAGTACAGCTTCGTAATAATCGGCAGACATACCCATTGAAAGAATATTCATATCTATATTATCTAATTTTTTTTGCGAGATGTCAATAAATATATTATGCATTTTATTGAAAAATTCAGAAATTTTCTGTGAAGATTCACAAATCGGAGGTATTGCCATAAGACCTTTAACTGAAATACCGTCCAATTCGGCAATCTGACAAAGTAATTCTTCAAGCTGTTCAGGCATAACGCCTGACTTGTTTTCTTCTCTGCCGATATTTACCTCAACAAGAACATCACAGTTTTTATTAATTTTTAAAGCCTGTTTAGAAATTTCCGACGCAAGCTTTATTGAATCGACAGACTGGATAAGATCAACCTTATCGATAATCTGTCTTACCTTGTTTGTCTGCAAGTGACCGATAAACTGAAGAGAACAGTTGTCAAGGTTATACTTATCATACTTTGACAAAAGTTCCTGAACCTTGTTTTCGCCTATGTGGTCAAGCCCAAGTGAAATTGCGTGGTTAATAACCTCAGGTTCAACCATTTTTGTTGCGGCAAGAAATGTAATATCCTCACGCTTTCTTCCGGACTTTTCGGCAGCCTCGGCTATTCGCTCATCAATAAATTTGTAATTGTATTCAACGTCAGTTAACAACTTTTCCGTCATACAAATCATCTCCTTCAAGAATTACCTGATCATATAACTCAACTGTTGTGCCGTCAACAAGGTCTTTGCTGTCCGGCTCCGGATCGCAAATAACATAATCATCGTCGGCATACAGAATAGATATCTGTTTGAATCGCACTTCACTTCCGTGAAGCACATATACACCCTGAACCTTAACCTGTTCGGTATGTTTATTGTCATTGTCATCATAGGTTGTCTTTGTTACATAGTCATCATGAATAGCCTTTTTGCTGATTCTCAAGCCAGTGTATGAACCAAGACCTATTTCAATCGGTTCCTGTCTTGCCTGAGCAAGGTCGGAATTCATATAGTCACACTCAAGAATAAGAAGGGCGTCGCTGTCTTTTGATTCCTGATAAATCCTCTTGATAGTGGCGGGAATGCTTTCAGACGATGCGTCAGAGAACAGTACCGTAGCGGAACCGTCCCACAAAGAAAGTCTTGTTGCCTCATCAGCCGTAACCTTACAGGCAACATACCATTTCAATCCCGTTACAACCTTGCCTGCAATATTGTCGGACACTTTTGTCTGCTTTACATTATCAAGGTCAGAAAGAGTCAGACGATCAAGATTATTGTAATCAAGCGCATTTTCATATCCGTCACAATGTGAGAGAAAACAACCTGATTTTTCAGTCGTAATATTACCTGTTGATTTTCCTGTTTTGCCTTCAAGAGTGGCTATTTCAGCCTGGAGTTCTGAAATTCTGTCATTAAAGTTAGTGGCTTTGCCTGTGTAAATCTGTCTTTGGTTTATTGAATAAAGCAGATTATTTGTAACATTATCAATATTTGCCAAATCGCCGTCATTGATACTGCGAATTTGTGAAATGATATTATTATTTATATTGTTGTTGATAGTATCAATACCTATGTTGCCGGCCGTGCTTGTTTTTTGAAGTGTCTGCAAATCGGAAAGCTGTTCCTGTAATGCGCTGATTTTTGACTGTGAAGCTGCATCATCATCATTTGCATACGATTTTGCAATTTCACCGCCGGCTTTTACCTCATCACCGTCATGCACTGTATATGAAAGCACACCCGAAGTATTATTCTGAATCATATTTTCATCACGGATAATAAATCCGTTTGAATAAATTTTATCCGTGACTGTTGTTTGAACAGCATTTTCAGTCGGATACATTTTAAAATTTGTACTTATCAGAAGATAGGCGGCATAAACAACTGCAAGAACTGATAACGCAATCATCAAAATTCGTCTGAAAAGCAATTTATCCATAAAGTAAGCCTCTTTCGATTACAGCCTTTGCATAACTGTATATTTCTTCAAATGAATTATATTCATCAATATAAATCCAATTAATCTCCGAATCCCGCTTAAACCAAGTAATTTGTCTTTTTGCATATCTGCGGGTTTCCATTTTCAATTTTTCAACACAATCATTCAGATTTTTATTTTCTTTAAAATAAGGAATCAATTCCTTGTATCCTATCGCCTTTATTGATGTATAGCTCAGGTCGGAATTAATAACCCGTTCAGCCTCCTCAAGCAAACCTTCTTCAAGCATAATATCTACACGCTTGTTTATTCTGTCATAAAGCACCTGTCTGTCAAGGCAATTAAGACCGATTTTTACAGTTATATACGGAGACGGTATTTTATGTGATTCTTCAATTTGTTGCGTAATAGTTTTTCCTGTTGTTTTGTAAAATTCAATGGCACGGATTATTCTTTTAAGATTTCTGCTTTCACGAAGTCTGTCTGCCGATTCAGGATCGAATTTTGCAAGCATTTCAAGCAACCTGTCTGTTCCATGTTCTTCGGCAATCTTGCGAAGTTCTAAGCAATATTCTTCATCCCGTTTATCATCACTGAAAGAAACATTGTTCAGAAGTGAATCAACATAAAGACCCGTTCCGCCGACAATAAACGGTAATTTGCCTCTTGAATGAATATCTGCTATACATTTTGAAGCATCAGTTACATATGACGCAACCGAATAGGTTTTATCAGGCGGAAGAAAGTCCATCATATGATGAGGAATTCCGTCCATCTCTTCTTTGGTAGGTTTGGCTGTTGCAATCTGCATTCCCGTATAAATCTGCATGGAATCGGCAGATACGATTTCACCGTTAAAACGCTTTGCAAGTTCAACCGAAAGTTTTGTTTTGCCTGATGCGGTAGGACCGACAATTGAAACCGTATTAATAGATTTTTCCAAAAAATCACACCCTGCCAAACTGTTTTTCAATTTCACCCTTTGTAAGAACAATGCAAATCGGTCTGCCGTGAGGACAATACTTGATTTCAGGATGTTCTTCAAGGTGTTTTACAATCCCTATAAGCTCCTCAGGCGTACTTTTATTGCCTGCCTTTATAGCTGAACGGCAAGCAACATTGCTGTAAAACCAATCCATTTTTTCGGTAAAGATATCGGTTTTACCCTGAGAAATGTAGCCCGACATCTCGGTAATGCAATCTTCAATTTCAACAGCCGGAATATACTGCGGAGAACTTCTTACAATAACCGTACTGTTACCGAAATCTTCAACTTCAAAGCCGCAATCGGAAAACATATCAAGATTATTAATTGCCGCATCATACTCGGTTTTTCCGAGAGGGACTGTAACAGGAGCAAGTAAAATCTGCCTGTAGTCAGCAGCCTTTTCGGCTTTGAGTTTTTCATAAATAATTCTCTCATGGGCGGCATGTTTGTCTATCAAAAGAATATCTTTATTGTTTTTTTCTGCAATGATATATGTATCGAAAGCCTCTCCGATATATTTGATGCTCGTCTGATTATCGTTTACAAGAACAGGTTCTTTTGATTTCTCAATAGATTCTTCCGAAACAATTACATTAACCTCTTTAGGGCTTACAATCGGATTTTTATCGGTAATACCTTCTGTATCAGTTTTTTCATCTTCGACAAGCGAAGTTGGCTGAAGAATTTCAGGCTTGAAAGTTGATTTTAACTTTTCTTCCTCTTTTGCCTTATTTATCGCCTGTTTGCTGAAAATATCAAACGGATTGGATATATCCGCAACTTTTATATCATCAATGGACTTTGTAACAGAACGAATAGCTGCCTCGCCAATCTTCTTATTATCATTAAATGCGACATCGGAAAACGGATTAAAATCATCGGATTTTTCGGATGTAGCAACAGGTTTTGTAACCTCTGTTTTTGAATTGTCAGGTATCGGTTTAGTATACTGTTTTTGTACAAAATCATTTTTAGAACTTTGCACAACAGGCTTGTTCAGAATGGCAGGTGCATTGTTAAACGGATTAAACTTATTTTGCACCTCATTAAAAGCCGTTTCCTTTTTAAATGACGCTTTTTTACGGCTGTCATACTTCATAAGTGAAGATTTTACCGCATGATAAATCGCATCAAAAACAGGTCTTTCATTTATAAATCTGACCTCAAGCTTTGAAGGATGAACATTGACATCAATAATTTCACACGGCAATTCGATATTAAGGACACACGACGGAAATTTTCCGACCATAATTGAACCCTTAAAAGCCTCCTCAAGTGCAACCATAGCCGTTCTGGTTTTGATGTACCTTCCGTTGATAAAAAAATTCTGCATATTACGATTTGGTCTTGAGTGTTCGGGTTTTGAAATATAGCCGTAAACCTTTATTGCATCAAGCTGATAATCAACCGGAATAAGTCCTTTTGCAAAATCTTTTCCAAAAACCGAATATATTGCAGAAATAAGTTTTCCGTCGCCGAATGTACGAAGAACCTGCTTTCCGTCTTTAATGTATGTAAATGCAATTTCGGGATGTGACAAAGCAGTTTTGTCGATTATATTTGAAACTGCGTTACCCTCCGAAACATCTTTTTTCAAAAATTTTGCACGAGCAGGAACGTTGTAGAACAAATCTCTGATAACAAATGTTGTGCCGACAGGACAACCTGCATCATCAAAGCTCTGTTCTTCACCGCCGTCAATTTCATATGAAGTTCCGATTTCCTCGTTTACATTTCTCGTAATAAGTTGAAGTCGTGACACTGCACAAATTGACGCAAGAGCCTCTCCTCTGAATCCGAGTGTAGAAATACTGTCCAGGTCAGATTCAACCTTAACCTTACTGGTTGCGTGTCTTAAAAACGCAACTTTGATATCGTCACGGTAAATACCGCAACCG
>ULOO01017347.1_pt1 | contig 9743 bp, 5 predicted proteins | sample 1952651 | NCBI WGS metagenome assembly ULOO01 (sample SAMEA4835605, study PRJEB28245) | human gut metagenome | biome: gut microbiome; material: fecal sample | place: Denmark | collected 2008 | reverse complement strand
GTGGCTGCCAATGCTGCTGCCAATGCAACAATTACTTCCAAACATAAATCTCGTTTGGAATTCGATGAACTTCATACTATAGATATTACTCACGATGATGGTTCTACAGGAAAAGTTGTCGTTGGTCGTCTTGCCGAAGTTCGCTTTGTTGACGAGAACACCGGCATTGCAATCTCCACTCAGAACGTACCTTACGGTGCAGAACTTTTTGTAAACGAAGGCGATGTGGTGGAAAAGGGAACGCTTATAGCAAAATGGGATCCTTTCAATGCCGTAATCGTTACCGAGGTTGCCGGCAAGATAAAATTCGAGGATGTTATTGATACCGTAACATTCCGTGTTGAAACTGACGAGGCTACAGGACTTAGCGAGAAGATTATTATAGAATCCAAGGAAAAGATGCGCGTCCCTACTTGCCATATAGTTGATGAGAAAGGTGAAGTGCTTCGTTCCTACAACTTGCCTATCGGTGGTCACCTTACTGTAGAGGATGGCCAGAACGTTAAGGCAGGCGAGGTTCTTGTAAAAATTCCGCGTGCCACAAGTAAAGCCGGTGATATTACCGGTGGTCTTCCTCGTGTTACCGAACTTTTTGAGGCTCGCAATCCGTCGAATCCCGCAGTTGTATCCGAAATTGATGGTGAAATCACGATGGGCGGCGTAAAACGTGGTAATCGTGAAATTATCGTTACTTCGAAAATCGGTGAAGTCAAGAAATACCTTGTACCTCTGTCAAAGCAGATTCTCGTACAGCAAAACGATTTTGTACGTGCAGGAACTCCGCTTTCCGACGGTTCTATTACTCCTGATGATATTCTTGCAATCAAAGGTCCTACCGCAGTGCAGGAATACATTGTTAATGAGGTTCAGGACGTTTACCGTTTGCAGGGTGTTAAGATTAACGACAAACACTTCGAGGTTATCGTTCGCCAGATGATGCGTAAGGTTCAGATTATTGACCCGGGAGATACGATGTTCCTTGAAAAGGAAATAGTTGATAAGATAGACTTCTCCGAAGAGAATGATCGTATTTGGGGCAAGAAAGTAGTTACCGATGCTGGCGATAGTGAGAACATGAAGAAAGGTATGATCATCACGGTGCGCAAGTTGCGCGATGAAAACTCCATGCTCAAGCGTAAAGACCTTCGCCTTGTTGAGGCTCGTGATGCTATCGCAGCCACATCAACTCAGATACTTCAAGGCATCACCCGGGCAGCATTGCAGACAAAGAGTTTCATGTCGGCCGCATCCTTCCAGGAAACAACCAAGGTGCTCAACGATGCTGCTATTCGTGGTAAAGTTGATCCGCTTGAGGGCATGAAGGAAAACGTTATTTGCGGACACCTCATTCCTGCCGGTACGGGTATGCGCCAGTTCAATAAGGTTGTTGTTGTTGACCGCGACGATTATGAGCAGGCAATGTATGACAAAAGAAATAAGCAGATTGATGAATTGGGAGAAGAAGGTATAGATGCTCCTACTCCGACAATCTAATCAGCTTATAAAATAAAAATAGAAATCGTCCTCGAAGTTATAAAGGCTTCGAGGACGATTTTATTTTTGCAAGAGCGGAATAATCATAAATCGTGTTTGGAGTTTCTTTTTGAATGTGGAAGATACACTTTATTATACGAACTTTTTAAGTGTTGCTACATTTATTTCCACGATTTTCTCCATGAACTTTCGTGTAAAAAGTTTTACTTGATGTAAAGAGAGACAAGAAATAACAATGAGAGATGATAACCAAATCATAGGGCGTATACATCTATTCGGGATAATGTGGAGACTTGTTGAATGTAAAGTCAAAGACATGGATACTCTTCCTGTACCATTAGGTATTGGCTATACAATATTATCAAATGATGTGATTTTCCTTGAAACAAAGAGATAAGCATAGTTCCTTCGATGTAGTATCCCTGCAAAGCCGGGGGTGGTTGTCTAAGAAACAATATACATCCTCTTTGCATTTGTTGACCATATGTCAAGTAGTGCAGATACATACGTTTCGCTTGGTGGCTCCAATGGCTGTGCTGACCAACTTACAAATTGGGACGGAACACAGAAGGTTGGGTTGGGGGCTAATACAAGAGATGTCGGTAAAATAATATATCGATAAAAAGACACTCGACAGCAGATACATGATGATACAAAGAGAAATCATGGTTAAACTTCATAGAAAAGCCCCAGCTTGGTTGTAGGCTGGGGCTAATATATAAATTGTTAAAGTTTTCTACAATCTGACTTTTGAAGTAAATTTACCAACCTTGATAATATATACTTTATTATTGTCTAATTCTATTTCTTCATTTATAGAGCGTATTTCTTGTGTCTTTACTAAATAGCCATCAATTGTATAAACATCTGCATCTGTGCCAATTTCTGCTCCAGATATTTTAATTCCATTTTTTGTTCCTATAACCTTGAAAGATGAAACTTTAGCATTAGCTATACCAGATGGATTTTGTGAATAAACAATTATAATTGTGGAGTTCTTTGTAATTTGCGGAGTCGTAAATGTGTTTGATTTGTCAAGTTTTGACGAATAGTCATTATCATTAAATGAAACAGAATGTATTACCCATTCGTCTTCGGGTGTAATAGTAAATTGGTATGTACTTCCTCTCTCTACATGCGTTGAGATTGAGCCAAGCCCTGCTTGCTTAATTGTAAGAGATGGTTTTTCAGAGCCTAAAGAAGTAATCTTTATTTTCTTTGAAACCCTTGGAGTAGAGTAATAATTACCATTACCTTCTTGTGATGCCCTTATTTGAATTTCACCTTCCGCTTTACAATCAATATATGAGGATTTACCTGTTGTGTAAACTTCACAAAAGCTATTTGAATCAAGCGAATATGCAATAGATAAGCCAGAAGATGCTTCTGCCAATAATTGCACTTGTTCTCCTACTGCTAAATTCGTTAAATCTTGATTCCAAATAATATCTTGTTCTGCTTTATTGATAGTGATCTTTCCTGAATTATAATAAAATGAGTAATTATCATCTTGTCCACCAGTTATATTAATTGTATAAGTTCCAACATTAGTATTTTTTGAGGCTGATGTGTATGCATAAGGTTCTGTATCTATAGATTTATAATTATCAGCTCCAACAAACCCTTCATATTCTATAGTAAATTCAGGATTTTCTTCACCATAATTTCTCTCATAATTGCCAACGCTTACATATAAGGGTCTTTTTTGAACAGTCATATGTCCATCCTTGTATGTAATAACATAATTTTTAGCACTTGCTCCTTTAATCGTGATTTCATAAATACCTGCATTACTTTCCTTTTTGGCATTTGTGGATAATATCGGCCCAACAGTTAAAACAGAAATATCATCCCAATATTTCAAACCGTTACAAGTATAAGTCAATTCTGGGTTTTCGGAATAATATGTTTTGCTTAAATCATTAGCTTGAAGCGTTAAAGGTGCCTTAGTAATTTTAAGAATTCCAGATGAGATTTCTGACAATTCATAGTTTTTGGGGGTTGCTTTTGCAGATATTTCATACTCACCGACAGAACTTTTTATTGTGGCACTTGTTGTATATGATGGAGAACTAGACCAAACAGGTGTTTTTTCTCCATTTTTTAATCCAACAAATTCCATACAAAAAGAAGGATTTGAAGAACCATATTCCTTAGAGGTATTTTCTACTTTTGCAGTTAAAGGTGCTTTTGTTATAGACAATACACCTGTTGAATAACTTATTGAATAATGGTTGCTTGTAGCATTACTTCCACTAATAACATAATTTCCCACATCTGATGTTTTAGTAGCAGATGAGGAAATTTTTGGTGTGGACGAGAGCGACGATTCATCTTCTCCATTTATGAACCCCTCATAACTATAAGTGAAAGTCGGATTATCTTCTCCATATTCTCTTTCTGCATTATTAATCTTTATAGTTAAAGGGGCGGGGGCTATAGTATAAGTAAAAGGTATTTTTACTTTAATAATTTCATTATCTTTCGTTAATGTTAATGGCAATTGAGTAGAATAGGTTCCAACTTCTGATTGAATACTTGACAAATCTAAGTTTGCAGTATAACCTACAACATTATTAGTCCACCCTATAGTCGGTTTACTTCCTGTATACGTAAATGTTGAGGTGTTAAATGTAATCATTTCTATTACCTTTGCATCATTGATGCTGTTACTTGGTTTACTATACGCACTGTATGATGGTACATAGGTATATGAAGTGGCAGTCCAATTAGAGGGTGCACTTGGAGATAGATAGAAAATTTCTCTTAAGGATGAACAACCAGAAAAGGCAAAGCTACCAAAACTCTCAACATTCTCTGGAATGACAATTTTTTCCAATTGCCAGCAATGATAAAATGCCATTTCTCCTATTGTCTTCAATGTTTTAGGAAGACGAATTGTTTTTAAGGGAGAGCCATAATAACTATTATTGTTACCATTATAGTAATTAGTGAATGCCTTTCTATCAATAGATGTCACTGTATACTCGTTGTTATCAATCATTACAGTTTCTGGAACATCGTAATGATTTTCTGAGTAGTAGTAGTAAAAAGGGTTATACCCGATATCTTTATAAGCAGGGGCGACAGATGCATACGCTCCAGAAATAGTATACTTCAGTTTAGAGACGGCAATCTGATTGTAATTAGTTACAGAATAGCCATTCTTAATCGACAAAACCGTAATAATCAATATGGCCGCAACTTTAAATAATATATTCTTCATGTTAAAATTTTAAATTATATTTACTTTTAATAATTAGCAATTAAGTCTATGATGTATGAAACCATTGTACACTTCTCTCCGTAGTTCATTCGCCAAAGTGTTTTTTGCCTGCCAAGGAATCGTAAAATGTCTGACAAGAACTACAGAGTCTTTAATAACTTGTTCTTCATTCAACAAAGAATTATTGTCAACCCATATAAAATGTCCATTCTGTACAAATCTTCGTTGTTCGCCAAGTGGTAAATCACTAAGAGAATCTGTCATAAATGACTCATGAGCATATGACAATTTTGTTGCATTGAAAGGAGATTGATTTGTCTCTAAAACGTCATTTTTGTCAAGATAAATTAGAATAATCTCACCATCTACGTTATGAAATTTGGGATTCATTACAGCAAACCATATCGCAGTCTCAAGACTTGCTGTTACATCTATTAATCTGCAAGGTAGGCCTAAATGCCTTCCAATAGACATAGCAAACAGCATCTCATCTGTTTTTTGTGGTTTGTTGTGCAACCACTCTGTTTTGAAAACATCACGACGGAACAAATTATATTCATTCTTTTCCGCTTCAAGTATATCTTCAACAGAACATTCCTTTTTCTTTCCCTTTACATGTCGAACAATGGTTGATTCTATTTTGTAATCACGTGATTCATGTCCACGATACAAACTTATCCCTTTGGTATAATTAAAGGCAACATACTCCTGCAATATCTTAATATCAGACTTGGTTCTTATCTGAAAATTATCGGGTAAAGATGTTATAGCCTTCTGAGAACAAGGCGTATCTATGTCAAGAACTGTACCTTCGAGAGGATGTGGTTCTATGAATAAGTCTTTATCATTACAACGTTCCATATTAGAATTGATTTATACCCATAGGCTCCAATAAGGCAAGAACTTTTTAGATGTTATACATACGAAAAAGCGTGGAGCCAATTCTGTCACTCGTTCCACGTGTAGAGGCTCTGGCATCGCCCAATTTGTCGAAACGAGCAACGCCGAAAGCCCCACGCCTGTGTACGTATATAGAAAGCACTCTTGACAACGAACGACAGAATCATCCGAAGCCAATGAGAGCTGTATACAATACACCTCATGAGGCGTTCTGCATTGCTTTGTTTTTGACAAATTGTGTCGTGAACTGCCAGATTCCTACACGTCAAAACCAAAGCGTACAAAAACGCCTTTTACCATTATGTATGTCTGCCCATCCTCTGCCCGTTAGGGCTTTCGGTACAGGTATAGACATTGCAAATATAATAATTTTGTTGTTGAAACAGTAAGCTACACATAATTTTTTGAAGTTATATCCCGTTTAACTTAATCAAATACAAAAGTATAGAGGAACATGTGCATTCCATTCCTAAATGTTTTGTATAAAATGCTGCCTCATATGACCTACTAAAGGAATGTGGGGGAAATATGCGTTCACAAGGAAGTGCAAAAGGCTGGGATTCGGACGAATTGCTTTTTTAGAAAAGTATTGCTTTGATATTCGGTGGGAGTGAAGGCGATTGCAGGAGAAGTCTTGGGGAAAGTCGTTTTATTTTCCTTTTGTTCCGTATTTGTTGTCAAACAATTTGCGAAGTTTTCTCTTTTGACTGTTAAGGGAACTCCTGTGAGGGCTTTTGGAAAAATAAAAACTCCCTGTTGTTTCGTAGTGAAGCAACAGGGAGTTTTGCTTTGTACTCGAAGCGGGACTTGAACCCGCACAGCCATCACTGGCCAAGGGATTTTAAGTCCCTCGTGTCTACCGATTCCACCATTCGAGCCCGATAGCGTTGCAAAGGTAACAATTTCCCGCCGCCTTACAAAGGCTTCCGCAAAAATAAATCGTGTTATAGTCGTATTGACTAATGGTAATAATACAATTCCGTGCAATGAATGCAACTCGAGTTCGTTATTTCTATATAAGTCAAACCATATAGAAGTATGAAGATTAAAACTTTTTTCAAGACTCTTTTTTGTGTTGGGTTGGTTTTGACTCTTGTTTTGTATCTTTTCCATTTATACGGCAAATATATAGAAAAAACTCAGAAGCCGGTTGCCGATTACACGCTTGACGGATATAGGGAAAAGATTAACTATAAGAGGTCGAATGTAATTCTTGTAACATATAAATCGAAACAATACGAATTGCATACGGGAGATAGGATATTTAACAAAATAAAGTCTGGAGATATTCCCCGATTATACTATTCTTCAAAAACTGATTATCTGTTTTTTGAAGGAGATTACCTTCCTGTAGGTTATGCTCAGGTCTCTTTGTTTTTCACTGTCTTCTTTACGGTTGCGGGTACTTTAATATGGAGAAAAGAGCTTGATGATGATATTCGCACAATGTAAAAGACACAGGGGGCAAACGGAACAATCTCATTCTTTTACGTCCTGTCCGGCAACTTGCTCACCAAGCAGACGGCTATAATTAATCCTAATGATTTTATGATATAAACAAAGAATTTTTTGAGTCTATAGAAAATCAGTGGAAGAAACAAGATGAAAAAGAAATATTATATTCTACAGAAAGAAACTTACAGCATATATCCCCAAGTTGACTGTTTGTCTGTATTACAGGCACAACAAATTAGTTCTTGGAAAATGTTTCAGGATGTAAAGCCTAAACTAAGTTTTCGTTTGAAAAATAAGGCGAAACTTACCGATGTGCTGAGTTCAACCGCAGGTCCGTTTACGGATTTTTTAGTCAACTCTAAAGTCAAGGAGATTTTTGACAGTTCGCATGTAATGCAGCATCAGTATTTTGAGACATCTGTAAAAACTGTCAATAAAGAATACGAGTATTATTGGTTACATTTATCACAGCCCAATCTTATAGATGCTTTAAGTTATGAAGAATCAGAATTCCGTCAAACCGAATGGGAATTTCTTAATAAAGGTTCGATAAACATAAAGTCGTATTCGCACTATACGGAACTAAAAGCCAAAGACAAAGAAGGGTCTTTTGGTGTGTCATTAGACAAAATAGCAATGACGGAAAAGTTTGACAGAACTTTGGATATGTTCTTTTTGCTTCCTTTCGATTTTAATATATATGTATCAGAGACTTTGAAAGATAAAATGGAAAGCTGCGGCATAAAAGGTATCTCGTTTCCAAGTTCTGTTGTCTTTTAAGGCAAATCTATCATAAAAACATTCGTTCTGTCCGGTAAAACGCTAATTTTGCAATGGTAAAGAACAGAATATAAAACGACATTATTATGAAGGTAGTGAATTTTAGGAATGGTGCAGCGAAGTTGTTGCTCGTGGTGTGCTTTGTGATGTGTGCCGGCAGTGTTTTTGCCCAACACCGTTATTTTTGCGAATTGAAATCGGTGGAGAATAATGCGTCGTCTTCCATGTATGTTATCTTTGATTTCGGTACGCGCAGCTCTTACAACCTGTTGGGTGTGGACAACGACAAGACTGTGGTGGACGAGAAAGGCAAGGAGATTAATTTCAATGGCATTGTGGACGCTGCCGATTACATGGCAGACAGAGGTTGGTCCTTTGTTCAGGCTTATTCCACCGTTGACGACGACCGTCAGGTGGCTCGTTGGATTTTCACCAAGCAGGCTGCAAGTTTCGAGGAGGCTAAGGCGGGCATAATGACGAAATACGATTATAAGCAGATGAAGAAGAAATAAGGTCTTCTTTATTTAACAATTGAAACCATGGTGTGTGCGCGGAATTTCTTGAGATTTTCCGTTGCTTTTTCTCCACAAAAAATGATGTGTTTTCGGATGTGCGGAAAAACATAAGCCATGTTGTAAAAAATACAAGGCACTTATTTTAAAATAAGTGCCTTGTATTTTAAAATATATGCCTTGTATTTTTGCCGAAAAATGGTACTTGATTTTCAATGACTTACGAATGGCGATTTTTATGGGGTTTTGTGTGCTCCGAAACCGTGCTTTTTCTCTGTTTTTTTGAAACATTTTTCGATTCTTCCCTATAAAAATGCGGAGAAGAATATATTGGTGAGGCTTGTTTGGGGGACGAGATGTTAATTTGTCGGGTTAAAGTGTTAATTTTGCACCTTTGAAACTCTACGTCATGGCAACAAGGGCTTACACCAAATATCAACTTTTGCTGTTTCTTGGTATTCTCAGCACTTTCGGACCTTTTGTGATGGACATGTATCTGTCGGCATTTCCGATGATGGCGGAGCATTTCGGCGTACCCTCGCCAATGGTCCAACTGAGTCTCACTTCGTGTACTTTCGGTTTGGGAGCGGGGCAGCTGGTGTTTGGTACATTGAGCGACAGATTGGGTAGGAAGATGCCTTTGCTGCTTTCGCTTGTCATGTTCATGCTTTCCACATTGGGCTGTGTCTTTTCGCCCGCAATCATGGTGTTTGTGGCGTGTCGCTTTGTGCAGGGACTTTCGGCGAGCGGGGGCATTGTGCTTTCGCGGTCCATTGCCGCCGATTTGTATGGCGGCAGAACGCTTGCCAACATGCTTGCCATAGTGGGCACGATTAATGGTGTGGCAACCGTAGCCTCTCCCGTGTGTGGCGGAATAATGACCGAGGATGCGGGGTGGAGAGGAATTTTCTGGTTTCTATTTGCTTTCGGGTTTGTGCTTACTGTTTGCACACTGAAGTTTAGCGAAACGCTGCCGAAAGAGCGGCGGCAAAATCTTGCGTTGCGCGATGTGGTGGGCAGATACGTCAAGGTCATCAGAAACCGGTCTTATATAGGGAGCGTGGCGCAGTATGTGCTGGCTTTGGTGCTTCTGTTCGTAAATCTTTCGTCTGCGCCGTTCATTGTTCAGCTCCATTATCATCTTTCACCCGCAGCATTCAGTTTGGTGTTTGCAGTAAATGTCGTGGCATTGGCTGTGTCTGCGGGAATGACTGCCAAGTTTCGCACAATGACCGGTGCATTGGGGCTTGCGTCAAAGGGGGCTTTGATGTTCTCGGTTCTGCTTGTTGCGGCGTTTGTGGTGGGCTGCGGTTTCTGGGTTTACGAATGTCTGATTTTCTGTATATATCTCATGATAGGCATATCCATTACGTCGT
>ULOO01023143.1_pt1 | contig 9814 bp, 9 predicted proteins | sample 1952651 | NCBI WGS metagenome assembly ULOO01 (sample SAMEA4835605, study PRJEB28245) | human gut metagenome | biome: gut microbiome; material: fecal sample | place: Denmark | collected 2008 | reverse complement strand
CCTTCATCGGCTCGGGCTGATCCTCGGGCGCAGAACCCCATGAGGCGTTCTGATGCTCCTGATGCATATTCTCAACTTTTATATTGGTCAGCTGACCATATTCAATGCCCTTTTGAATCGCCTTTCCGGGCGCGTTCGTGTGGACATGGACGGTTATATTCTTTCCGTCATCCGTGACGGAGACGCACTCGCCGATAGCTTCGAGATATGCGCGCAGCTCGCGGATATCCTTGTCGCTCTCGCGGCGGCAGATGAACTCCGCGCAGTAGGTGTAGCGGCTGTCTGCGGAGTGTTCGTCCGCTTTCTCTTCGCTTTTCGCTTCCTCCGCCTCGTCGGCGTCAAGGTTCACTTCCTTGCCGTGGAACACATCGGACATCGCGGTGAAAATGCAGACAAGTCCGCTGCCGCCTGCGTCAACGACGCCTGCTTTTTTGAGCACGGGGAGGATATTCGGCGTGTCGGCAAGGGCGGCTTTCGCGCCCTCGAGACCGATGTCAAATACCTTGACCGCGTCCGTCTCGCCGTCGTTCACTGCCTTGCGGGCATACTCGGACGCCGTGCGGATAACAGTGAGGATCGTACCCTCTGTGGGCTTCATGACTGCTTTATATGCCGAGGAACTGCCGTGTTCGAGCGCGGAGGCTATCGCTGCACCGTCAGCCTCGTCAAGACCCTTGAGCCCCTTGGAAATTCCGCGAAATATGAGCGAGAGGATAACGCCGGAGTTGCCTCTTGCGCCGCGCAGCAGACCTGAAGCCACACAGCTTGCAACAGCCGAGACGCTCTCGCTGTCATCCTTGACCCTGACCTCGCGCGAGGCGTTGGTTATTGTCATGGACATATTTGTGCCGGTGTCGCCGTCAGGCACGGGAAAGACGTTGAGCGCGTCTATCTCCTGGCGGTGAGAAGTGATTAATTGCGCCGCGTATATAACAGCGTTGCGCAGAATTGCTCCTGTGATTGTCATTTATTTTCCTCCCCGGACAGCCGTTGTCATGCGGCCGTAAATCGGTTTTATTCGTTCTTCATTCCGTCAACATAGACATTGACTGCGTGAACCTCAAGTCCCGTAGCCTCTTCGACTGTGTATCTGACTTTGTTGACGATGCTTTGGCATATGGCGGATATGTTGACTCCGTAGGACACGATTATGTGCAGGTCAACAATAAGACCCTCGCCGTCCTTGCGCACGGAGATGCCCTGGTCGGCGAAATGACCGTTCTTTTTAAAGACGGAACGCAGACCCTGGCGCATATTGCTGTTGGCCATGCCCGCAACTCCGAAGCAAGAGGAGGCGGCATTGCCGATGAGGGACGCGAAATAGGGCTGAGATATCTCGATAACGCCGAGATGATTTTCAAGTCTTATCAAGGAAAGTCCTCCCTTCAAAAATAAGAAGTCAAACTGGTTGTCCATCAATTTATTATACTAAAAATATCATGCTAAATCAAGCTCTTTGAGAAATCTTGCGAGCGCATCCTGCCACGGCGGCAGGCGGTCAAAGCCCGCATCGTCAAGGCATTTTTTAGAAAGACGCGAGTTCTCCGGACGCTTTGCCTTCGCGGGATATTCGGCGGTGGTGCAGGGGACTATTTCAGTTGCTTTCCCCGCCTGACGCATTATCTCCTTTGCGAACTCCGCCCATGTGCAGTAGCCCTCGTTCGAGGCGTGATATGTGCCGTATTTTTCGGTTTTTATCATGTCGCAGATAAGCCTTGCGAGGTCGGGCGTATAGGTTGGCGACCCGGTCTGGTCGTCAACGACTGTCAGCTTCTCGTGCGAGTCGGCGAGCCGGAGCATAGTCTTTACGAAGTTGCCGCCGTTTATTCCGAACACCCACGAGGTGCGCACAATGAAGTGCTTTTGGCATTTCTTAGCCTCTTCCTCGCCGCCGAGCTTTGTTATTCCGTAGATATTCTGCGGGTCTTTCGGCGCGTCGATTTCAAGCGGCTGAGTGCCGCTGCCGCCGAAAACATAGTCGGAGCTGATATAGACGAGCTTTGCGCCGATTTTTTCGCAGGCGAGGGCAATGTTTCTCGTGCCGTCGACGTTGACTTTGCGGCAGGTGTCGCGGTCGTCTTCTGCTTTGTCGACTGCGGTATAGGCGGCGCAGTGTACGATGGCGTCGGGGCGCAGGGCTGTGATATAATCCTCCGTTGCCTTGCCGTCCGTGATGTCGAACTCTTCTCTGTCCGCGCCGACGGGTTCATCCCCGAGGGCGTTCAGGCGTTTTATAACATCGTAGCCGAGCTGTCCGTTGGCGCCTGTGACGAGTACCTTCATTGAAAAACTTCCTTTTTAATCAGTTTTTGAGACTCTGGAGCGGAGCGGGTATGCGTCCGCCGCGCGAGATCATCTTTGCGGGAGATGCGGTGTTGAGCGGCATTATCGGACCCGAGCCGAGCAGTCCGCCGAAGTTCAGCTCCTCGCCGGCATTCTTGCCGATGGCGGGGATAAGCCTGACCGCAGTCGTCTTGGAGTTCACCATGCCGATAGCCGCCTCATCTGCGATAACCGCCGAGAGAACTTCTGCGGTTGTGTCGCCGGGAACGACTATCATATCGAGACCGACGGAGCAGACCGCCGTCATCGCTTCGAGCTTCTCTATTTTCAGTGTGCCCGCGCGTGCGGCGTCTATCATTCCGGCGTCCTCGGTGACGGGGATAAACGCGCCGGAGAGACCGCCGACATGCGACGATGCCATCGTGCCGCCCTTTTTGACTGCGTCGTTGAGCAGGGCGAGCGCCGCTGTTGTGCCGTGAGCGCCGCACTGTTCGAGACCTATCTCTTCGAGTATATGCGCCACGGAGTCGCCGACTGCGGGCGTGGGCGCGAGTGAGAGATCGACTATGCCGAAAGGCACATCGAGCCTGCGCGAAGCCTCGCTCGCGATGAGCTGACCGAGGCGGGTTATTTTAAATGCAGTCTTTTTTATCGTGTCGGCAACGTCTGTGAGATTGCCGTCGGGAATCTTCTTGAGGGCGCAGCGGACAACGCCGGGACCCGATACGCCGACATTTATCACGCTCTCAGGTTCGCCGGGGCCGTGAAATGCGCCAGCCATGAATGGGTTATCCTCGGGTGCGTTGCAGAACACAACGAGCTTTGCCGCGCCGATGCAGTTGTCGTCGGCGGTGAGCTCGGCGGTCTTTCTGATAATCTTGCCCATGAGCGCGACCGCGTCCATGTTTATGCCCGCCTTTGTCGAGCCTATATTTATGCTCGAACAGACATGCTCGGTTCTCGCGAGCGCCTCGGGTATGCTGTTGATGAGTGCCTCGTCTCCGGGGGCGAAGCCCTTTTGAACGAGTGCGGAATAGCCGCCGATGAAGTTGACTCCGACGGCCTGCGCCGCCTTTTCGAGCGTGAGTGCGTATTTCACCGGGTCGCCGCCCGATGCGGCGGCAAGCATGGCGATCGGGGTGACTGCGACGCGCTTGTTGATTATCGGCACGCCGTACTCTTTTTCGATCTCGCAGCCGACCTTGACAAGATTTTCCGCCTTGCGCGCTATCTTGTCGTATACTCTGCGGCAGGAGTCATCGATATCCTGCGAGCAGCAGTCGAGCAGGGAGATGCCCATGGTTATTGTGCGTATATCTAAGTTTTCATCCTCGATCATATGTATCGTTTCGAGAATGTCTCTTGTGTTTATCATAGTAAGGATCCTCTCAGGTGCGTAGATCAGACGTGATACATCGAGTCGAACACGTCCTCGTGCATAACATGGATATCGAGCCCGTGCTCGCGGCCGAGGCGGCTCATTATATCGGAAAATTCGGACAGCGGCACGGAGCATTTCTCCGTGTCAACGAGCATTATCATGCAGAAAAGATCCTGCAGGACGCTCTGCGTCACTTCGGTTATGTTTACATTGAGTTCCGAGCATTTTCCGGACACCTCTGCGAGGATACCGATTATGTCCTTGCCCGTAACAGTCATGACAGCTCTCATTTTTATTCTTCCTTTCCTGTGCACTTATCAGAATTACTTATATACATCTGATATCAAGATATTCTACCATATTTTATGCCCATTCTCAATAGCGGTTGAACAATTTGAACTTTTTTGTGTTTAATACTGTTACTGGGCGGAAAAATATGTTATCATATTGTATACTTTACCGTCAGTATCATGGAGGAAGCGCGATGCCGCAAAGAATTATTGACACTCATGTTCATACCGACAACTCACCCGACGGGCATCATTCGGCGATGTATATGTGCGAATGCGCCGAAATGGCGGGGCTTCGGGCGATAGCTTTTACCGACCATGTCGAGGCGGACGCTTACAGACGGGATCACTATGACCGCGTGGCGCTCCAGTCGTTTATCGATGTCACAAAGGCGCGCTCGGCTTTTCGCGGGAAGCTGCTCGTCTGCGCGGGCGTGGAGCTCGGTCAGCCGATGTACGATGTCGCGACCTCGGAGGAGATACTCGCGAATCTGCCCTATGATATGGTCATAGGCTCGGTGCATAATTTCCGGAATGAACAGGATTTTATGTATCTTGATTATTCCCAGTGGGATATAACCGACCTGATGAATAAATATTTTGACGAGCTTATAAAGCTCGCGCGCTGGGCGAAGTTCGATACCCTGGCGCATATGACATATCCGCTTCGGTATATCGTCGGCGAGCACGGCATACCCGTTGATATGTCGAAGTTTTCGGACAAAGTAGATGAGATTCTTTCTCTGCTCGTCAAGAACGAAAAGGCGCTCGAAATAAACACCTCGGGGCTCAGACAGAAGCTCGGCAAAACTATGCCCGAGGAGGATGTTGTCCGGCGCTTTAAACAGCTCGGCGGCGAATTCGTGACCGTCGGCTCGGACGCCCACTATGCAAAAGATATCGGCGCGGGAGTCGATGTCGGCATGGAGATAGCGCAGCGCAGCGGATTCGACTGCGTGACGCTGTTCCAGAACCGCCAGCCCGTGCAGATTCCGATAGAGTAAAAAGAGAGGTGCAGTCATGAAGATCGAACTCAGGGCAAACGCAAAAATAAATCTCTTTCTCGACATTCTGGCAAAACTGCCGAACGGCTATCACTCGCTGTTCATGGTCATGCAGTCGGTCTCGCTTGCGGACACGGTGACTGTGCAGGAGAACGGCGAGGGTATCATCCGCCTTACCTGCTCCGAGCCGGCTCTGCCGACCGACAGCAAGAACATAGCCTACCGCGCGGCGCAGGCTTTTCTCGAAGAAGCGGGGCTCAGCGGTAGGGGAGTTGACATACACATTGAAAAAAATATTCCGTTTGAAGCGGGTCTTGCCGGCGGAAGCGCGGACGGCGCGGGAGTTATAGTCGGACTCGACAGGCTTTTCGGGACGGATATGGGCACGCAGAGGCTCTGCGATATCGGGCTGAAGATCGGCAGCGATGTGCCCTTCTGCATCGCGGGCGGCACTATGCTCTCACAGCACACGGGCGGTATACTTTCGCATCTTCCGCCGCTCAAAAGCTGCTTCGTCGTGCTCGCAAAGCCCGCAACGGGCGTCTCGACCGCACGCGCCTACGGCGATTTTGATTCCGCGAGCTTCATATATCATCCGAACAAGGTCGGCATGCTCGACGCTGCGGCGAACGCCGATTTTGAGGGCATTTGCCGTCAGGCGGGCAATGTTTTTGAACAGACTATAGAAGTGCCGGAGCGCGTGAGAATAAAGAGCATCATGCGCCGCCACGGCAGTTCGCTCGCGCAGATGAGCGGAAGCGGTCCGACCGTTTTCGGACTGTTCGAGTCGGAGAGCGATGCCGAAAAATGCCGCGCCGAGCTCGAAAAGAGCGGGCTCGTCAAGAGCGTCCACCTGTGCAAAACCGCCGATAAAGGCGTTGAAACAGTAAATGAGGAGTAAAGCTTATCGGCTTTACACGGGTTCTTCAGATAAAAAGCCAAGACAGCGGACAGATTGCTCTGTTCGCTGTCTTGGCTTTTGGAGAATAACAATGAAAAAACCGGAAAAGTTTGTGGTTGTCTTGTTTATACGCCCTGAGCGCCGACCATTTCATAGTGCGGCTGGGCTTCCTGAGGGATCATGCGATAGATTTTGCCGTTGTCGTCAACATCAACCATGCTTATCTGGATATCCGGCACAAGTGTGTGCAGGGCGGAGACGAAATGCGTGCTTCTCTCTTTCGGGAATCCGGTGACGATGTCAACAGCGCCTTTCTTTTTGGCGATGACTGCGGCGAGGATAGCCGGACTGTCGTTAAAATATACGCTCATCTGCGCGTTTTCGTTTTTGGCGCATTCGTACAGATCTTCAAGCACTGCGGGATCGGGGCTGAATCCGTCCCTCTCGTGGAACACGCTGAGAACTTCGAGCGGCACTCCGTACTGCTGCGCTATCAGCGACCCGGAACGGATCAGCTGTTCACATTTGCTCTGCGGAGTTACACAGACGAGAACGCAGTTTTTGCTTTTCATCTTGCTGATGTCCTTTCGTAGTTGGTAGCCGTCTGGCTTTTCTTCCCTCTCACTACACTGACATAATAACATCCGATTGTGTACTGAATAGTAAAAATTCATTAAATCAAAGTAAAGAAAATTTGTACGAACCGTGAATAAACCGGGGTTGCGATATTCTTCTAAACATTGTATTATAGAGAAAGAAGAGAAGCGGGCACAGGAATAATATGCCGCATACGGCACGGACAATGACAAAAAAGCATGTGTCAGAATAATTTATAACGTAAAGGTAATCAGCTTTACTTGCTCGTGAGGTGAGATATGTATACTTTTGATGAAAAATTCAAAAAAGGCGCTGCCCGCGTATTCAGGGCGCAGCAGGGGTTGACGGCTTTTTTGAGCGGGCTGAATAGAATTCTGCCCGAGCCGCCCGGATTTAAAACGGAAAAAACGAAAGATGAGCGCGAAGATACAATACGCATCGCGGACACTGCCGGCGACAGCTGGTATCTCGGCTTCTCCGAGCGGAGCATAACGCCGCCGGATATTGACACGAAAAATTATTATATCGGCGGCAATCTGTCCGTTCCTCCGCGCAGGGTTTGCGGCGTGCTCGACGATATAAAGGTGAGGGCGATAGCCATAAGCGACGGCGAGGGAAGAGCGGCTGAGGTGTTCTGCGCCGTTGACTGCATCGGGCTCACAAACACGGTCGTTCGCCGCATACGCAGCGAACTTGATTCGTTCTGCCGCACGAACAATGTCGGATATATCAATATTTTTTCGACCCACGCCCACAGCTCGATAGACACCATGGGCATATGGAGCGTGACAGGGAAGAAGTTTTTTGAAAATATATCAAGGCTGATAACGCACTCGCAGCCCTTGCCGAGCGTTGACGGCGCGTTTATCGACTTGATAGTTGAAAAGACAAAGAAAGCCGTTGCCGAGGCGGTGAGAAATATGGAACCGGGGCGGCTTTTTGCGGCGCAGATAGGCGAAAACAGCGTCGAAAAGCTCGAAAAATATTCGGCAAAAAAGCCGTATGGCGACATGACTCTGAGCGAGTACGGGATAAAAGATTTTATCTTCGCCAAGCGTCCGCCGCGCGAATATTCGCCGCGCCTCAACCGCCTGCGCTTCGTGCCCGACAACGGCGCGAGCCGCCCGACAATTTTGGTCAACTTCGGCGCGCACCCATACGCAAACGGACTGCGGATAAAAAACAACCGCGGCGATATGCTCTCCGCCGATTTCCCGTTCTATATGGAGCGTGAGATAAACTCGGCGGGCGAAAACTTCATTTTTATCAACGGTGCGGTCAACGGAATATACCCGAACAGGGGAGCGGGCGGAGTAAAGGAAGAGAACTTTACACGCCAGACCGAGGCTCTCGGGCGCGATCTTGGAAAGCTCGTTCTCGCGATGACGAAAGAGTGCGAAGAAATAGAACAAAATTCTCTGCTTTCGCCGAAAAACAGCGGTGAAGCGTATAAAAGCGCCGTCGAAAGAATAGGCAAATGCACTGTCGAAGAGCGCGAGCTTGAGCCGAAGCTTGTTTCAATACACAAAGAAACGGCGCTCAGGGTCGATAATCCGCTCGAAAAGATAATCGGGAAGCTCGGCTTCGCGTGCTTTGATATGACAAGACCCGCAAAGGGAATATATGAACTTGAGACGGAGACGGGATATCTCGAACTCGGCGGCGAGTTCAAAGCCCTGCTTGTGCCTGGTGAGATAACACCCGGTCTCGTCAGCGGCACAGGAGATATGCTCGCGGAAAACAGCATTACAAACAGGGCGAGCGGCTTCAAAAGCCTCTGTGATATCGTCGGCGGGGACACGGCGGTTTTCGGGCTCGCGAACGACGCGCTCGGATATATCATCCCGGACAATGACTACTGCATGTTCTTCGCGGGCTACGGCAAGCTCGCTGAAAAGCTGTTTTTCAAAGACTACGCTCATTATCAGGAGATGTTTTCCATCGGCGCGCACACCGCGTCCGCGTTCGCCGCAGGTGTCGAGGACATGATGAAAAGCTTTAAAGCGCGGTTGAATAAATAATTTTTCCCCGGTCATATTGCGTCGGCCGGGGAAATTTTTAGATATCTTTAATATAGTATTTATCTTCAATCCATTTTGCAGGGTTATTTTCTATATATTGGGCTTTTGTCAGATAATCGTCTTCGTCTCGTATTATATGGTCATAAAATTTGTTTTGCCACAGAGAACCCATTACGATGCCTCTGGATTTGCATAGGCTTAAGTAATCGACAGCTATGATTGATTTATATGAGCCAACTATTTTGGATAGCGTAGGGACGGGGCTTGCCCCCGTCCGTTCTTTAGGGATAAAGATAATCAGGTGAATGTGATTAGGCATGATTGAGCAGTCGCTGATTGTTACTTTGTATTTGTTCTCAATTGTAGATACAGCTTCATCCGCAACTTTTCCGAGTTCCGTAAGCTCAATGCGCGGACGACCGCAAGGGTCGTCCCTACGGATGCGGGAAAGGGTGCATTTTTTGTCATGAGTGCAGATTGTTACGAAATATGCGCCCTCGCTGCCGTAGTCATATCCTTTTAGTCGTATAGATTTTCTTTTCGGTAATGTATTCATGCCACAATACTAATATAAAAAATCAAAACAGTCAATAGAAAGCAATATGAAAAGGACAAAAGGGAGCAGAAATTCTGCTCCCTTTTGCCAAACCTGTCTCCTATATATCGGACGAGCCGAGCTCGTCCTTTATCCGCTGTGCGGTCAACACAGGGGATAAATCATTGTTAATTGCCGCGTCTGCGCAATTTGAATATATCGGGTCGCGCGTCGCGAACATTTTGTCAAGCGTTTCGCGGCTCTTCGAGAGCGGTCTGCCGTCGAGCGAGAGCAGATCGAGGTCTCGCTTGAGATAATATATGCGCCCGTTGCCCTTGAGCGCGCGGACATTCTCGGGGTCGAGCACCGCGCCGCCGCCCGTTGCGATTATCAGCCCTTTTTCTTTTGCCGCGCTGCGGACAGCCTGCGCTTCAAGCTCCCTGAAGCGTTTCTCGCCGTATTGCGAGAATATTTCCGGTACGCTCATTCCCGCTGATTCTTCGACGAGTGAATCTGTGTCGACCGCCTTTCGCCCGGTGAGCTTCGAGAGCTCTCCGGCTATGGTCGTCTTGCCGCATCCGGGCATACCGACGAGGACTATATTCTGAACATCGAGCGCGAGCGAACGGAATACACGCTCGATTTCTTCTTTGCCTATCTCGGCGGAGCAGAAATATTTTGCGCTCTGCGCCGCCTGCGCGACGAGCATATAGAGCCCGCCCGAGCATTTTATCCCGCGTTCGAGCGCCTGCATGATAAGCTGAGTGCGCAGCGGGTTATATATCACATCGAGCACCGCCTC
>ULOO01016386.1_pt1 | contig 10276 bp, 9 predicted proteins | sample 1952651 | NCBI WGS metagenome assembly ULOO01 (sample SAMEA4835605, study PRJEB28245) | human gut metagenome | biome: gut microbiome; material: fecal sample | place: Denmark | collected 2008 | reverse complement strand
CGACAATACCACATTCATTTGGATAGCGCTGCTGCTCATATGCGCATCCACGGCCGCCGGAACCGTTATTCATGGCAGAAGGAAAAAGCAAAGGTAAGCTTCTGAATCAAACTAACAGCTAACACTAACATCCGCTCTGATGGACACATTGGGGCGGATGATTTATTTTGCTTGACATCACGCCCGACAATTCGTACCCTTTAATCGTATAATTTTATGGAGAGGGAGGCGAGGCCATGCATGGGGATTTTGAAGCGTTCTACCTTAGGCATGTTAAGGCTATCTACCACGTCTGCTATGCCTTTATGAAAAATGCGCAGGACGCGGAGGACTGCACGGAGGATACATTCGTGCGGGCAATGACCAATGACGTTTCGTTTGAAAACGAGCGGCATGAACGCTCCTGGCTGACGACTACCGCAATGAATATCTGCAAGGATAAGCTGAAGCATTGGTGGCGGCAGAAGGTGACGCCCATCGATGAAGAAATAGAGCAAACCGTTGCAGCCGAAGCGGATAATAAAAGCGAAGTCGTGGCCGCAGTCATGGCCTTACCCGTAAAATATAAAGAAGTCGTTTGGTTGCACTATTATGAAGGCTACCAAACCGATGAAATAGCGGCAATGCTGAAAAGACCAGCATCCACCGTGCGGAACCAACTGCGCGATGCCCGCGCAAAGCTTAAACTCAGCCTGGGAGGTGAGGAAGCGTGAACAAAAACGAAATAAAGAAGGCATTTGATGAGATAGAGCCTGATGAAAGCGCCAAGGAGCGCATGTACGCCAACATATTGAAAAAAGCGGCAGAGCATAAGGAAAGCAGCGCCGTAAAGCCCGCCGAAGCCGTGCCGCAGAAGCGCAGGAGTGTTCCCGCATGGCAACGATGGAGCAGTTTAGCCGCATGCGTTGCCGCTGCGGTTGTGATAGGCCTAATAATTCCGCGCATCATAAAACAGCCGGTGGTAGACGATCCGCCGCTGCTTGCCGTTTCGCCATTTGAGGATGTGTCTGGCTCGGAGGACTTTGAAAAGCTTGGCTTCTGCATATATGCTCCGGAAGGTGCGGAGAATCTGTACTACTGCATATATGACGGCGAAATTGCCCGCATTGATTTTACGCTGAACGGCAATGAATACACATATGAGGCCGCAAAGCTCAGCGGCAACTTTTCCCGTGCAGATGGCGAAGCAATAGGCAGCGCGTCTCTGAATGCCGAATATAACGCCGTACTCGACAGGCTGTCTCCCGAAAGCTGGCGCGCGCATTGGGAGAAGGACGGCATAAGCTTTTACCTTACGAACTTTGACGGCGCAAGCGAGGAAGCTATCAGCGAAGCAGCAAGGCTGCTGATGCAGTAAAAACCGTGTATCGGAATCGGGGAGAAAAAATTCTCTCCGATTTTTATTTTCTTGCCGACATTTCGCCTTGCTCCATCGTATGGATATATGGACGGGCAAGAAGGGGCGCTTCGCGTACGGTCGCGCCGCCGAACGCCAATCCGTATATATATTGCATTAAAAGGAGTATATAACCATGAAACGTATTTCTTCAATCGTACTTGCCATAGTGATGGCGCTTGCCCTCGCGGCCTGCAGCAACAACACCAACAATAATAACAACTCAAACGGCGCTAAAGAGGTTAACATGACCGCGCAGGAGGTGCTGGACAGCATAAAGAAGAGCCTTGGCGACAGCTTTGATTGCGACGTTACCGAAGATGAAGCCCGCATGAGCGGCTACTGGGGACTTGATATGACCAAGGTTGAAAGCTGGGCTGCCATGAGTAACTCCAACTCGAGCCTTAATCCCAGCTCTGCTGTTATATTGAAGGTTCAGGAAGGCTATGCGCAGGACGCCGCAGCGTTGCTGCAAAGCGGTTATGAGCAGGTGCTCAGCTATTCCCGCATGTATAACATGGATCTTCAGAAGGTTCTGCAGGCACGCCTGTTCGTGAACGGCAATTATGTTGCGCTGCTGATACTCGGCGCACAGGGCGATTGGGAGGCCAGCGACGAAGATCAGGCCAAGTTTGCCGCTGACGAAGCCGCAAAGGTTGACGCAGCGTGGAGCGGCATATTCGGCTCCGCCGATAACACCATCGTTGTCCCCGAGGACAACGGCAACAGCAACAACTTCTTTGACATGAACGCCGATATAGAAGGCTAAGTATGGTATTCTCCAGCCTTACGTTTTTGCAATGCTTCCTTCCGCTGTGCCTGCTTGCGTATTTCGTTGCGCCAAAGGCATGGCGGAACGGAATACTGTTCGCATTCAGCCTGCTGTTCTATGCGTGGGGAGAGCCGGTGTATGTGCTGCTTATGATATTCTCCACCGTGCTTGACTACACATGCGGGCAGCTTGCCGAGCGCTACCGCGGCCAGCGCCGCGCAAAGGCCGCGCTGCTCGTATCGGTATGCGTCAATCTCGGTTTGCTTGGTGTGTTCAAGTATAGCGACTTTTTGATAAGCACTGTCAATTCGCTGTTCGGCACGGCTATACCTCAGCCTAATTTGCCCCTGCCGATAGGCATCAGCTTTTATACCTTCCAAACCATGAGCTATACCATCGATGTTTACCGCGGCAAAGCAAAGGCGCAGAAGAACATAATCAACTTCGGCGCATACGTCACGCTGTTTCCTCAGCTTATAGCCGGCCCAATCGTCCGCTACCAAACCGTGGCAGACGAACTGGAGCATAGAGAATGCACGGTAGAGTTGTTTTCGTCCGGCATAAAGCGGTTTGTATGCGGCATAGGCAAAAAGGTACTGCTTGCTAACAACATAGGGCTGCTGTGGGAGGCGGCAAGCGCACAGACCACGCCAACAGTGCTTACGGCATGGCTTGGCGTTATAGCTTACGGATTCCAGATTTACTTTGACTTCTCGGGCTATTCCGATATGGCCATAGGCTTGGGTCGCATGCTTGGGTTCCGCTTCCTTGAGAACTTCAATTACCCATTCCTTGCCGACAGCATTACCGACTTTTGGCGCCGCTGGCACATATCCATGGGAACATGGTTCAGGGATTATGTATATATACCGCTCGGCGGCAACAAAGGTGGTCTTGTAAAGCAGCTGCGCAACATTGCTATAGTGTGGCTGCTGACCGGCTTCTGGCACGGCGCAAGCTGGAACTTCGTGCTGTGGGGCGTGTACTTCGGCGTACTGCTGGTGCTGGAAAAGCTGTTTCTGCTCAAGCTTCTCAAAAAGCTGCCCGCAGTCCTTAGGCACGTTTACGCTTTGCTGCTGATAACACTTAGTTGGACGTTGTTTGCATTTACCGATATATCTGCCGGCTTTGCGTGGCTTGGTTCAATGTTCTCGGGCGTTTTGTTCGATAGCGACAGCGTTTATCTGCTGCTTACATATGGCCCGATGCTGCTTCTGTGCGCGTTCGCAGCAATGCCTATCGGCAAACGCATATACGATTGGCTGAACGGCCATTTGAAGCAGGGGGTGCTTACCGTTGCCGATTGTGGCGGGATGCTGTGCGTGCTTACCGCAGCGGCAGCGTATCTTGTGAGCGGCAGCTATAATCCGTTCCTGTATTTCAGGTTTTGAGGTGGCATTATGCGAAATAAGCTGATAATTTCATTTTTTTGCGTACTGCTGGCGGTATGTGCGCTTGCGGGGCTGTTCATTCCGGATAAATACTATTCGGAGCGCGAAAAGCGCACCCTTGCGCAGAAGCCGGTCTTCACAGCAGCGGACTTCTTTTCCGGTAAGTTCGGCGGCAAGCTGGAAACCTACCTTGCCGATCAGGTACCGCTCCGCGACAAATGGATAACGCTGAAAACCTACCTTGAACTTGGCATAGGCAAGCATGAAAGCGGCGGCGTTTATATCTGCAAGGACAATTACCTTATGGACAAGTTTACGTCTTACAGCCAAAAGCAGCTTGCAGCCAATGCCGAAGCGCTTGCAGAACTGCAAAAGAAGCTGGCGGATAAGGGCATATCCGTGAGCACAATGCTCGTTCCCGTTGCGGCGCAGGTGCTAAGCGATAAACTGCCCGCATACGCCCCTGTTGCAGACTATGCTGCCATACTTAAAGTGCTTAGTGATGCAGGCGTGAACGTAACCGACATTATGAGCATACTTGCGGCGCACAGCGATGAAGCAATCTATTATCGCACCGACCATCATTGGACGAGCCTTGGCGCATATTACGCATACTGCACATGGCGCGGCATCGAACCTGCGGCAGATGAATGGACAAAGGAAGCGCTTTGCAATAACTTCCGCGGCACAACTTGGAACAAGGTTCCGCTGCCTTCCGTTCCGGCAGAGGAGATAACGGCATGGTACAAGCACGCGAATAGACGCGTTTCTTATAACAACGGGGAATATGAGACGGACAGCATATATGAACGCAAATACCTTGACGGCAGCGATCAATACGCCGCGTTCCTCAATTCCAATCAAGCACAGACCGTGATACAGGGAAGCGGGGAAGAAGGCAAGCTGCTGCTCATAAAGGATTCATACGGCAATACGTTTGCTCAGTTTCCGGTTGAGGATTATGCCGAAGTACATGTTATAGACTTGCGATTTTTCCGTGACGATATAGCCGAATATGCCAAGGCAAATGGCATTACAGATGCGTTTATTCTTTACGGCGCGCAGAATTTTGTTAAGGACACCAATTTATCCTGATGTTTCCTTGACAACCAATCCACTAATAACTATAATCACAACCAGAAAGGCTGCCATATGGCGGCTTTTCAAAGGCCATTGGGTTAGAGTAAGTTAACTGTAGCTATTTGGTCAATTTTAGGGAGTAACTGGTGTGGATAAGAAGATCACCCTTTCCGGTGTGCCGGAAACAATGCTGCAAACCATATACGCCCGTGCAAAGGAAAGCAAAGATCGCGGCGCTATCCACGACAAAAAGGCGGAGGAGATAATAGGCAAGCTTAACTATGATTTCTCCCTTGCTGATAAAGACGCACCCATGCACAGCGGCGTCATAGCAAGGACCATAGTGCTGGATAAACTCGTAAGTGAATATCTTGCCAAGAATCCCGGAGCAACAGTTGTAAACATTGCCTGCGGGCTTGATACACGCTGCTACCGCATGACCGGCTTTAAGCATTGGTATAATCTCGATCTGCCGGAAACCATTGCCGTGCGCGAAAAGCTATTACCGGAAAGCGGCAATATCACCCAGATTGCCATGTCCGCAATGGATGACTGGGGCAAAATGGTCGAGGAGAGTCGAACTCATGTCCTTATAATCATTGAAGGGCTTACCATGTATCTTTCCGAAGCTGATGTGCAGCGGATATTTGCCGTTATAGCCAACCGATTTGATGACATCACGGTGCTGGTTGAAATAATGAATCCCGTTATGGTAAAGCGCTTTAGGGAAAAATCAATCGAAGGCAGCAATGCCAAGTTCACATGGGGCATAAAGGACGGTAAAGCATTGGCCGCGTTGATGCCTAACTTCCGCTTTGTTGAAGAACACAGCCTGACCGAAGGCATGGCTCAGTTCGTGCCTATTTATAAGGTGCTTGATAGGATTCCAGCCATCAGGAACATATCTAACAAAATAATTACGCTAAAAAATGTGTAAGGAGATAAAGCTATGGCATTCTTTGATAATACGCGCAAGCCCACCGGGCTTGGTGGAAGAATAATGGTCTCAATGATGAACATTGGCCACCGCTCTTTGGCGGACTGGGGGCTTAAATACCTGAAACTGAATAACGATGCCAATGTGCTTGACTGCGGCTGCGGCGGCGGAGCAAACATAAAGAAGCTGCTCAAGCTTTGCCCAAACGGCTTTGTGAAGGGAATAGACTATTCGCCCGTAAGCGTAGCCAAGGCCAACAAGGTCAACAGGGGAGCGGTAAGTATCCACCGCTGCGTTGTACTTCAGGGAAACGTTGCGGATATGATATTCGCATCTGAATGGTTCGATGCAGTTACGGCGTTTGAAACGGTATATTTCTGGCCCAACCTGCTGCAAAGCTTCAAGGAAATATACAGGGTCCTGAAGTCCGGCGGGACATTTCTCATCTGCAACGAGAGCAAACGGCGACACGGACAAGGACGAGAAGTGGACGAAGCTCATCGGCGGTATGACCATCTATAAGGACGTAGAGTTAAAGGCGTACATGGAGCAGGCGGGCTTTCACGATGTGCAGATACACAAGAACGAAAAAGGCTGGCTGTGCATCCTGGCACAGAAGCAGCAGTATGATGCAGAAGGTATAAAGTATTCTGAAAGAGATATCTGAACTGATGGTGATATTGCACGGTAGCGGATAAGTTATCGCGTCGAACTACCCGCAACGAAACAAATGACTTTTGAAGTAAAGACATATTTTTTAGCCACAAACACCGTTAGAAGGCCGAAGCTTTTGCTCCGGCCCTTTGCTACAGTTTAGCAGATGCTATTATGAACGCTTTCTCCTGCATACCACAAACAACACGGCTGCCATTGCCATGGCGATGAGCATGAAAGGAGCAAATTTTTCCGCATCACCGGTCTGCGGCGGAAGCACGGTAGTGTTACCGCCTGCGGTAGTACCCTGATTATCGTCCTGCCACGGATAATCAAGCTTGGTATCGAGCAGCTTGAGCGCGGCTTCTATTTCTTCAACGGAGGACGAAGCTTCTATCAATGTCCTTACCTGATTGGCTATTTTTAACGCTTCGCCATACACATTGGAAGGCTGATTCGCGAGATAGTCGTTCACCTTTGCAAGCGCTTCGTTCTTCTGCTTATCAAGTGTGTTAACGGAAATTATCTTTGCTGTATACGTCATGCCGTTGTTATGCACAACGTACAGATTAGCGGTATCGCCCGCAGCAAGCTTGGCCTGCAGGGCTTCAGGCAGCGCAAGCGTACCATCCGCATTCACGATAATATCATAATAGAACTTGGAAGCGGCAAGCTTTTCTCCGGCCTTCACTTCACTCGCAAGCGTATAGGCTATAACGCCGTAGCCGAGCGTGGAGCTCTTTTGGGCAACGAAGTCCTCAGGCAGGCTGATGGTTATGCCGTTCATCGAAAGACGAATGGTAGCTGCATCAACTATCTGCGCAGCAGCAGGCACGCGTTTTACGGAAGATTCTTTTACCTTGCTGCCAACGATATACATCATGCCGCGTGCGCTGGCTTTGCCGAAACCGGAAATAGCATCGGCAAGCTGTTCCGCTGTGCATGTTCCGAATACATCGCCGTTGGTCAGTTCACTCACATCGCCGCGCGGGCAAACGGTCTTGAATATAACAGTACCGTCTTCCTGCGTTTCATAAGCATAAACAATTACCTGACTCGAAGAGTTGCTGTTAGTGGTTTCAAGTTTTCCGCCATGTACATACAGGCCTACAATATTGCCGTCTGCTATTGCCTGCTGAACGAGCGTGGGGTTAGCTGCAAACTGCGTATAGGCATTGTGCCCAAACAGACCCGCCTTGAATATGGTATAAGCCCAGTTACCCCAGCCACTCGTGGGGCTCACAAAGTCATAACCATTGAGTACCACTTCCTCAAACAGCGCATCGGAACCGCGGCTATTGATCATCATCAGCATCATGTTCTCGAAGCGCCATGCCATCATGCCGTTTGCGTAAGCATATGCGCTAGTAGCAGTTATATCCACGGATGCAGACTTTGGCAGAGCATCGACTACCGTTTTACCGGTATACACTGCTTCGCTTACGCTGTAACTTGACTTCTTATAGGTGAAGTTCAGTCCGAATACCTCTGGCGCATTGCCCGCATCATCCGCACGGAGCAGAACACGGAACTGTACATCCTTTACGTTGGCTGTGGAGCTGCTGCCGCGAACGACAAACATATCTGTGTTTATTATATAAATAACCTCAGCTTTTCATTGCGCTGCCGATGCTTTTAGAAATAAGGAACACATTAACGTTGAAGCAGCCGGAATATGCTATTGCATAAATGAGCTATCTTGCTGTAAAACAGCGCCAAAGGATATGCTCCGGTTTTACATTAAGGGTATAAGATTCCCGCGGAGGCCTTGAAGCATGCTTTCGATATAACGCTGCGGTAATCGAGCCCATAAGCCCCCAAAAACATCTTGTGTACATATAGTGCATCATTTTTTGTGCATTCGATATCCTTACGTGTGAATAACGACTTTAGCGTTATATTCAAACGAAAACAGTGCGCATAATCGTTTTAACGAATAACGCGTATAATATTATCTATATATATCGTTTCCTTTTTGGCAAAAAATATAGTAAAATAACAGTAGATGTGCGGCTAAAATCGATGCCGTGCATCAAAATGACTGTATTTTTCAAGGAGAAATGTAATGAAAAAGACACTATCTCTGCTTCTGGCCATAATGATGGTCATAGGCCTGTTTGCCGGCTGCACTACCAATGTGCCTGCCGAATCTCCCGCCAACAGCGAAGAACCCGCTCCCACGGAAACTGTTCCCACCGAGCCTGTTCCTACCGACGCTGCACCCGAAGCTACTCCTGTTGCCGAAGAACCCAGCGCGTTCCCCATGACCGTTACCGATCAGATCGGCAATGAAGTGACCGTTGAACATGTTGCTGAGCGCATAGTTTCCGGTTACTATATATCTTCTTCCACCTGCATAGCTCTTGGCCTGAAGGATAAGCTGGTCGCTACTGAGGAAAAGACCGACAAACGCCCCATATATAAGCTTGCCGCGCCCGAACTCATCGGCACCATAGGCAACGTTGGTTCCGCCAAAGCGTTTGACCTTGAGGCCTGCATAGCTGCCGAGCCCGATCTGGTAATCCTTCCCAAGAAGGCGAAGGATTATGCTGCCACGCTCGCCGAAATGGGCATCCCCGCAATAGTTGTCAACCCCGAAAGCCATGAGCAGCTTGTGGGCATGATAAACCTTATTGCTCAGCTCACCGGCGCTGAAGAGCAGGCCGCTGCGCTCATAGCCCGCTATGACGAAGTGCTGACCAAGATAGCCGAGCTTACCGCTAACATCGCGGACGATGCAAAGCCCGTTGTATATATGTGCGGCACCAGCTCCTATCTCACCACCGCTCCCAAGGATATGTATCAGGCGAGCGTTATAACCACCGCCGGCGGCAAGAATGCCGGTGATGAACTTGAAGGCGATTCATGGGTAGATATATCCTATGAGCAGCTTATTGCCATGAATCCCGATGTTATAATCATCCCCACCAACAACATGGCCAACGGCCAGCCGGATTTCACCGCCGCCGATGTTATAGCTGATGAACAGCTTAAGGATATCACTGCCGTTAAGAACGGCGCCGTGTACAATATGCCTACCGGCTTTGAAGCATGGGATTCTCCGGTTCCCTCCGGCGTACTCGGCATGCTTTGGATGACCGCAAAGCTTCATCCAGAAGTATATACCATGGATGAGTTTGCGGCTGATGCCACCGATTTCTATAAGACCTTCTACGGCTTTGATATGGACACTTCTTCCATATTTGCCGAAACCGCAGAGAAGGCTGCATAATTAAAAAGTGAACGGAAAATCTGCAAAAAAAGGCCTTGTGCCAGCATTATTTGCAGCAGTCACCGCGGCAATATTAGTTGCCGCGGTGGTTTCGATTTGCGTAGGCAAATACTCCATTACTGTTGATGACATACGGGCCATATTCTCCGGCAAAGAGGTGGACGATATGACTCGAAGGGTATTTTTAACGCTGCGCCTCTCTCGCACCATAATGGCAATAATAGCGGGCGTCGGACTTGGCGTAGCCGGAAGCGTATACCAGATAATATTCAAAAACCCTCTTGCATCGCCCGATATAATCGGCATAGCCGGCGGCGCAAACCTTGGCGCAGCCATAGCGATAGTATCCGTTTCAACATCCGGCATGTTTGCAATAGCAAGCGGGGCTTTCTGGGGCGGGCTGGCCGCTGTAGTATGCGTTATGCTGCTTGTTAAAGCCACGCGTTCACGATCAACAAGCACATATGTGCTTGCAGGCATAGTAATAAACGCCATATCCAAGGCCATAATAATGGCGCTCAAATATTTTGCCGACCCCGAAAACGAACTTGCTGCAATGGAATACTGGGAAATGGGCACGTTCGGAAACACAACGCTTTCAAAGCTTCTTTCCATACTGCCCATGTTCCTTATCGGACTTATAGGCATACTGCTGCTAAGGCGGCAGATAGAGCTGATGTCCCTAAGCGACAACGAATGCCGTGCATTGGGCGTAAGGCTAAAGCCCGTGCGCGCGGCAGTGCTGGCGTTATCAACCCTTATGGTAGGCTCCATAATAAGCGTCACGGGACTTATAGCTTTTGCAGGGCTTATC
>ULOO01042895.1_pt1 | contig 10440 bp, 10 predicted proteins | sample 1952651 | NCBI WGS metagenome assembly ULOO01 (sample SAMEA4835605, study PRJEB28245) | human gut metagenome | biome: gut microbiome; material: fecal sample | place: Denmark | collected 2008 | reverse complement strand
CCGTTATGGCGATTCTTGTCCTGCTTGTGTCGCTGCTGTGCGCGTGCAAAAAGGACGACACAAAAACAAATGCAGACACCACCGGCGAAGTGCAGACGAGCGCGGACGGACAGATTATTGAAGACACAACAGCCCTGCCCGAGGACAGCACCGCGCAGGAGGGCGAGACAAACGAAACTCAATCGGCCGACCCCGCAAAGCCCGGCGAGACCGCTTCAAATCAGGTAACCGCCGCGCCCTCGAAGAATGCAAAAAACTGGACTAAGGCCGAGATAATCGCCTATTTCAACACCGGCGCGAACAGAGTAAAATATCAGGCGAAGTCCGTCACCCGCAACTACACCGAGACGAAGAACAACGCCGACAAGACCGAATTGCCCAAAGCGATAGATGCAATAGGCAAGAGCGCGATGAAAACTTTCATGAAGCGCGACGATAAAGCTCTCGTCATGACGAGCAAAGAGGATATCAAAACCGTGTTCCCCGTCGGCGGCAAGGACTGGGTCAGCAAGCTTACAGTATCCGATGTCAAGAGCGCAAAGATAGAGGACAAGGGCAGCGAATATCAGATAACCCTGACCTTCGGCACTGAGGTCAATCCCTCCGGCGAAAAAGGCTATGCCGCAGCGTTCGGCGTGCTCACCGCCGATGTGGTAAACTTCGACTATCCCGGCCTCTCGCTCACCGACCAGAAATTCACCTATTATAACGGAACGATAGTAGCAAGATTCAGCAAGCCTACCGGCAACTTAGTCTATGCCCACTATGACTATCCCGTTATTATTGAACTGACGGCGCACCTGCTCGGCTCAAACACGAGAGTAAAAGTCGGTATGACAACAATAAACGACTTCACGATAAAATATTAAAAGTTACATCCGAAAAACAAAATGTCCCGCACGGAAACGTGCGGGGCGTTTTGCGTATATTTTTATTTGAGCGAGTTGCCGGCGCTGAACGCCTTTGCGACTGCCTCGCCGAGGACAACATAGGTGTTGTTGAACGGGTCGAAGGTTATCGGCTGCGCCTTTGAAACGTCGACGTTTCCGTTCTCGTCGAGCACGCGCTCGTCAACGCAGACGTTGACTATCTCGCCGACCATGCGCCCGGTGCCTGCGTCGTAGCTCTTGAGCCTGCACTCTGCGGCGATGGGCAGCTCTTCAATCAGCGGCGCGTCAACAAATTTCGATTTGACGGCGTGGAAACCCGCCTTTTCGAATTTATCGGGCGTATTCCCTGCGGAGACAAGACCGACATAGTCGCACGCCGCCGTGTGTTCGAGGTCAGCCATGCTCACGGTGAATGCCTTTCTCTCGAGGATATTCTTCGTGGACTTGTGGCCCGCGCTTATGCACATGGATATTTCATTGCCGCCGCTGATGCCGCCCCATGCGGCGTTCATAGCGTCGGGGTTGCCATCCTTGTCGTAGGAACCGAGGATAAGCACCGGCTGCGGATAGGTGAATGGCTTTGCGCCGAAATCTTTTCTCATGATAATTCCTCCTTTGATTTGACTTTATTATAGAACCTGAAGTCGGCTTTAAGTCAAGGAAAAACGAAAAAAGTTTACAAATAAAAACAGCCCCGGACTCAACATCCGGGACTGAATAAAATCTGTTAGTCTCTCTCTTTTTCGAACGAGATAACTTTTCCGCTCTTTGCGTTTATCTTGTACTCATACTCGAATCCGCCGCATTTGAATTCAACATCGTAGTGCGCGGTGAGCGAGTCGGTGTCAAGCTCGGTTTCGAGCTCCGTGACCTGAGACTCGGTGAGACCCGCATGGTCGAGTGCGGCTTTCTTCGCGGCGTCCGCGGAGACATACTTCGAGGGGTCGGCGGGCTTTGAATCGTCAAGCTCGCGGTCGAAGTCGATTATTCTGCCGTTCTTCGCGTTGACCTCGACTTCGTACTCATATCCGCCGGAAACGAACTCGATATCATAGTGCGGGGTGCGGTCGTCAATATCAAGCTCAGCTTTGGTGAATGTGACCTTTGAAGCGTCGAGAGAAGCTCTCTTGAGCGCGGCGGCCTTTGCCTCCTCAACGGAGATGAACTTTGATGTGTCAACTGAGGGCTTCTTATCCACGCGCTCGCGGTCGAACTCGAGAATCTTTCCGCTCTTTGCGTCTATCTCGAACTCATATTCATATCCGCCCGAGACAAATTCTATATCATAGTGCGGGGTGCGGTCGTCCGCGTCAAGCTCAGCTTTCTTGAAAGTGACCTTTGATGCGTCAAGAGAAACTTTCTTGAGGGCTATTGCCTTCGCCTCGTCGATGCTGATATAGCCTGAGACATCGGGCTGGGGCTTTGAGGGCTTCGAGGGGTCGGCGGGCTCGACTTCTTTTTTGAGAATGCTGCCGTCTGCGACCGCTATCTCGTAGTCGTATTCGTTCGCCCCGGCGATGAACTCGATATCGTAGTGGACGACAAGATCATCGCTGTCGAGCTTCGCTTCGGTGAACTTCGCGTCGGCTCTTGCAACGCCCGCATCGGCGACTGCAATGTCTATCGCGGCGTCAAGGCTTATCTTTACTTCCTGCTGGATCTGTCCGGAGTTGCCCGAGCCCGTGTCGGGCTTATCCTGCGGCGGCGCGAACGCAGAGAAGATAGCCATAATGACTGACATGAGCGCGACTCCGATGGATTTGAAAATACTTGCAAACATAGTATCTGTCCTTTCTTATCGGGATCGTGTCCCTTAGTACACCCATATAATAACCCGCGAAAATTAAAGAAAGATTAGAGCGCAAAAATTTTTCGGAAAGTTTGAAGTCCGTAAAACAGTGTGCTGTGATGTTGATAAATTGGGATTTGTCCATCCCCGATGTCAAACAATATAAAACAACAAAACCGGCCGCAGAAAAATCTACTGCAACCGGTTCATTTATTTATGCTGTTATACCGCCGTCAAAAGGTTACGGTAAACTCGCTTCCCTCGCCGTAAACGGAGGATGCGGAGACTTTTCCGCCGTGGAGTGCCGCTATCTGGCTGACGAGCGAGAGACCCAAGCCGAATCCGCTTTCGCGGCTGCGGGATTCGTCCGCGCGGTAGAATCTGCCCCATATCTTCGGCAGATCCTCTTCTTTTATCCCTATTCCGTCATCCTTCACCGAGAGCACGATGCCGTTGTCTTTCTTGAGCCTGACTTCAATGTGCCCGCCGTCTCTGCCGTATTTGACGGCGTTCGAGAGCAGATTTTCGAGCATCAGCGATATCAGCTGCGCCTGTGCGGGGATTATAATATTGTCTTCGATGTTCGCAGTGAGCGTGATGTTCTTCGCGGGGACAAAATCGGCGCATGTTTTTTTGACGAGTTCGCTCAAGTCGGTGTCCTCGAGCTTGTAGCGCTTGTCGCCCTGCTCGGTGCGCGAGAGCGTCAGCAGAGCCGTGACGAGCTTCGTCATCTTGTCCGTCTGCTCGTCTATCGACGAGAGCGCCTCGAGCATATCTTCTTCGCTCGCGTTGTCGGACAGCGCGTATTCGCATTCCGCCTTTATCACGGCGAGCGGTGTGCGCAGCTCGTGCGAGGCGTCGGAGGTGAACTGCTTTTCATTTTCAAACGAGGTCTGGAGCCTTGCGAGCATGTCGTTGAAAGTCTCTGCGAGCGTGTATATTTCGCCCGCGCTTTTCTCCATCTCTATGCGTTTCGAGAGGTCGGTCCCGTCGGTTATCTCGTGCGCCGAGCGGCAGATATTCTCGACCGGCTTCATCGTTTTGCGCGATATTAAATATGCCCCGACGGCGGCGATAATAATAAACGCCGGGAGAATGTATATGACCGTCATGGTTATTGCGTCGAACGCGCTCTTGGCGGCGTCGGCGTTGATGAATCCGCGTACCCAGACCGGGGGATAGGTCGAGTTACTGCATATGAATTCAACTTTGAAAACCGTCCTGTCCGCGTTTGCTGGCAGTTCAACGCTCAGCGAGCTGACTTCGTCGCGGGTCAGACCCGCGTGCTCGAGCGCGATATCAATCGCCTTTTCGCTGTTTATTCCGTCCTTGAACTCGGTGCTTTTGTAGACCGGGTCGCTGAGCCCGGACATCGCGGTGTCCGCCTCATATTTGATTATCTTCCCAGAAAAGGCGTCGATTTCGTATTCGTATTTGTTGAAATCGAGACGGGTGTCGTAATAATAATATTTGTTTCCGTCTGTCTCGAATGTTCCGACCACGCCGTTTTTGCGATTCTCGCTGTTTATCAGCGCAGCGGGGGACTCGCCGTCGATATATCTGCCGCTCGAGTCAAAGACATTGCAGTAGACCTCGTCGACGAAAAACGCAAAATCGTTCTCGATTTCGAGAATGCCGTTCTTGTATTCTATCTCGTCAACATTGCGCTCGACAGTGCTTATCAGCTCATTCTGCAGGCGCGAATCGGCAATCTGCGAGCCTGTTATCAGTATTCCGCCGATGCCGAGGGAGCTCACAACGGCGATGAGCAGCGTTATCCATACCGTTATCCGCAGCTTGAACGAAGAGCGGCGGCGCGCGGGTCTTATTTTTTTATTTGATGACATAGCCTGCACCCCTCACGGTGTGAATGAGTTTGATATCCTCGCCCTCGTCTATCTTCTTGCGGAGATATCGGATATATACGTCGACAACATTCGTGCCACCCTCGTAGTCGTAGTTCCAAATGTGATCCTCAATTTTCTCGCGGCTGAGTACAACGCCCTTGTTCATCACAAGATATTGCAGCAGCTCATATTCCTTTGCCGAGAGCGATATCTCCCTGCCCGCGCGTTCAACGCGCCTCGCTGCCGTGTCGACTGTCAGGTCGCCGACGGAAATTATACCCGTCTTTTCTCCGTATTTTTTGCGCGTCATGACGCGCAGTCTCGCCGAGAGCTCGTCGAACGAAAACGGCTTTATCAGATAGTCGTCGGCACCGATGTCGAGCCCCGTGACCCTGTCTTCGATGCTGTCGCGCGCCGTCAGGAACAGCACCGGCGTGTCGATGCCGTGCGCCCTTATCTTTTTGACAAGCTCGAACCCGTTCATTATCGGCATCATGACATCGAACACCGCCGCGTCATAGTCGGTCGATGTTATCAGATCATATGCCTCGCCGCCGTCAAAACAGCTGTCCACGCTGTAGCCGGCAGCCTTGAGCTGCTTTGTGATTATCCTGTTGAGACTCTTCTCGTCCTCGGCAAGCAGAATACGCATTGGATCACCCTCCGGTATAATTATACAGATTTTATCATAGCGTGTAAAGATTAAACGAAGATTAGGAAATCGGGCGTGGGTATAAAAATAACACGAACACCGCAAAAGCAGTATTCGTGTCATTGGTGGAGACGAAGAGGATCGAACTCTCGACCTTACGGATGCGAACCGTACGCTCTCCCAGCTGAGCTACGCCCCCATTGGTTTGCTATGTGATTATAAGATTTTTTTTGCGGTTTGTCAAGTGTTCGGAGGCGGTTTGGAAAAATTTTTCTTCGCCGCCCCGGTTTTTATGCCATCGGCTTGCAGACATCGACCCAGCTTTCGGGCTTGGAGTATTCCTCGAGCTCGGCAGGAGTCAGCTCTATCATGCTGTTGCTGCTGCCGCAGGCGGGGTATACCGTATTGAATCTCTTGAGTGACTCGTCGAGATATATCTTCACGCCGTCGTTCACGGCAAACGGGCACACTCCGCCGACCGCGTGGCCGATAAGCTGCGCCGCCTCTTCGTGCGAGAGCATCTTTGCCTTCTTGCCGAAGCGCGATTTGTATTTTGCGTTGTCTATCTTCGTGTCGCCCGCCGTGACGATGAGTATCGGCTCGCCGTCGAGCGAAAATGATATAGTCTTTGCTATCCTGCCCTCTTCGCAGCCGAGAGCCTTCGCCGCGAGCGCGACGGTTGCGCTCGACTCGTCTATCTCCATCACTCGGTCCTCGATTCCGAGCTTTCTGAAATATTCTCTGACTCTTTCTATTGACATTGGGTTTCCTCCAAATGCAAAAGCCGCAGGATCAACCGTGCGGCTCTTGATTTTTTGTTATTTGCGGCTCTTCTTGCTCTTGACTCCGTCGGTGACGCTCTTTTCCGGCGCACTGAACGCCGCGAGCCTGATTATCAGGATGATGAGTATCGCCGCGAGAGCTGAGCAGGCGTAGACAATCCACATGTTCGTAACGCTCGAGATGAACTTGCCGATGAACGGCACGCAGTGCGTGGCGAGCGCGACTATTGAAGCACCCTCGGGTAAAGACGAGCCGAACGCAAATTCGTATTTGCCGCCGAGCTTGTACAGCGCAACTTCGTCCGCGGATGCGGCGGATGCCCTGCGTGTGAGGCACAGCGAGCCGCTCTTTATATTCGAGCCTGCGACATTTTCGCTGCACACGGCGAGTCCGCGGTCGAGCAGGAATTTGTCGGGGTGCGCCGCCGCAACGCAGAGAAGCGCGGTGACGAGCGACACAACGGCTATTATGATGATGAGAACAGTCGTGAATATCCTCGCGCCCTTGAATTTATCTTTCTGCGGCTTGAATCCGTTCTGGAGCATTGCGCCCGAATAGTCCGAGGTGCGCTCGAAGTCGAACTTCGGCTCGACCTTGGAAGCTGTCTCCTCGGAGAGGTTCTTGCGCGGTCTGCTCTTATCTATCGGCGCGCCGAAATATCCGTGGGGATCGGGTTCGTCGTATTCATTCTTCTGCTTTTCAACAGGCACTTCTTTAACTTCGGGCTCTGACTCTTCGACAGAAACCTCTTCCTCGCCGGAATAAGTCTCTTCAAAGTCGTCCTCTACCGGTTCGAGCTCGTTTGCGGAGATAACCGAGTTGTCTATCACGCTGTCATAGCTGCGCTCTTCAACGCGTCTCGCTTCCTCAGCCGCTTTTGCTTCGGCTGCTGCCTTTGCTTCGGCTGCTGCGCGGGCTTCCTCGGCTTTTCGTGCTTCTTCGGCGGCTTTTATCTCTGCCGCCGCCTTTTCCGCCGCCGCGTTCAGCTCATCCTGCTTGGCCTTTTCCATGCGCGCCTCAAATTCGGCGTTGAGCTGTTCGATGGTCTTTGGCATGAATTTATCCATTTTCTCTTCACCTTCCGACTTAAAACAAAAATCTCCTATATAAGTCTATTATAAAGTATAATATTTGAAGCACACAAAGTCAACAAAAAAGCCCGAATGTCGCAGAACATGCGCGCATTTGCTCAAAAAAGGCTGAAAAAGCGGGCGCATAAAGTATAATCAAAGCGGAGAAAAACAGAAAATGAGAAAGACCATGGGAATGAAAGAATGCACACTGGCGAGCTCTATTATCCGAACGAGGAGTCGATATTCGACGAGCAGCTCAAAAAGCTCGATCTGCTCTACGAGTTCAATTCCACGCGCCCGACTGAGCAGAAGAGACGGCAGGCGCTGATGAAAGAGATGTTCGCCGAAGTCGGCGAGAACTGCTATCTCGAACCGCCGTTCCACGCGAACTGGGGCGGGCGCACATCCATCTCGGCGACTCTATATACGCAAACTTCAACTTCACCGCCGTTGACGACTCGCATATCTACATCGGCTCGCACACGATGATAGGCCCGAATGTCACCGTCGCGACCGCGGGGCATCCTATTCTGTCAGAGCTTCGCGAAAAGGCGTATCAGTTCAACATGCCTGTACGTACGTATCGGCGAAAACTGCTGGATAGGCGCGTGGGGCTCCGATAATGCCCGGCGTGACGATAGGGGACAACAGCGTTATCGGCGCGGGCAGCGTCGTTACGAAAGATATTCCGGCGAATGTCGTGGCTTACGGTAATCCCTGCCGCGTCGCGAGGGAGATAAACGAGCACGACCGCGAGTTCTATTACAAAGACAGACGAATCACGAAAGAGATTTTTGACGAGATAAAGAATATATAAATCAAACCCACCAAAGCAAACCCGCCGCAGATATAAGTCTGAGGCGGGTTTTGCTATAGTTTTTACAGTGTTTACGGTTGAATCTTTGCCGTTATTCTCCTTACGGAGAAAATGATGTTTGCTAATGACCAAAGCGGAATTATAACATACAGAAAACGGAACAAGAAGGTTAAAAACGGCAGTAAATCCTGATGAGGAGAAGTGAATACAGGGTGTATTACCCAATCATATTGCATGGTGATTCGCATCAAAATCATCGGTATCGCCGACAAGACAAAGACGGAGAAGAAAGAACGGAATTTACGAATTTGAGCTCTCCTTGAAAGATAGAAGAAGAACAGGCTGACAAAGGCGACCGCCCATATGAAGCGAAACGCGTAAAAGTAAAACATTCCATACTCTGAAATCCTTATGCAGTCATAATAGAAATCGTGCATATGTGTAAAAAAGAAGTTAAATACAGGGCGGAAAAGCTCGCAGACGCAGTATATTATCGCCTGCAGGAACAGCGGCCAAAGAAGCACCTCGAAAATCACAACAAAAGCTTTTTTGTTTTTTTTCATCACTCCACATCCTTTCAATTTCCTTGAGGCGGATAAATGACAATACTTCTGCGCTACAATTATATTTTAACAGAAAGAGTAAAAAAGTCAATCGTGTTTTGATTTTTAAAAAAGTTAAAGAATCAATCCCACCTTTGCAGAGCGGGATTGATTCTTTGTTTGTGCTTATTTATATTTCGGTCTCGCGACATACGAGGTGTGGAGTACTTCGTGAGCCTTGTGGCTGCCGGGCTCGCCGAGGAACTCGTCATAGAGACGCTTGACTGCCTCGCTCTCATGCGACTTGCGCAGGGGCATATCTTTGTCCGCCTCGTAGAGAGCGGCGGCTCTGCGCGCTCTGAGGTCGACGAAGTTGCGCACGACAGCGTGCTGGATCGGCTGACCGCCGCCGTTGACGCAGCCGCCGGGGCAGCCCATGATCTCGATGAAGTGATAGTCGGCAGTGCCGTTCTTGACCTTCTCCATAATCGTGTTGGCGTTTGCAAGTCCGCTGACTACGCAGACCTTGACTTCCATGCCGTTGACGGTGTAGGAAGCTTCCTTTATTCCGTCGGTGCCGCGAACCTCGGTGAAGTCGAGGCTCTTGAGCTCCTCGCCGGAGAGCTTCTCAACGGCGGTTCTCAGCGCCGCTTCCATAACGCCGCCGGTTGCGCCGAAGATAACGGCTGCGCCGGTGGAGTCGCCCAGAGGATTGTCAAACTCTTCGTCGGGCAGGTGCTTGAAGTATATTCCCGCGCTCTCGATCATTCTGCCGAGCTCTCTCGTGGTCAGCGAGTAGTCAACATCCGGATAGCCGGACGCCGCCTGATCGTCACGTTTTGTCTCGAACTTCTTCGCCGTGCAGGGCATGATGCCGACAACGACGATATCCTTCGGGTCGATGCCCATCTTCTCGGCATACCAGGTCTTGATTATCGCGCCGGACATCTGCTGGGGCGATTTGCAGGTCGAGAGGTGATCGAGCATATCGGGATAGTAATGCTCGCAGTATTTTATCCATCCGGGCGAGCAGGAGGTTATCATCGGGAGCACGCCGCCGTTCTGGACTCTGCCGAGGAACTCGTTTGCCTCTTCGACAATCGTGAGGTCTGCGCCGAAGTCGGTGTCAAAGACCTTGTCGAAGCCGAGACGTCTGAGTGCCGCGACCATCTTGCCCTGAACATTGGTGCCGATGTGCATTCCGAAGCACTCGCCGAGGGTGACGCGGATAGAAGGCGCGGTGTGAACAACGACGAACTTCTCGGGATCGTTGATAGCCTCGAGAACCTTTGCGGTGTCGTCCTTCTCATATATAGCGCCGGTCGGGCAGTTGACAATGCACTGACCGCAGGAGACGCACGCCACGGAATCGAGCGGTCTCTCGAACGCCGAGCCGATGTGGGTGTCAAATCCGCGGGCGTTTGCGCCGATAACGGAGATGTGCTGAGCCTGACATGCTGCGACGCAGCGGCGGCAGAGGATGCACTTCCCGTTGTCTCTTATCATATGAATAGCGGAATCGTCGTATTCGTGAACGGGATTTGCGCCGTCAAAACGCCCCTCGTCGTCAACGCCGAACTCCTTGCAGAGCTGCTGAAGCTCACAGGTTCCGCTGCGGACGCACGAGAGACACTTTCTGTCATGCGTCGAAAGAATGAGCTCAAGGGTCATCTTGCGGCTCTTGCGGACGCGCTCGGTGTTTGTGAATATCTCCATGCCCTCGTTTACGGGGTAGACGCAGGCGGTCACGAGCGAACGCGCGCCCTTGACCTCGACCATGCAGATGCGGCATGCGCCGATCTCGTTTATCTTCTTGAGGTAGCAGAGGGTCGGAATCTCAATGCCGGCCATACGCGCCGCCTCAAGTATGGATATGCCCTTGGGTACGCTCAGGGGCATGTTGTTTATTTTTATGTTTACCATTTCCATGCTGTGTTGACCCTCCTTCCTTAACCTTTGCTGATTGCCTTGGCGCGCTTGCAGTTCTCCATGCAGACGCCGCACTTGATGCACTTCGCCGTGTCGATAGTGTACGACGGCAGCTTGT
>ULOO01023172.1_pt1 | contig 10541 bp, 8 predicted proteins | sample 1952651 | NCBI WGS metagenome assembly ULOO01 (sample SAMEA4835605, study PRJEB28245) | human gut metagenome | biome: gut microbiome; material: fecal sample | place: Denmark | collected 2008 | reverse complement strand
GGGATTCCTGCCCTGGTAAAGTTTGCCCGTCAAGATTCATCCTGGACATCGACAGGGACAAGCTTGAATTCGATTCGCCCGTCGATGAACAGCTCATGAAGGAAACCATGGTCTACGTAGGAAGATCGACCGCCTTCCTGCAGGAAGACAAAGACGAAACAACCATGGAAGCAGGCACCCGCGTCCGCCATCCCGTCTTCGGCCCGGGCACCATCGTCGAAGTCGATGGAAGCGCCCATGCCTACCTCATCAAATTTGACAGCATGCCCACCATGCGCCAGATCTCCTTCCACGCAAGACTGTTCAAATTGTAATCTGTAATCAAAAAAGGCTGCACAGATAACAATTTCCTCACAAAAATAAAAAAAGTATACTTTCGGATAATACACAACCGACATTCCCTGTTTTATAACTAAGACAGGGAATTTTATATTGTTCTAAAGAATGAGGCGAATGGGAATGAAAAACGGGAAGGTTTTCTTAAGGCTGTCAGTGATAGCTCTTCTCTTAGCCTGCACATCAGGGACGATAGTACAGGCAGAAGATGTATCCGGCAAAGTGAATGAAGTTTCAGAAAGTGCGGAAGATACTGTCTACGGCGGAAATGCCGCAGACGGCAGCGCATTGAATAATCAGCTCTCCATCACGAAAGAAGCATCCGTCAATGGATCCGCATACAGCGGCTATTCATCAAACGGAGAAGCTTCCGGAAATACTTTGAAAATCACGAGGACAGGAACCATCTACGAGAGCGCGGAAGGCGGCTACGTGAATTCTGGAAGCGGAGCAGTCTCAGGCAATAAAGTTTTCATGGAAAGCGGCGAAGTAGTACAATCTATCAACAGCGGCAGTACGGGCGGCAGCATTGATGCAAAAGCCGGGAACGTTTATGGCGGCGTGACTTTGACGAGTGAGAGCGCCGAATCGTCAGGAAATTATCTTTATATCAAAGAATCCGGCACGGTTGACGCGAATGCTTATGGCGGTTATTCCGGTTTCGGCTCAGCTCTGAAAAATATAGTGACGATGACAGGCGGCACCGTGGGAGACTGCCTCTATGGAGGCCGCGTCTCTGAAAAAAGCAATGGCGAAGCTTCCTACAATGAAGTGACCATAAGCGGCGGCACAGTTTCTAATGATGTCATCGGAGGCTATTCTCAAAATGGCGATGTCATCGGGAACAAGGTTACCGTGGAAGGCACGGCCACAGTAAAGGGAACTGATTACAGCAATGTTTATGGCAGCTACTCAATAGACGGCAAAGCTTCTGGCAATCAGGTGCAAATGACAGGCGGCAGCGTGCAGAGTGAAATCAGCGGTGCCTTCTCTTATAAAGGCGATGCCATAAATAATACTCTGACAATATCAGGCGGAACCGTGGATGGTTATGCATCCGGCGGCTTTTCAGACGCTGGTGCTGTGACAGGAAATATCATTACAATCAGCGAAAATGGTACAATAAAAAATGATGCAGTGGGAGGCCTTTTGTCTGAAGGAACCAAGGGTACCTCAGGAAACCAGGCCATCATGACCGGAGGCAGTGTCGGCGGAAATCTGATTGGCGGATATATCATGATAAGCAGTCCGTCAAATGCGGATAATACCGTCACCTTGAGCGGCGGCAGCGTTTCCGGTGATGTCATGGGGGCGTACACGAAGACGAATGGCGATGCTTCGGGAAATACTGCCACCATCAGCGGAGGCACCGTCTCCGGCGATATCTATGGTGCGAAGATTACCTCAGGCACCGTTTCCAATAATACCGTCACCGTGACAGGCGGGACATTCGGTGAAGAAACGAGCGTCTATGGCGGGTATACAGAAGAAGGCGATGCTTCCGGAAACAAAGTGACGATCCAGGATGTGACCGTCAATGGCTATGCCGAGGGCGGCTATTCAGGCGGCGGTTCCGTGACGGGCAATACGCTTGCCATCAGCGGCAATTCCTATGTTAAAGAAAATGCATATGGAGGCCTTCTTTACTTTGCAGATGGCACCGTTTCTGGAAATAAAGTACTCCTGAGCGGCGGTACCGTTTCCGGTCAGGCGGCCGGCGGTATGTCCTTCCTTGGTGATGCAGTAGAAGTTTCAGGCAATGAAATCACTGTGACAGGCGGCACCATCGAAGAAGGTGTGTATGGCGGCCTTGCGCAGCTTGGCGGCAATGCTTCGGGCAACACCGTGACAATCAGCGGCGGAACCATTAATAAGTATGTATACGGCGGCAGCGCCGATTCCGGCACGGCTTCGAATAATACAGTCAATATTTACGGAGGCACCTTCAAATCAGATACCAGGCTCTATGGCGGTTTCTCTGATGACAGCAGCGGCAATACACTGAATTTCTATACGAAAGGCATAACCGTAGACAAGCTCGGTTATTTCCAGAATCTGAGTTTCTATGTCCCGGAAGATACGACGGCAGGAGAAACGATCCTGACCGTGACAAGCACGGCTGACGTCAGCGGTGCATCCATCAGGGCATCCGTCTACGACTCCATGAAGATGAGCCCCGGCGATACGATCACGCTGATCGACGGCAGGAGCGGCCTTACAGCTGAGGACACAGACTATGGCATGATGAGCGGCAGCAGCACGGTCACGGACGCTGCGTTCCTCAGAAGAGAAGTGAATATCCGGAAAGACGGAGACAAGGTCATCCTCGAAGTTCCTGAGGACAGCGTACCATCCCTCCTTTCTGACACGAAACTCCTCGCCGAAGCAAGGGAAGCTTCCATTGAGACACTTTGGAATGCGTCCGACATGGCGGCAGAAAATTACAAAGAGGCAGTGGACGCTTATGCGGCAGGATCTGGTGGATTCATGCCGTACGCATCCATCGGCGGCTTCGATCTTCGCCATGAAACGGGATCGTATATCGATACGGCCGGCCTGAATGCGAACATCGGCTTTGCCCGCCAGTACGAAAGAGAAGACTATGTCGATATACTGATGCCATTCTTCGAATACGGCAGGAGCAACTACACCAGCCACCTGGATGATGGTGCAAGAGCCGATGGCGATCAGCACTATACAGGAGCAGGCGTACTCTACCGCCGCGACCGTAAAGACGGACTCCACTATGAGGCACTCGTCCGCGCAGGCCATCTCTCCGGTGACTTCAAAGGAAAGATTGACGGCTATGACGCCTCCTACGACAGCGGCGCTCCATATATCGCCGCCATAGCAGGCCTTGGCAAAGTCGTTACCAGAGACACTAACTCCTTAGACTATTATGGCAAATTCTTCTGGACGCACCTTGGAAGCGACAACGTCCGGATTGATAATACATTAGGCAGTTCCCGGTATGATTTCGATTCCATCGATTCCTACCGTACAAGACTCGGCGTAAGATGGACGAAAGACATTTCCGACATCGGATCCTGCTATGCAGGCATCGGCTGGGATTATGAATTTGACAGCAAGGCAAGAGCCAGCTACAGGAGCTTCAATACTCCAAGTCCTTCCGCAGAAGGATCGAGCGGCTTCCTCGAACTTGGCTGGAAGAGCAGACTGACAAAAGAAAACCCGTGGGGCGCAGACGTCAACGTCACAGGCTGGGCTGGAAAACAGCGCGGCGTGACCTACACACTCTCCGTCTCAAGAGCATTTTAATTGATGAAGGTTATCTCCCTCTCCCAGGGGAGTTAACTGATAGATTCCCAATCACTTATGGAAAAGCAGGCATACTCCACCTTCCCGGGAGATGCCTGCTTTTCCAATGCAAAAAAAAGGCTGTGGCAAAATGATTAACCATTTTGCCACAGCCCCTTTTAAATGCAATTATTCTTCCGTCCCTTCGAGCTGCTTGCCCGGATTGACGAAGAGCCATGCTGCGATGGCAATGATGCCAAAGAGTGCGGTGTAGGTGAATGCATTGTTCCAGCCATAGTTGGTGACGAAGAATGCAGTGACGATCGGAGCGAGGACGCCGCCGATATTTCCCCAGAGGTTCATCCAGCCGGATACGGAGCCGGTGTACTTGCCGCCGAGGGAAATAACAGTGGACCAGCTGGCGCTCATGGAGAAGCCGAGTGCGCCTAAGGAAACGCTCATCCAGAAAATCGTTGCTGCTGCGCCGCTTGCGGTATGCGCTGCGATGTAAAGACCGAGGGAGGTGACAGCGACGCCTGCCATAGCGGTGAAAGTACGCATGGTGTACTGGCGGCTTGAGTTCTTGCTGTGTGCCATACGGTCAGAGAGGAAGCCGGCGGTGAATACCATAGCCATCAGTGCGAGCCACGGGAAGGAAGCCCAGATGCCCATAGATTTCAGGGACAGGTTGTGGACTTCAGTCAGGTAGAGAGGCAGCCATGCGAGGAATACGTACATGATGTAGTCGACGACGAAGAACTGGATGCCCAGTGCCCAGAACTGACGGGAACGGAGAAAACGGCCCCAGGGAGCAGATTTCTTTTCTGCGGAGAGGCTGCGTCCTTCATTGATGAATGCTGCTTCTTCCTCATTGACATACGGGCTGTCCTTTGGATTGTCCTGCGCATAGCGGTGCCAGACCCAGGCGAGGACGCATCCTGCCAGACCGAAGATGATGAAGACAGCATGCCAGCCAAGAGCGGCGATGAGAGCGACGGTAACCATCGGGCCGATGACGGGTCCGAAGAAAGTGCCCAGAAGGATGGCGCTGCTTGCCTTGCCTTTTTCATCCTTGTTGAACCAGTTGAAAGTCGCCTGCCCCAGAGACGGGAAAACAGGACCTTCACCAAGACCGAAAGCCAGGCGGACAGCGGCAAAGCTTGCCTTGCCCTGAGCAAAAGCGGTGAGCGCTGTGAAGACAGACCACCAGAGTATAGCGCCGGCGCCGGTTTTGCGCAGGCCGAAACGTTCAGCGAGCATGCCGCCAGGGACCTGCATCAGCGCATAGCCTGCGAAGAAGCAAGTCTGGAGGAAGCCCATATCCATTTTATCAAAGCCAAATTCCTGCATAATGACAGGGGTTGCGACGGACAAATTGACCCGGTCCATGTAAGCGACGAAGCTGATCAGGAAAATAAGGAAGGCAATCTTCCAGCGAAAATTAGTCATAGTACGTGTTTTGGCCTGCGGAACGGCGTCCGCGGTGATGGTTCTTTCCATAATCAGATACCCCTTTCATTACTCATTTTGAATCCTTATCCTTTTCCTCACATGCATCAAGGGTGCAAAAAGCCCCTGCTGCTCTTTATAGAGCAACAGGGGCGAAGGTTCGCGGTACCACCCTGTCATTATTCTTTGTGCTGATGACAGACTGCCTGTAACGAAGGCTTGCGGCTGTATCTGGGAATCCCGGGTGCTCCTCGATACAGCGACTCCCAAGTGATATGGAAATGGATCCGATCCGCCGGTTCTCAGCTTTCCCGGCTCTCTGTAAGATACTTGATGTCCAATCCCAGCTTGTTCATTGTCTCTTAGCGGTACTATTGTCAACGGTACCTTGGTAGTGAGTTGGGTTCATTATCCATGAAACGGAGAAACTTGTCAAGAAGAATTTACTCATTTTTATAAAGTGTACTATATATCTCCTCAAAAAAGGCTGAAGATGGCACTTTTTAAGCCCTTCCCATGCTAGAATGTCCCAAATCAAAAAGAGCCATGAAATGATTTCCATTTCATAGCTCTTCTTATTATGCGAATAAGGATTCCGGGAAAACTTTATTCTTTCCTTCCCTGATCGTGAATGTACACGCGAGGAGTTTCCTTGAGTAGGGGGCCTTCGCTTCGTTCAGGTCATGAATCGTTTCATGAATGACGCCCTTCTTCATGACGGCGATGGTATCGCAGAAAAGGTTCGCAAGCGCCAGGTCGTGGCAGATGAATAGATAGGCGACGCCTGTTTCCTTCTGCAGCCTTGAAAGCAGCTCGATGATTGTCTTCTGGACGGACATATCAAGCGCTGACGTGGCTTCATCGCAGATGATGAGCTTCGGCTTCAGAACCAGAGCGCGAGCAATCGCGATACGCTGACGCTGGCCTCCTGAAAGTTCAGAAGGGTAGCGGTTGATGAAATCTTCCGGAAGGTCGACCTTCTTCAGCATTTCAGCAGCCTTCTTGTCGATATCCTTACTGGCGATGAGTCCGAAATTCATGAGCGGCTCGCAGATGATATCCGCGATGCGTTCCTTCGGATTGAAAGCAGAGGATGGATCCTGGAAGACCATCTGGATGGCGCGGCGGCTCTCACGGAGTGCTTTGCCCTTCAGATTCGTCACGTCTTTCCCTTCAAAGTACACCTTTCCCGAATCGGGCTGGTGGATGTGCGTCAGTATGCGGGCAAGCGTCGACTTGCCGCTTCCGGATTCACCAACGAGGCCGAAGGTTTCTCCTTCATGGATCGTGATCGACACATGGTCAGCCGCCTTGACGGGAATGCCGTCTTCAGGATGGAAGGTGAGGCATATGTCCTCCGTTCTCAGCAGCTCTTTTCCATCAAGTCTCATGACAATACGCCTCCCGGGTCTGGAACAGCTGCCAGAAGCAGCTTGGTATACGGATCTTTCGGATGATAAATGACTTTTTCGGCGCTTCCGTATTCGACGGCATTTCCATCCTTCATGACAAGGATGGTATCCGCCATGTACGAGGCAAGGGCCATATTATGTGTGACGACGATGATGGCCGTGTCCGCGCGGGCACAGACGTCCATCATTTCACGGACAACGACAGCCTGATTCGTGACATCCAGGGCAGACGTCGGTTCATCGGCAAGGATCAGCTCGGGATGAATCGCCATCGCCATTGCAATCCCGACTCTCTGGCGCATGCCGCCTGACAGTTCGAAGGGATAGCTCTTGAGGATGCCGGCCGGATCAGGAAGGCGCACCTGCGAAAGGAGATTCGTCATGCGGTCTTCCGCTTCGCCTCCCGTGATGCCGTGGGCAGCGAGGTATTCGGAAAATTCCGTCCCGATCGTGCGGATCGGGTTCAGCATGGCGCCGCTGTCCTGAAAGATGAAGGACGTCTTCTCGCGGATCGTCTTCGTCTCCGATTCCTTCCCTTCAAAAAGGATGTGTCCGCCTGTCACTTGTCCCTGCCTTGGCAGGATATGGCCGACAGCGCGGAGGACGGTCGTCTTCCCCGAGCCGGATTCCCCGATGATGGCAAGAATTCTCCCTTTGTCCACGGAAAAGGATACCCCGTGGACGACGGGATTTCCTTTGCCGTATGAAATGGACAGGTCATTGACTTCTAAAAGCATGGCAGCTCCTTTATGAATGAAAGAATGAAATGATTACTTGGAAGCCGGTGTGATCTTGTCGGTGATCCAGTAGTAGTCACACGGCTTGATATCTGCATGAGCGACAGCAGAGGTGGAAATCATATTGGTCTGCGGATAACCGAAGACGAGGGTGGCGGAGGTATCCTGCAGAATCTTTTCCATCTGGATGATGATGTCCCTGCGCTTGGCCGGATCGAATTCGCCGGCCAGCTGATCGGAGAGCGCATCATAAGCCGGGTTGCTGTAGCCGGAACCGTTCTGCGGGTTGGAGCCGTTGACGTTCGTCTTCCAGTACATGTTGAGGAACGTTTCCGGATCGCCTGCCTGTTCGGTCAGGATGTTGGAAATGAGGAGGTCGTACTCGCCTCTGGTGCCGATGCCGTCAAGGACGTTGTAGTCGACGTTCTTCAGATTGATCTGGATGCCGACCTTCTTGGCATCAGCCTGGGTAGCTTCAGCAAAGAGCGGCAGTTCAGCACGGCCGGAGTAGTAAACGAAATCAAGGGAGAGCGGCTTGCCGTCCTTATCGACGATGCCGTCGCCATCCGTATCCTTCCAGCCTGCTTCAGCAAGGAGCTGTTTGGCATGTTCAGGATTGTACTTGTTCGGATAGGTCTTGGAAAGTCCGTCGAAGTCATAATCGAGGGACGGCGGGAGAGCCGGGCCGCCAGGGGTGAATGTATCCTTCAGGAGGACCTTGCAGTATGTATCGCGGTCGAGGGATTCGATCAGGGCAGCACGTACGCGCGGATCTGCCAGCGGTTTACCTTCCTTCACGGAAAGACGGGCAAGAACGTCGCGGATGGAATCGATTTCAGAGGTGGTGAATTTGCTCTTATCCTTGAAGAGTGCAAGATCGCCAGGCGCAATGTTGACGGCAACGTCGACTTCGCCCTTCTGGAGAGCCATGGCGCGTGTAGACGGGTCATCGATTGTATTGACGACAGCATGCTTGTAAGGAACAGCTGCATAGTAATTCGGGTTCGCATCAAGCTCTGTCTTGGCTTTGGAGAAGCTCTTTACGACATAAGGACCAGTGGAAATCGGGCCCTGCTTGTCGAAGTCCTGCTTTCCTTCAGCAGACGTGTCGACGATGATGAAGAGCGGATCGCCCAGCATGCTTGGAAGTGTTGCAATCGGCTTCTTGGTGTAAATCGTGACAGTCTGTCCATCAGCTGTGATATGGTCGAGTGGGAACATAGCCTGGGCACGCGGCGCTTTAGCAAACGTTCTCTCGATGGATTTCTTGACAGCTTCACCGGTGACAGGATTGCCGTTGGAGAATTTGATATTCTTGATCTTGAATGTCCAGGACATCTGGTCCGGAGCGACCAGCCAGCTTTCAGCGATCCAGGGTTCCGGGCGCATTTTATCATCAAAGTGGACGAGTGCTTCGCCGACACCGTAACGCATGACCTGCCAGCCAAAATAGTTGGCCGTCGGTTCAAGGCTGTCGGCGAAGTTCGTTACGCCGACACGGAGGGTGTCTTTACTCGCGGAGGAAGAACTTCCGCCGCATCCGGAAAGACCGAAAACGAGAAGGGCGCAGGCTGCAAGGGCAGCCCCTTTCTTTGCAAATGAATTCATGATGTCTCCTTTTTGAAAATATAGTGAATAAATCTATAGAAAAGGCAATGGGAAAGAATCATGCGGCTTTTGGGAAGAAGCCGGGTGATCCGAAGGAAACGGGATGGCGGGATGCAAGTGAGGAGACCTTGCCATTCGTTTCCTGCGCCTTTTACTGCTGATCCTGATGCGGGTCAAGGACATCCCGGAGTGCATCGCCCCAGAGATTGAAGACGACGACAGAAAGGAAAATCGCAAAACCCGGGAAGAACATGAGCCATGGCGCGGTCTGCAGCTGCAGGCGGCCCTCATTCAGCATGAGGCCCCATTCCGGCTGCGGCGGCTGGCTCCCGAATCCGAGGAAGGAAAGTCCGGCCAGTTCCATCATCATGGCGCCGATATCTGCAGCGGCCGTAATGACGAGAAGGGGAAGGACATTTGGCAGAATATGATGCAAAAGGATGTGAGTGTGAGTGCCGCCGCTGACAATGGCAGCTTCTACGAATTCACTTTCCTTTAATTTCAAGACGAGCGAGCGAGAAAGCCGCGCATACTTCGTCCATGTGACGACCGTCAGAGCCAGCATCGCATTGATCAGGGACGGTCCCATGATGCCGGAAATCGCGATCGCAAGGATGATCCCCGGGAAGGAAATCATCATGTCAGCGATACGCATGATGACGATATCGACGATGCCGCCTGCATAACCGGAAATGACACCGGCTGTCGTGCCGACGACAAAAATGAGAGCGACAAGGAAGAGGACACTGGAGAGCGAACGCTTAGCACCGCAGAGGATGCGGGAGAAAACATCGCGGCCCAGATTGTCCGTGCCGAAAATATGCGACGAAGACGGAGCCAGATTCGCATCCTTCATGGAAGCGGAAAGCGGATCATAAGGCGCAATGTGCGGCGCAAGGAATGCAATGAGAAGAATAAAAAGAATCAGGATCGACGTCACGAGGAAAACCCTGTTTTCCCGGAGTCCGCGGGCTATCATGTGCATCAGCGGCCTCCTTTCCTCAGCCTGGGATCCAAGTGCTGATAGGAGAAGTCGATGATGATATTGATCACCATGTACATGAAAGCAATCCAGAGGACGACCGCCTGCACCGTCAGGAAGTCACGGTAGGTGATGGCCTGCACGATCATGTAGCCAAGGCCCGGCCAGGAGAAAATGATTTCCACGACAGCCGCGCCCCCAAGAAGCGAGCCGAAAGCAAGGCCGAAGAGCGTGATCAGAGGCAGGAATGCATTAGGAAGGACTTCCTTCCATAGAATCTGGCTCTCGGAAATGCCCCTGGCGCGTGCGCCCATGACATAGTCCTGCTGGAGTTCTTCAAGAACAGCAGCGCGGACCTGCCTTGTGAACTTGGATGTCATGACAATGCCAAGAGTGACCGTCGGAAGGACGAGATTTTCAAGAGAAATCGTTCCGCCGATGATGGAGAAAAGATTCAGCTTCAGTCCGAAAAGCCAGAGGAGCATGAGGCCCATCCAGAAATTCGGGATCGATACGCCGGCAAACGAGAAGAGCCTCACGATATAGTCGAAGCGGCTGTTCTGGCGGACGGCAGTGTAAATGCCAAGCGGCACAGAGAAGACGAGCATGAAAATCGAGGAGGAGCAGGCGAGAAGAAGAGTCGCAGGAAGCGCTTCCAGAATGGCATCCAGGACCGGCTTCTTCATGAGGTAAGAAAAGCCGAAGTTGCCATGCAGTACGCGTCCCAGCCAGTCCAGATACTGGTAAATGAAAGGCTGG
>ULOO01007705.1_pt1 | contig 10790 bp, 8 predicted proteins | sample 1952651 | NCBI WGS metagenome assembly ULOO01 (sample SAMEA4835605, study PRJEB28245) | human gut metagenome | biome: gut microbiome; material: fecal sample | place: Denmark | collected 2008 | reverse complement strand
GGAGCTGTTGCACTTAGATTGTAAATCCATCGGGCAGAAAGCGCATATTTTCTTAGCAGGCTCTGTGTTTGGAGGGACAGGAGCAGCCGGCATGCCGACGATAGCACATTTGCTTCGACAGGAATTCCATGAAGAATGCGAGGCAGGTAATGTCCTGATCGGTGGTGTATTTATTCTTCCTTACTTCTCGTTTTCTCCGACAACAGCGGCCAATACAAATGGTATATTTGCCTCATCAGAGAATTTCCTGATGAATACGCGCGCTGCATTGAAGTACTATTCTGTTAAGGATAAATCGTATGACGCAATGTACTTCGTCGGTGACGAGGGAATGGATAAAGTCAATCATTTTAGTGTTGGCGCGGCAGACCAAAAAAATGACGCTCACATTGTTGACTTATATGCCGCACTTGCTGCAGTCGATTTTTTCTCTCGCGAGTCTATCCAGAGTGGGGAGCGTTGTTCATATATTGCACATGCTGACAAGACGCATTTTACTTGGACAGATTTGCCATCTATAAAAATGGCAGATGGTAAATCTGTAGAGCCTAAAGAATGTGTGGGGCATTTTGTCCGGTTCATTTTCAGTTACCTGCATCTTATCCAGCCGGTTCTCAATGATTTAGCGAATGGTAATGTACCAGAGCATGCATATCCTTGGTATATTGATTATCTAAAGACTGAAAAATTGGATACAGCCGAAATCAAGAGTTTCACGGATTACGCAGTTAGTTTTGTGAATTGGCTTGGACAGCTCGAGAATACAAGCAATAATCGCGGTATTGATTTAGTTAAGCGTACAGCTTTTCAAGTGACAGATGATCCTGATCAGCCTGTATTAATTGATGCGAATGAGTTTGATACGTGTATTGTTGATGAAAAGTCAATCGTGACAATCCATGAGATTTGGACAAGACTTGCAGAAAATTATGCAGGTGATGGTGCTGATCGTGCTCGTGGTTTTGGATTGTTCCTGCGTACGCTTTACGATTGCTGCTACAGCGAAGCTTGAGGAGGCTGTGATTTAACATGGAAAATACCAGTAAATATTCGTTATTGCCACCTTTGGATCAGGATAAAACGGCAGTCAATCCAGACTGTGCAGGTCAGTGGATTCGTACGAGTGATAATTTCTTAGATGTACTTCCGAAGAGCTTTGCGTCTGGTGGTTCTGTAAAAGATGCTAGCCAGATCGACTCGATTCCAGATGTATGGGCTCGTCCACTATTGTTTCAGATGGCTTTATTGGATAATACAACGCTTGTTCAAAATCTCAGTGATTGTGTTGAGGATGAATGGCGTTGTCTGTTGGCGATGTTGGCTTTAAAAGATGTTCGTCACTTAAATATAACAGCAGAACAGGTAGATATTCGTGGTGAAAATAGCATGGAGGATGTGCTGAGGGCATTAGCTCCTGTTGATACAGTCGATGAAAATACTGGCTGGGATGTGCTGTACATTTTAAGTCTGGAACAAAATGGTAATAAAACACCATTAGCGATGACTTCACCAGTAACTTTAGTTGTAGCAGCAGCGGATTATTCTACTGCTTTTGCTGGGAAATTGCAACAGCCGTGGTCAAATGATGGGTATCATTTGCAGGATCCTATTGATTATCTGACGACAGAAGATCTAGATTGCTTATATAGCTGGCTTAAACAATTGCATCGCGATCTGCAGAACATGCCGGAAGGTACGAGAGAGCAAAGTAGCTTGCGCAATAAGCTTATGGAGCGCATTAGTGATTTTGAGGCAGATATTGTTGCAAAATATCCGCAGGTACATGATGGAGAGGAAATTGTCGATGCAGACCTCGAGATGCACAGAGGTGTATTTCGCCTTTTGAATCGCATGGTGCAGGGGAAAATTGCTACAGCAGAAGATTCAGCTGTACGTATTATACCATCTGTGCAGCGTCATCCACGGAAAGAATTACTGCTCATTTCGCCGGATATGGTTCGTTCCTTCGCACAACTTGTCAATGTACCGGAGACGAGGCTTGTTGTATGGCCGGGTATTTCGGCAAACGATGTAACAGATAACATGTTGCTGCATGGACGTAATGTTTTAGGGAGTACATCGCTTGGTATGGTAGAGTTTCGTCGGCCGGAGGACTTTTTTACCGAAAACATTGTTGTGCTTGATAGCAGTGAAGATGGAAATGAGCCATTTCCAGGCTCGCTACACATCACGAATAGTGAGTTGCTGACGAAACAGGGTATGGTAGCTTTGCTGCCGATACGTCAAGAACTCTTAGAGTATTTCACTCCGCAGGAAATTGCCAATCGCATCAGCTATGAGGTCAGTCGCGACCAGATTGTTGTGAAGTTCGCTTTCCCATTGTCTGGTATTGGCGGCCATCAGGCGGATTATCGTTTCCGTAAGATATATCGTCAGGATAAATGGATTTATCTTGATACGAATAAACCTGTTGTAGAAATTTGGCCGAATTTCCGTCGTGAAGGATGGAATAAGTACTATCTTTATTACGAGAATAGTGAAGTATATAAGGCAAATACGGAAACACTTGGAAAGGACTTTTTCTATATCAATCCTTGGAGTAATGATGCAGATCTGTCAACTGACGTTCCAGATGGAGGACTGACGAATTGTTTCACTGCTCGCATGAATGGTTTTCCAGAGGCATTGCTTTGCACAGTGAATACGACACTGGAAGGAAAGACATATCCAGAAAAGGTAGATGCGGGTGTGATCTTGCTCAAGCAGCTTCCCATGGTTGATTGCCAAATGGAACTCAAATGGCAGATAGGTGTGGATTTTGGCACTTCGAGTACCATGCTTTATCGTTGCCAGACAAGCGGAAAACCAGAACCATTGAGCTTTGAGCCACATCTTTTCCAAGTTACAAATAGCGGTGCTTCTAGAGGTAACACTTTTGTAAGATTTATTCCGTCCATCTTTGAAGAAAGCCAGAAAGATGGTTCGTTCTTGAGTATTTTCCATATGTTAAATATGGGAGCATTGCACGATACAATACATCCGCTTAAGGATGGTCATATTTTCTTGTTGACAGAACGTGGAGAACGTTTTTATAATCAGGAAAAAATGCGCCTAGACACGAATTTGAAATGGCATGATGATGATATCGGTCGTCGGAAAGTATCAGCTTATATCACACAGCTTTGCTTGCAGAGTTTAGCAGAAGCTGCAGCTCGTGGCGTTGATAAGCTGGAATGGAACTTTTCTTTCCCAACTGCATTCTCGCAAGAGCAGAAAGAAGCTTTCGAGACTACGTGCCGTATTGCTGTTCAGGATGCAGAGGAAAATACCTGCTATGATTCTGGTGAAGATGATACGATTGAATCTTGGCCGGAAAGTAAGGCAGCAGCATATCATTTCAATAAGTTGAATGGTAATGATACAAATTTCGTGGAAGGCGCTGTATGCTTGGACATTGGTGCTGGAACAACAGATATTTCCATTATCAGTGGTCAGCCTGGACGTATCATATATCATACTTCTATTCAGTTTGCAGGACGGTATTTGTTCCATCCAATTTATCGTCATTATGATGAGTTCACAAATCATAAGAAAGCTTTTGACGATACGGCTTTATTAGATGCCGATATGCGTGAACACAGTGAGGAATATCTCAGAGATCTTCACACCATTACAGGCCATCCTAATGTGAAACAGGCATTGCAGCAATCGCAATTTGGACTGGCTGGTATTTTCCACTATGTCGGCGATTTGCTCAAGAATTTGCATGATAGAGGCATTTATTTGGAAAATCATGTGCCAGATATCTTTGTAGGTGGTAATGGAGCGCGTATTCTTTCTTGGGTATCGGGTGGTTCCTTCAAGAATTCGAGTCCGTACATGGATGTTCTTAAGGATAGTATGCGAAAAGCAGCAGATCTCGATCCTGCGTATAAGTTTGGCATTTACATGAGCGCACAACCAAAAGTTGAAGTCGCTAGTGGTATGATTGAAGAACGTCCTAACAATGATGAAGAATTCTTCAATGAAGAGGAATTGATGGAAAAACTCTTTGGAAAACAGTACGATCCACAGATAGCCAACGCTGTTTATGCGGGTGCACAATATACCAAGGATGGTAAGCAAGAAGCAGGTGGGACATTTATTTCTGCAGAAGATATCCAGAAAGGATTAAATGTCACTTCAGTTGATGAATTGAAAGATTTCATCAAGGTATTTAATGGAAATAACCACACCTGGGCAAATGGCATCAAGATTTCGGCTGATCAATTGCAGAGAGTCCAGAAGAATGTCAATGGATATTATGTAGCAGAAAAAGGTAAACCTATCAAGAAGATTTTTGTGGAGCCAGTTTTCATTATGGAATTGAAAAAAGCCATGGAGGTGTTATGATATGATGCGATTTGTGCGAAAAAAGATAATTGCACTCACTTCGCTATTGATGATTTGTGCAGCATCTATTGCATATGCCGATGATGAGGCTGGATTAATGGCTCCATTAGAACCAGTTTTTTCAGTGAATTTTGGCCCGTTTGATCGAGCTAGTGATTTGGTTGGCTGGATTCTTTTGGCAACGAGCGTACTGTCAATCATATCCATACTGCTTATCGTAATTTTAATTTTTGGGTTGAAGAAACAGAATAAAAGCGCTGCTAAGCAAAAAAAAGATATTGCTGAACTTAATGAAAAATTACAATCTCGCTACGACGAATTGTGCAGGAAAATAGAAGATGTTAAAAAATCATCTCACAGAGAAATACAAGAACCAGTAGAGAGGGATCCATTAGTTGTCCCCCATACAATGAATATTGAAATACAACATATTGAAAGGCCAAAACCACCAACTGAAGAGGAGCTATATCGGCCCTTTGTTACAGCATATAACACATTGATTGATAGCAATGAAAAAGCAGCAGGGTTTCAGAAAAAAAGAAATCAGGATAATTTTTTAGCACAATTTCATGTCAAAGCTTTTAAATGCGAAAATGCTGAACGACGTGTAAATTCGCCTGAAATACCACCACAATATAAGGATTGTTCTCAAAATGATAAACCATGTTTTTGGGCATTTGAATTTGTGAGTGGGAAATGTGCAGTAGTTCCCAATACAAAACCATACGATATGATGAATCACGAGACCGGTGGCTTGAAAGAATCGTTTGTATCTAATTTCATGGAAAATAATACATACAATCATATCCGTGTGATCAGGCCTGCTATTTTTGACAACCAATGGAATCTGCTTGAACAAGGCGAGTTACAGTTGCATTAAAATGCATAATATGATTGCCAAATAACATCACGTAAATGCCCCATAGTATTAATGATGTAGCAATGAGGAAGGATGGAAGATATGTCCGATGAATCGACTATATTTGCTAATGCAATTCGTGATATCTTAAAGGATAACCGTGAACTGCTTGGTAATAAGGATAAATTTACGGAGGCTTTTGAAAAGAGAATTCATGATGATCATGGTGATACAATCAATATTGCTATGAAGAGCCGCTCATTGATCAAAGCATTGCGTGATAACAATATCGGGGGAATTTTTTATCAAGTAGATGGAGATTCAAAAGAGCAGAAAGATAAAGCTGAAAAACAGGCCTTAAGGATTTTGATTGATGAGGCCAATATGCCTGAATCGACTGCAAAGAACATCATTGATACTGTAGTAGAAGGATTGGACTGGAATAAGAAACAGTTAAATCCAGAGAATACGAATGATACAGGGGGAGAAAAAGAGGCTTCTGTAGAAGCTATAAAATCTGCTGTTTCCGTACAATCCGATTTTTGGGATTGCACCTGCGGACACAAACATAACAAAGGATTATTTTGCACGGAATGTGGCCTGACACGCGCTATCGGTGAGAAAAAGCCGGACACTGAAGATCCTGCTATGACGGATGTATCGGCATGGGATTGTATTTGTGGTCAGAAGGGTAATAGAGGAAATTTCTGCATAGCGTGCGGGAGGATGCGTTCGGAAGCAGAACAGGTTTTGACGACACCTTCAGAAGAATGGGAGTGTGTATGTGGTCATAAGGGAAATAAAGATGCTTTTTGTACAGAGTGCGGCCGTTCTAAAGAGGAAGGTATAACTGATGTATCAGACACTACGAATCCTGACATAATACCAGATGAGGCTACAACAGTCATGCCTGTTGCAGCCAATCCTGAAAAGCAGGATAGTTCAGCGGAACCGGATGCAAAAGAAAATTCAAAAACACAATATTCGATAGAGAATACGACGATAAAAGCTACTCCTTCCTCAAATGCTGATAATACATATAATACTACAGGAAATCCTGCGACGAGCAATCGAGAAATATCTGCTCATACTAAAAAACTCCTGATTGGTATTTTATCTGGTACAGCTATCGTGCTTATCCTTGTTGCAGGTTTTATCATGAGCAATACACCTGAAACACATAAAACAGCATCTACTTCATCATCGTATGGGTCTGTTACCAAACAGGGAAAAGCTGTTCGTGAAATGCAGACCGATTTATCTTTGGGTGGATTGGATCTAGGCATGGATATTGATGAAATGCATGATGTGCTTGGTAAGGAGAATTCTTCAAAAGAATCACAGGACAGTCCCGGATATATGTTTTATTATTATGATGCTTTACAAGTCGGTATAAAAGATAGATCTGTTGATGCATTGGTTTCTGATGGGAGATCAGTGAAAACAAAACGGGGGATTTCTGAAGGATCTTCGCTGAAAGATGTACAGAATGCTTATGGATCAGATTATACATCTATGGATTATGAGGATATGACTTTGTATGAATATACGTTCCGTGATATGAAAGGTCGTCCTGGTATACTGCGTTTTGCTGTCAAGAAAAAAGATAATAAAGTCAAATATATTAGCGTCCGAATTGTCAAAGGTGAAAAAAAGCAGTCCTCTAATAAAAATTCCGTGATTAATGGTAAGCTCGGTCAGATTGTTCAAGGAAAAGATAATATCGATGCTCGTATAATACAGACTGCTGACAAAATTAATCAGTATTTAAATACACATTCTGATTTCAGGAATGCAGGAGGATTAAAACAAGAGGCACAGAAAGAAATTCAAGATGCAAAAAGCTACATCAAGGCATTGCAAAACATGACAGATATTAATACTGCTGATCGCGATATGCTGATTCGCTTATTCCAATTAGAGACTGAGCGTGCGCAGGGCTTATATGACGGTATGGCTGCTAGTTCATCTGGTGGATCCTATCAGAATGGCTTTGAAAGAGGCAGGCGTGCTTCGGATGAGTTCGATAAGCAGAATGCCATCTTTAAACAGCAATGATGAATTGATACCGATTGCTCAGCATACAATATGACTTCTACTGAGTTTTAAAATCCATCTTTTATATGAGATTGGAGGAGTTCACATGGAAATTGTAATCTGGTTAGGACTTTGCGCTGCGATTGCTTACTATGCAAACAAGAAGAATCGCAGTGCTATATTGTGGGGACTCCTCGCTTTCTTTTTTAGTCCTTTACTGGCAGGATTAGTATTGGCACTTTTAAAAGATAAAAGTGTACAAGCAGATATATCTGAAATCCGGTTAGGGCAGCAACAGTTACATGATCGCATTGCTTCAGATGAAAAAATGACAGAAGAACAATTCCGCAGAATGGAGATGGCAATTCAAACACAACAAAAATCACATCAATCCATCGCTCATACCAATGTGCCCGTATTGAATGACTCAGAATATAAATTGTGTCCATACTGTAAAGAACGCATCAAGAAAGATGCAATCAAATGCAGATTCTGTCATCAGATGTTGACTGGAACTGAAAATCCAGTATCTGTTGTAAATAAAAAACATTATTGCACAGAATGCGGCAGCATTTTAGAGGAAAATGCTACTTTTTGTGCGCATTGTGGAGCTCGAATAAAATGAGGAAATATACCAATATATTAGTTACGATGCTCAAATCACATATAACAGGAAATTATATTACTCTGCGTGGGGAATTAATTATATCAAGTACGGGCCTTTCTAATGTAGATAATCATGAGTATGAACAATTGTCGTTAGAGGAAAATATCGCACACATCAAGGATTTATTGCCAGGAGTAAAGATTTCGGTTATCAGTGGGATTTGCGATATTACAATACATTTCTTTATATATAATCAAGTAGTTCGTTGCAATGATATATATGAAAAAATGAAAGAAGAATTTTCTGTTATAGCTGACAAAGTTTATGATTATGAAGGCCACTTAAATTTGCGTATAGACGTTGTAGCAAATACAACATCTATGGGAGAAAAAGAAGAAGTGCGTTTTTTGAATAAGGGACGAGTAGTAGAATATCGAATTGTAAAAAAAGAATATGAAGATGATCTTATAAGTAAAATAAGGAAAACGATATGTCAGAAAAGGAGGGAATGATTCTTTACCGATTTTACTTGTTTTACTTGTGACTGTATGAAGTATTTATTTCAAATTATAGGAGTGATTATTATGGGGAAGTTTTGTTCTGGTTGTGGTATGGAATTAGAAGAAGGGGCTAAATTTTGCCCAACTTGTGGGACTAAGGTTGAAAGTGCTTCACTTGCTGTGCCATCTGCTCAGACTGTAGCTACTGATATTACGGAGACGCAACCCCAAAATGTTCCGGTAAATCCGGTAGTGCAAGCTCAAACCTTTCAGCCATCTGAAACAACAAATTTTGTTGCTTCGGATTATGCATATAGCATACCAGAGTCGCGTAACTTTGTTAAGACATTGCTATTGAGTGTTGTGACATTAGGAATTTATGGTATCTATTGGTTTTATATGTTTACAGAGGATATTCATACACTCGTAAAGCGAAAAACAACGCCAAATTATTTAATCGTGATTTTACTTTCAATTGTGACATTGGGTATTTATGGTTGTTACTATATGTATAAGATAACGGCTTCTCTCAATGAAGCAAAAGACCAACGCCAGATGGGAGGTACGCGCCGTTCTCCTTGGCTGATCGTACTCTTAGTGATTATTCCTTATGTGAATATAGTAGGAGGATTAGTTGCATGGTATTGGTTGGTAGAATCCTTTAATGAAATTGTGGAATATGACCGTAGATTGTCTGTTAGATAAAATTGAAATTGTGGAAAGATAGGGTATGAAATTACCTAAAAAATCATGGAAATATTTATTGCCGTTGTTAGTCATTGTTTTTTGTGCATTATCAATCAATACACGACTGGCATTTCGGCAGGAACCGGATCAATCATCTCATATTGATTCTGTTGATCTAAATCATGAAGAACCTGGAAGTTCTTCAGATGAAATGGAAGTATCAGAAGTATCAATGGAAAAAGAGAAAGCCTTGAAAGCAAGGCTTTTTTCTATTATATCAGGAGATGATGCAGACTATTCTATTTATGTGCTTTTTCCATCTTGGTCAATACCATTAGTGGAGAATAATCAACAGCAATCCTCTGCGAGTATAATCAAGATTTTTATTCTCAGTACAGCCTATGAAATGGCAGAGCGAGGGGAGCTTGATCTTGATGAGAAAATATGTGTGAGACGTAAAGATATGGTTGGTGGTGCTGGTGTGCTGAACGCTAGATCTGGTGAACCAATGCTCTCTGTCCGAGAATTACTGCAGTTGATGATCACAGAGAGCGATAATACTGCGACGAATGTCCTGATTGACCATCTCACATTTTCCCGTATCCAGAACCACTGTGAGGCGCATGGATTTACGAATACTATCTTGCGCCGTAAGATGATGGATATCGGAGCTATGCGTGCAGGGTATGATAACCTTACGACTGTTGAGGATGTTGGTGAATGGATGCGCTGCTTGAGGAATCGCCAGTTGGTCAGTCCGTCAGCGGATGCATCCATGGAACAAACCTTATTTGCGCAGATGGATACCGAGTGTTTTCCATGTGCGTTGCCACAAGCATCGATTGCTCATAAGACTGGCGAACTCACTGGTGTTTATCATGATGCAGGGATTATCTATGAAAACAATAAGAGTTATGTGTTGGTTATCTTTAGCTCAAAAAGTGTTGATCGACATAAAACATTGAGTACAATGCGGCAGATGGCAAAAATAGTCAATGAATACTTTTTGTCTGATAATTGACTTGTAGAAAATCAAGTGTTGAATTCTAATGAAATTCCATTTGAATAATACGATAATAAAGAGAACGTTGATTCTTGGAGAGGAGAGGTTTTCATGCGCAAGGTACTTGTCGTGATCGACATGCAGAATGATTTTATTGATGGAGCGCTGGGGACGGGGGAGGCACAGGCGATGCTGCCTCGTCTGGTGGCGAAGCTTGAGCGGGAGAGGGATGCGGTGCTGGTGTTCACGCAGGACACGCACGGTGCGGATTACCTTGAGACGCAGGAGGGGAAGAACCTGCCGGTGCCGCACTGCATCAAGCCGGAGAAGGGCTGGGAGATTGCGCCGGCGCTGAGGCCTTTTGTGGAGAAGGCAGCGGCTGTCGTGGAGAAGCCGACCTTTGGCTCGCTGGAGCTGCCGAAGGTCATCGTGGGACTGGAACCGGACGAGATTGAGCTTGTCGGGCTCTGCACGGACATCTGCGTGATTGCGAATGCGATGATCCTCAAGGCGGCGTTCCCGGAGGTGACTATCTCTGTCGATGCGTCGTGCTGTGCTGGCGTGACGCCGCAGAGCCACGAGAATGCACTGCAGGCGATGAAGATGTGTCAGGTCACTGTCCGCTGATTGGCGGAATGATGGCTGAGCAATTGGACTGATGAGTGAGCAAGATAGAGAGGATCTGGTATGATGTTTGATGTCACGAAACAATTCTCATTGACGGGCAAGGTGGCTCTGGTGACG
>ULOO01047219.1_pt1 | contig 10868 bp, 9 predicted proteins | sample 1952651 | NCBI WGS metagenome assembly ULOO01 (sample SAMEA4835605, study PRJEB28245) | human gut metagenome | biome: gut microbiome; material: fecal sample | place: Denmark | collected 2008 | reverse complement strand
GGCGCGCTGCCAGTCAGGAGTATCCGCCCTCTGGAAATCGTCACCATGGTCCCGGGTGAGTACCGGGATGCCGGACGCGCCGCTGATGCCCTTGCAAAGGGGCTCGTCGTCGTCGTGCTCCTGGGAGACAACGTGGACAGCGACACAGCGAAACGGTTCGTCGACTTCCTGGCCGGCGCCGTCTACCTGACGCACGGTGATATCGAACTCCTGAACGACAACGTTTTGATTATCACGCCCGATACCGTGCGCGTCGAAAGAGACACGTTCATCCCCGTATCGGACATTCCGATGTGGAAAGGACCGCAGGGATGAAGAAAGTTATCATTATCGGGTGCGGCGCCATGGGAGGAGCGATCCTCTCCGGGTGCCTTGCCCATGACATATGGAAAAAAGAAGAAGTCAGCGTGAGGGAACACAGCGAAGAAGCTTCCGCTGCAAAGGCAAAACAGTACGGGACAGAGGTCTGCCATGACCTCAAGGAGGCAGAAACGGCCGATCTTGTCCTTATTGCCGTCAAGCCGAACATCGTTCCTTCCGTCCTGGAAGAACTCCGTCCGCATCATCCGAAGAAAGTCATTTCCATCGCAGCGGCCGTTGCTTTGGAAACCCTTGAAAAAGGACTTCCGGATGCGGAAATCGTCCGCGTCATGCCAAACACACCGGCTTCCGTCGGCGAAGGCATGACAGCCATAGCGCCAGGGAAGAAGGCATCGGATGAACTCGTAAAGACGACAGAAGAAATCTTCACCGCACTGGGGAAGGCTGCCGTCGTCACAGAAAGACAGCTCGACGAACTGGGCGCGCTCTCTGGAGCAGGCCCGGGATATGCATTCGTTATCATTGACGCTCTGGCGGATGCAGGCGTCCTCGTCGGACTTCCAAGAAAACTCGCCATCGAAGCCGCAGCGCAGACACTCTACGGCGCAGCCAAGATGGTCCTTGAGACAGGAAAACATCCGGCCGAACTCCGCGATCAGGTCACAAGCCCGGGCGGAACGACGATCGCCGGTATCTATGCCATGGAAAAGAGAGGCATCAGGGCCGCTCTGATTGACGGCGTGAAAGCCTGCCTCGACCGCTCAGACGAAATGTCCGGGAAATAAAGAAACCCTTGGATACAGGAAGAATTTCCCGGTATCTTGGGGGGAATTGAGGAATACATGAAAGATAGAGAAAAAATTCTTCGCTACTTTACGGCAACAGGCGAAGAAGCAAAGGACATGGCCATTCGCCTGCTGGATCTCGCCGATGCGGTAGACCGCGGCCGTCCTTTTGCTGTAGGGCCTTTTATGAGTCCCTTTGCCGCACAGGTCGGACAGACGATTGCCGCGCATGCGGGAACCATCACGGCCAAAAGCTTCGGCGGTTACCACGAAGCTGAAAGAATAAAAGTAGCCTTTGTCGATGGCGGCTATGAAGGCCCCGTAGACTTTGGCATCAAACTCCTCTCCGTCAAATGGGACGGCAGGTACCGCCTCATCGGACACAGGGATGTCCTGGGCTCCCTCATGGGCCTTGGCATCGACCGTGCCGTCCTGGGCGACATCCTCATGCAGGAAAACGGATGCCAGATCCTCTGCGATGCAGATATGGCACAGTGGATCATCGACAACTTCCATAAAGTCGCCATGGTCACCGTTACCGTCGAAGAAGTCCCGATGGAAGAACTCCATCCGCCGGAAAAGACAGCCAAGGAAGTACGTGCTACCGTCGCCTCCCTTCGCCTCGATGCCGTCGGAGCTGCAGGCTTTGGCCTTTCCAGGATGAAGATGGTCCAGCTCGTCGACGACCAGAGGACAGAAGTCAACTGGCAGATGGCAAAAAGCGCCTCCCAGGCAGTCAAGCCGGGTGACGTCATCAGCGTCAGAGGACGCGGAAGAATTGAAATCAAGGAAATCACCGGTAAAAGCCGCAAAGGCCGCATCGGGGTTTTGATAGAAAGATACCGCTAAGATTTTGCGGCAGAGGAAGCAGGAAGCTGCTGCACGCCGGCCGGGGAAACCCGACATTTCCTTTGCCATAGAGGCATGCGTCACACATCGTACACTAGGAGGAAATTTTATGATCACACCGATGGACATTCACAACAAGACATTCTCCAAACAGATCAGGGGATACTCTTCCGAAGAAGTCAACAGCTTCCTCGAAGAACTCGCAGGCGATTACGAAAGAATCTACCGCGAACACCGTGAAATGGAAGAAGAGATGGACGCCATCAAGACAAAGCTCCGCAACTATGAAAAGATGGAAGAAACCATGTCCAGCACCCTCGTCATGGCTCAGCAGACCGCTGAAAACGTGAAGAGAAATGCGAATAAGGAAGCAGAACTCTCCATCCGCGAAGCACAGAATGAAGCCAGAAAGATCGTTTCCGACGCTGAAGCAGCACGCCGTAAAATGAATGCAGACCTTCTGAAAACAGAAGGCGACATGAACCTTTATATCGAAAAGCTCCTGTCCAACTTCAAATCCGCACTCTCCCTGATCGAATCTGCCAAAGCTGCACAGGCTCCGCAGCCGATCCAGACTGCGCCGAAGACGCAGGAAGTACCAGCAGCTCAGGAAGCTCCTGCAGCAGAAGCACCGGCTGAAGACATTCCTGTCCAGACAGAAGAAACTGCCGAAGGCGCTGAAGAAACAGCAGAAACCGTTGAAACAGCAGAAGCTGAACCTTTCGCAGAAGCGGAAGAAGAGGCTGCTGCTGATACAGAAGAAGAAAAAGAAGAAAAAGGCGCCAACGTATTCGACGTGGCTGCTGAAACCGTAAAGAAGGAGGAAAAGAAGGACTAAGCCTATGGAAGAGAAACAATACGTCACCGAATGGGCCAATGAAAACCTTGGCCTCACACTGAAAATCACAAAAATGCTCCATGAAGAACAGACACCGTATCAGAAGATTCAGATTGCTGATACCCTTGAATACGGCCGTCTGCTCATCCTTGACGGCGTTTTCCAGACATCCGTCAAAGATGAATGGACATATCACGAGATGATCTCCCACGTGCCGCTCATGCTGCACCCGAATCCGGAAAGAGTACTCATCATCGGCGGCGGTGACGGCGGCGTAGCCAGAGAAGTCTGCCGTCACGACTGCGTCAAGCAGGTCGACCTCTGCGACATCGACGGCCGCGTCATTGAACTCTCCAAGGAATACTTCCCGACCATTGCATCCGCGCTCCTTGATCCGCCGGAAAAGCTTCACGTCCATGTAGGAGACGGCATCGCCTTTGCGAAATCCGTCAAGGACTTCTATGATGTCATCATCATCGACTGCTCCGACCCGATCGGACCCGGTGAAGGCCTTTTCACCCGCGAATTCTACAAGAGTGCGCATGAAGCCCTCCGCGAAGACGGACTCATCGTCCAGCAGACAGAGTCCCCGATCGTGCAGCAAAAGACCGTCCATGACGTCTACAAAGCCATGGGAGACGTATTCCCGATCGTCAGGATGTACTACTCCCACGTGCCGATCTATCCGGCCTGCATGCATTCCTTCATGCTTGCATCCAAGGTGCATGATCCGCTCCGTACCGGCGTAAGACGCCCGGTTCCGCAGCCGATGAAGTACTACAACAGAACGATCCAGAAGAGCTGCTTCGTCCTGCCAAACTTCATCAAGGAACTCCTCTACAAAGGAAACCTGAGCTTCTAAAAAATATAAAAGAGACTGTAAAAGTGCCAGTGAGCATTTCTGCAGTCTCTTTTTTGCTGGAATTTTCCAATCCAGTATATGATTTCCATTTCTCTAAAAACTCATTTAAAGGGGCCTTTCCCAGTCTGATAACGCGCAAAATAAAGGAGACCGGGAGGGAAGGCCCGGCCCCCAAGGAAGGGCGTTTTTTATGAAATCTGAATCATTTATCCCTTAATACCATCTCGTTTCTTCCGGCGATATGCCTCGTCTTTCCATTTCAGGATGATGGTCATAGAATTCGGATTTGTTCTTGTACATTTTCTCATCCGCTCTCTGGAAGACATCCATGTAGCTGTTGTCCGTGCCGGGCACATAGCTTGCCATGCCGGCTGCGAGGACGACCTGGCCCGGGAGCTCACGGTAAGATTCGGAGTGGTCTCTTATTCTCTGCCGGAATCCGCGGATCATTTCGCCGCAGAGATCGGAAAGCTTGTTTTCCATGATGATGACAAATTCATCGCCGCTGATACGGTAGATTTCCGAGCGGGAGAATTCCTCCGTCAGGAGCTGGTAACCGTTCCTAATGAGGTGGTCGCCTGCTGCATGGCCCTGCGTGTCATTGACATGCTTCAGGTTATTGACGTCGAAGACCATGACAGAGAAGATAGCGGTGCCTTCGTTGATCTTGTCCCCGATTTCCGTGATGCGTTCGATATAGGAAGAACTGTTGCCGGCGCCTGTCAGCGTATCGGTATGGGACATCTTGAAAATGCGGCGGAGGATACTCGTCATCGTGAGGATCAGGATGGCGGAAATGGCTGCCGTCAGCAGGAATATCGTGTACGTCATGACATCCTGCTTGTAGTTCAGTTCCGCTTCCGGGACGAGGATGGCCAGACGGATGCCATTTTTGATCTGGCTGCTTTCCACGAAGACGCGGTTCCGGTGATTCGTGTAGCTCGTGGAGAGGCTGTCACGAACGGGGTCCATGATCTTGTCGATTGTTTCCTGCGGGAAATGGACAGAACGGTTGCCATCAAAGAGGAGATCTCCTCTCGGGCCGAAGAGAACGGCAAAGCCTGATTCATAAGCTGTCATGTTGTTGATGCGCTTGCAGAATTCATCGAAGTCGATATCTGCGCCGACGATGCCGATCAGGGTATCGCCCTTGTAAATCGGACGAACATAGGAAATACACTGGCCGCCCATCATCGTATTGTAGTAAGGAGGAAGCCAGGTCGGTTCCTTGCGGGAAACCGGCACGTAGTACCAGCCTACATGGTTCATGTCGTCTTCATCGAATTTATGCAGGTTGACCGGCGTCAGTTTGAGGACACTGATCCCGTCTGCCGAGCGTGCTACAGTGTAGCCTGCCTGCGGGTTATTCGTGAGTTCCGGGCTCAAGCGGTAGTAGAGGGAAGCAATCTTGAAATTCTCAGAGAGAAGATGGTAGCCAAGATTTTCCGTCTTGTCTTCGTAAGCGGAGAGGAATTCGGGATCTTTCAGGAGAGAAAGGTCGTCAGGGACGATGTCCGCATAGCTGGCGGTCAGTGCATTGACCGTCTGTGCCGTTACGCGCAGCGTATCATTCAGCTCTTCCATATCCGTCTGCTGGATGGACTTCATGATGGCGCGGTTATCATTGCTGCTGATTTCGCGGAAGGTGAAAGTGGAGATGCCGCCGATCAGCGCCGCTGCGAGCATGATGCCCATGACCAGTATGATGATCAAGTGCTTTTGCAGCTGTTTCATAGGCTCTCCTTTCCGCTATCGCCGGCATTGAGATCCTCCAGCTGGCTTCTCGCTTCATCGAGGGCCTGCTGCGTTTCTTTCTGCCTGGATTCAGAGCGGTCCAGCGCTTCGATCGTTTTCTTGTGGCTGTCCTGCTCCTCATTGAGAGCATGCTTTGTCTTGCGTTCTTTATACTGCGCTTCTTCAAGCGCTTTCTGCGTTTCCTTCGCCTTGGCTTCGGAACGGTCCAGCACTTCGAGCGTCTTCTGGTGGTCGTCCCGCTGTTTCTTGAAAATACCCTTGTACTTGTCGAGCTTTTCCCTTGTCCTGCGTTCCTGGGACTGCGATTCCTCGAGTGCCTTGATGGTCCGTTTCTGTTCTGTCAGGGCAAAGCGCAGATCACGGTCGCTTTCAAGGTCCTGTACCTTGAAGAAATGCCAGAGGTAAAGGATCATGGTACCGATCGTTGCGCCGATATTGATAGAAGCAAAGGACGTGAACGCAAGCTGAAGGATGCCGGAAATGATGAGCACGCCGAAAACAGCTGCCAGGCAGTACCTGTCTTCCTTGATGATACAGTCACGGCGCTGATGGATTTTGTAGAGGCAGTGCCCATAAATGATAACAAGGATGCCGTAGAAGCAGAGGAATCCAGGACCTCTCAGGTAGTTATTGTGGATGTCGTAGAAATAGAAGAACCCGGTGAACTGCGTCACGCCGAGGAGCACAAGTCCGATGGCTGCCGCCGCTTCATTGAAGTAGAGCCAGACGGCAGAACGGACTCTCAGACGAACATGGAGATAGTACGTGAATTCTACAGCAAAAACGAGCATCAAGACATAGACGGCAATATTGGCCGACTGTGAAATCCAGATGCCTAGCTCCGATTCATCCCCGCGGTAAAGGCAGGACATGCTGTCGCATGAAATCGTCAGCACATTCGTCAGGAGCAGAAGCCAGAGACGTTTTCCCGGCTTGTCATTTTCAGGGATCCTATGCGTCGTCAGGAGAGCGATGATGAGGGAAATGATGCCCCCCAGAATTCCAGGCTGACCTGCAGGATGGTAGGAATAGATATATTGATAGACATATGAGATCCTTCTTGCAGTAAAGAATCCGAAGAACCCGTAGACCTGCGGATGCCGGTTCGTTCTTCGCATATGTACCTACACTAATTTTATCATGATTCATTATAAGTGTAAAATTATTTTAATAACTCTTTTATATTTAATTTATATTTTACAAAAGGTAAAATGGTATGAAAAAGCAGCGGATAGGATCGTAAAATAGGGAAATGGAAAGTACCGCAAAATGAAGGAAAATGGCGGATCTCAGGAGAATTTCGCAAAAACCGGGCAGCTGATTTTCAGAAGTTTTTAGACCATTTGAAGAGGAATCAGCGGGGGAAGTGACAGGTGAAAATATAGATGCAGAGTATATACTAAAACTGCTATTTGTCCTGTAACAGACTGGCGAAATAGAAGGGGGGAGAAAGAGACAGAAAATGGAAAGTAAGTGATTTCCAAAAGAGTACCATTGTCTCTATGCCCATAGAGGCGATATAATATAGAAAAGGTTCGAAGGCTGTTGTATAAAACGGAGGCGGTAATGATGGAGTCCCTGACGAAACTCAATTGTCCCTGTTTAAGGGAAAAAGCAGTGAAAGCTATGTACAAAGGTATGAATTTGATGACAATTCCCTTGTCGCGCTGGGGACTGTCCCATGTGGAAATCCATGACGATGCTGACATCCTGGATATCGGATGCGGCGGAGGCAGGAATATCCAGCGCCTTCTCCGTGCAGCACCGAAAGGCCATGTGACAGGCATCGACCCGTCCGAGACAGCGGTATCCATGTCCTTTGCACTGAACCGCGAAGCCATTGCGGACGGACGCTGCGACGTCTATGAGGGAACGGCAGACATTCTCCCCTTCGGAGATAACCGCTTCGATCTCGTCATGGCATCGGAAACGATGTACTTCTGGAAGAATCCGGACGAATGCGTCAGGGAAATCCTCCGCGTACTGAAGCCGGGCGGCATTTTCCTTGCCGTCAATTCCAAAGGCGGCACCTGCCCCCTTGATGACATCTACGAGAAGATCATCCCAGGCATGAAAATTTTCCATCAGGAAGAACTCGAAGAACTTTTCCTGAATGCAGGTTTCCGCGACCTGGATACCGATTACAAACTGGGAGCCCTCGCTCTTACGGCTGTAAAGCCGATGACCAAGCTTGATGCAGTCAGGAAGAGACTCCTCCTCAAGGAACCGGCATCCTACGGAAAGATTGCCATCATGGCAGGCATCCTTGCGCTGATCGGCGTCGCTATCGCTGCTGGATCCAAGAAGAAAGAATAGAAGAATAAGTCATATAAGAGAGCCTATGGACGAGACCGTTCCAGGGCTCTCTCTTTTTGCCCTGAATGATCGTTTATGCGCAATATACTGCATAATATGCATATGAAGATTTTGGAAATTTACAAAATATGTATGCAATTTTATTCGATAAATACGAGTCATTTCCAAAATATATGCAGAAAATTCCAAAAAAGTTGAAAAAAATACAGTTTTGCCTATTGCGTAATTATACATTGCGTTGTATAATTATTTCATCTTCAGAAAAGCCCCCGTGAAGGGCCAGAGAAATTGTCTATTACTTATTTGGAAAGGCGGTCATCATTATGACAGATATCAATGGCGTTAAAAAAGTAGTTCTTGCTTATTCCGGCGGACTGGATACATCCGTTATCATTCCGTGGCTGAAAGAAAATTATGGCTGTGAAGTTATTGCCTGCACCGTAAACCTCGGGCAGCCGGAAGACTTCGATGCCATCCATGAAAAAGCACTGAAATCCGGTGCATCCGTCGCTGAAACCCTCGACGTTAGAAAAGAATTCATCGAAGAATACGCTTACAACGTACTGAAAGCTGACGGCATCTATGAAGGCAAGTACCTCCTGGGCACCTCCTTCGCTCGTCCGCTCATCGGCAAATGCCTCGTCGACATGGCCAAGAAATACGGCGCTGACGCTATCTGCCACGGCGCTACCGGCAAGGGCAATGACCAGGTTCGTTTCGAACTGACCATCAAAGCACTCGCTCCGCATATGAAGATCATCGCTCCCTGGAGAATCTGGGACATGAAGTCCAGAGAAGATGAAATGAAGTACGCTGAAGAACATGGCGTGCCGATCGACAAGTACGATGAAAAGCAGTCCGAAGAAGAAAAAGCTGCCCAGAAATACCCGTACTCCATGGACTGGAATATGTGGCACCTGTCCCATGAAGGCGACGATCTGGAAAACCCGGCAAACGCTCCTCACAAGGATATGTACCTCGTTACCTGCGATCCGGAAGACGCTCCTGACAAGCCGGAATTCGTTTCCATCGACTTCGAAGCAGGCGTACCGGTTGCTGTCAATGGCAAGAAGATGGACGGCGTCGAACTCGTCAACACACTGAATGCCATCGGCGCAAAGAACGGCGTAGGTATCAATGACCTCGTTGAAAACAGACTCGTAGGCATGAAATCCCGTGGCGTTTATGAAAACCCATGCGGATCCATCCTCTTCTACGCACACACCGAACTCGAAAGACTCTGCCTTGACCGCGCTACCTTCCACTTCAAGGAAGTCGCAGCTGTCAAATACAGCGAACTCGTATACGACGGCATGTGGTTTGCACCGCTCCGTGAAGCACTGCAGGCATTTGCCGACAAGACCTCTGAAACCGTCACCGGTACTGTCAAACTCCGTCTCTACAAGGGCAACATCATGAGCGCAGGCGCAACAAGCCCGTACTCCCTCTACAACGAAGAATTCGTAACCTTTGGTGAAGACGACGTTTACAACCAGGCTGATGCAGAAGGCTTCATCAACCTCTTCGGACTTCCGCTCACCATCAGAGCCCTGATGAAGGAGAAGAATGAAAAATGAGTGAAATGATGTGGGGAGGCCGCTTCACGAAAGCCGAGGAAAAGAATGCGCTGGATTTCAACGCCTCCATTTCCTACGACTGCCGGATGTACAGGGAAGATATCGCCGGATCGATCGCCCATGCGAAAATGCTGGCTGCTCACGGCATCATCTCCGCTGAAGATCAGGAAAAAATCACAGCGGGTCTCAAGAAAATCAAGAAACAGATCGATGAGGGACAGTTTGACTTCTCCATCGAACTCGAAGATATCCATATGAATATCGAAAAGCGGCTGACGGACGACATCGGCGATGCCGGTGCCCGCCTGCACACCGCAAGATCCAGAAACGACCAGTGCGCCCTGGATCTCCATATGTACATGAAGCGCCAGATCGGCCGTCTCTCTGAAAAGCTCATCGCTGTCGAGAGCGCGCTCCTCTCCGCCGCTGTCAAGTACAAGGACGTCATCATCCCGGGATATACCCATATGCAGCGTGCGCAGCCTGTCTACTTCGCGCACCACATGCTTGCATACTTTGCCATGCTCGAAAGAGACTTCAAACGCCTCGAAGACTGCTACGAAGCCTGCGACATGTCCCCGATCGGAGCATGCGCTCTGGCGGGTACAACCTATGACACCAATCCGCTCGAAGAAGCAGAGGACCTCCATTTCTCCTCCGTCTATGGAAACAGCCTGGATGCCGTCTCTGACAGAGACTACCTCCTGCAGTTCCTGTCCTTCGCATCCATCTGCGCCATGCACCTGTCCCGCCTGTCCGAAGAATTCATTTACTGGAGCACCAGCGAATTCCAGTTCATCGAACTCGACGACGGCTATTCCACAGGAAGCTCCATCATGCCCCAGAAGAAAAATCCGGACATGTGCGAACTCATCCGCGGAAAGACAGGCCGTGTCTACGGGCATCTCATCGGCCTTCTCACTGTCATGAAGGGCCTGCCGCTCGCCTATGACAAGGACATGCAGGAAGACAAGGAAGGCGTATTTGATGCCATCGACACGCTCTACTTTGCCCTCGACATCTATGCCGGCATGATTTCCACCATGACCGTCAATGGCGACAAGACACGCGAAGCCCTTGAACACGACTTCTCGAATGCCACCGACATGGCAGACTACCTTGCCAAGAAAGGACTTCCTTTCCGCCAGGCCCATGCTGTCGTCGGCAGCGCCGTCCATTACTGCATCGAACACCATAAGTATCTCCTGGATCTCACCATGGACGAATTCAAATCCATGAGCCCTCTCTTTGAGGAAGATATCCTGGAAGCACTGAAAATCGAAAACTGCGTCAACCTCCGTGAAAGCTACGGCGGCACCGGACGCAAGTCCATCGAAAGACAGGAAGCCCATGCCTCCGAAACCATCGCCAAGATGAAGGAAGCCTCCGCATCCTGGAAGGAAGAAATGGCTTTCCTGAACTAAGACGAAACCACGGCATTCCGCCTGGTATAGACAATTTCACACGGGAAAGGCTCTCCGAAGAGGGGAGCCTTTTCTGCTTTTATGCGGATTCCGGGGTCATGCATACTGAGGCTTATAGGACATTTCGTGTTGGTTTTAATG
>ULOO01034859.1_pt1 | contig 11050 bp, 15 predicted proteins | sample 1952651 | NCBI WGS metagenome assembly ULOO01 (sample SAMEA4835605, study PRJEB28245) | human gut metagenome | biome: gut microbiome; material: fecal sample | place: Denmark | collected 2008 | reverse complement strand
GGTTTGATTTCTTTCTTGATCAAGGCGCCACGCTTGTTTTTCTTCATTTCTGTTGGTCCGATTCTCTTCAGGTAATCTCCTAGCGTTCTTCGGAAGCTTGATTCCTTCGTTCCGTCATCCAGGATACACAGAAGATGCTTTTTTCCCTTATACTTCTTGATGATTTCCATCGCTTCCGGCTCAACCTTGATGTCGTAGAGTCTGCCGGTCTTGTTGCGCTTGTATTGAATGCGCCCTTTCTTGATGCAGTCGGCAGGAAGTTCGAGCAGGTCGGAGAGGTTGATGCCTATCAGATAGAACCCGAGCATAAACAAGTCACGGTACTTTTCCATGAAAGGCTCTACCGGAAAGTCACGATACTCCCTCATCTCCTCGGCACTCAGATACAGGTACTGCTGACGCTCCGTCTTGATGGAAAACTTACGGAAAGGATATTTGGTGGTAATCTCGTTATCTATGGCCCAGTTGAACACCGTACGTATATTTCTGAGGTCGATGGCTATTCCACCGCTCATTCGGCCTTTCAGGAGCTCGTGTGCCTGGAATCTTTCGAGCCAGTCCCTGTCGATGTTGTCGAAGTCGGCATGCTCATCGAATGATTCGATCCTCTTCCTTGTTCTTAGAAATATCTCCTTGGTGCTGTCCTTGGCCTTGGTCTTGATGAACTCATCGATGTAGTAGAGGATATTCTTCTCTACAGAAGCTGCCCTTCCGTTTATGATGGCTTTGATTTCGTCCTTCATCCTTGCTGCCGGAAGATCACCATTCATATAGACATATTCTTCCACGGACGCAAATAGCCTTGCTAGCATGGCCGTCTTGGCTCTTGCGTTCGGAACACTCTTCGGGAATACCATCCCGCTGAACTTGACGGTACTCGTGATGCCGGTATAGACCTGGAATCTCTTTCCCTGATAACTGATGATGAAGAAAACCTTTAGGGACTTTCCTTCAACGTACGTCTTGATGCTATTCATACTTACTCACAGATTTTACTCACAACTCAATTTTACTCACATATTACTCACAAAACTACTCATATTGGCGTACATTATGCACGATTTTGTACCTATTTTGTGGGTGAAAATTATGATTTTTGATTATGTTTTTATAGTGAAAAACGATGTAAGTGGCTGATTATCAATACTTGAGCGAGATACGGGAGTCGAACCCGCCTCACAGGCTTGGGAAGACTCTCTCGTGTTTTGATAAAACGCTAACGCTCTGATACTTAGGGCTATCGAATAACACTGCACTCACATATTACTCACAAATTCTATTCTATTTAACTTTCTTGAGGGTGTAATAGCTATTGTAAGTTGTGTGAAACCAAAGCTTTATTGTACCATCACTTTCAAAGTCTATGTCATGGGTTTTTGGCATGCTTGACTCCGATTTATATGTGTATAATGTAAAACCAGTTACTTCGTAGTATTGCAAACTCCATTTTATAAACGACAAGTCTTCTTTTACGTCTTTCGTCATAAAAGGTTCTTCTCCGTCATAGTATACATAAGCAGTTGCTTCGCCAGTACACTTCGTTCTCTCGCTACTCATAAGCTCCAGATAGCAATCTCCCTCTATCCTGATTTTTGGATTATAAACTCCACCGCCAGAACCACCACCGATAACTTTCCATTTGCCGATGAGATAGTTTTCTCGATCGTTCTGAATCTTCTGGTCGTTGATAGAAGAGTCATCGCTACTGCTGCATGATGTGAATGATGCTCCTGCAAGAAGTATCATTGCTGCTAATAATACCTTCTTCATAATCCTTATATATTATAATGTTATACTTCGATTCCGTTATCAGCAAGAATCTTCCTGAGAAGACGAATCTCACTGTCCTTAGACTTGATAGTCTCGTTCTGTGCATTGATGATCTGAATGAGCTGGGCATTCTTGTCTTTGAACGACTCCTCTTCACGCTCCTTGGCCCGTTCCGTTCCCGTAGTTATGTTTTGGCTATTGTCACCAACGTTCCCGGCATTTATCAGCTGCGCCATCGGTATGCCGTGCTTAAACGCCTCGTTGATGGACTCTTCTATCTTCTGATGCGTTTCGCCTAGCTGAATTACCATATTTCCATTCATACTACCGCTTCCATACTTTAGCCAGCTATAGCTAACCCCAAGAGAATTGCATATTTTACTAATCGTTCCCTCGGATATTGACAGCTTCCCGCTTCTCATCTTGCCGATGTTGTTTGTTCCTGTAGCCTTCATGAAGGCATTCTCGCTCATCTTCTTAATCTTGATGAGGTAATCTAACCTTTCTTGTACCGAATTTAATGTTCCCATAATGCTTCTTAGTTTTATATACGCAACTAAATCGACTCGAAACGTTAAAATTCGGTAATATACCGAAGTATTATACCGAAACATTAGGTACTTTACCGAAGTTTTTGTACCTTTGCACTCGTTGACGGTCGAGTAACCAACAAAGCCGTTACAAACGGAGGCTTGTGCGACCGAAAGTACGTACTTTACATTGACACTGCAAATATACGACTTTTTTCGCATTCCTCCAAATTTTTAATGAATTATTTAAGTAACAAAGATGAAAAAAGTTGCAAGAATAACAAAACAGGACATATTGGGCATCAAACCAGGAAAATTTGAAATCTTTCTGCTTGAGTCCGCAAAAGCAGTTCGGTCGGCAGTAACATACGCCTATCAGCTTGCTCAATACGAAGATTTGCCTAAAGGAGTGCTTAAGTACTCAACCTCGGCAGATTACAAGAACCATACAGCGATTATCACCGCTGTTCCGGTTGAGTAATAAACTTTAAAAGATTAAAGTATGGAGGAAATCATAAAACTCGGAAGAACCGATACAATGACATCTCTCGAAATTGCAGAGATAACCGGGAAAAAGCATGCTCATGTGATGCGTGATATTCGCTCATTGATAGAGCAGGGAGTTAACGGATCCAACTTTGGATTGGTTCGTTATAAAGATAAAAAAGGAGAGGTGAGACCAATGTTTGAGCTAACGCCAAAGGGTTGCTTGATTTTGGCGAGCGGCTATGACGCTTTGCTCCGTGAGAAAATCATAAATAAGCTTGAAGAACTTGAGAAGAAGAATCACCTGGAGCAGTATCAAGTACCTCAGTCTTTCTCCGAGGCCCTTATGCTTGCAGCAAAGCAGCAGGAGAAGATAGAGCAACAACAGCTTGCTCTAGAATCGAAGAATAAAGAGATAGTACAGCTCTCGGCCACAATCACCGAGATGCAGCCAAAGGTTAGCTATGTTGATACAATCCTTTCGTGCAAGGAGACCGTTACGACGACACAGATTGCTCAGGACTACGGTCAATCAGCAAAATCGTTCAATATCTTGCTGAGAAACTTCGGCATTCAGCATAAAGTTGGCGGTCAGTGGATTCTCTACGCAAAGTATCTCCCTTGTGGCTATGTTCAGTCAGAAACAGTTTCTATCACTCACCGTGATGGTAGTGTAGGTTCAGTAATGCACACAAAGTGGACTCAGAAAGGAAGATTGTTCTTGTATAATGAGTTAAAGAAACATGAAATTCTTCCATTAATCGAAAAATAGCCTATGCCTCGCAAGAAAGTATCAGTAGAGCCTGTCGAAAAGATTTGGCTCTCCACAAAAGAGTTCGCCAAGTATATTGGCATGAGTACTGGTTATATACACGACTTGAGAAAGAGCGGCCAGATTCATCATTATATGATAGGTAACACCGCATTCTTTAAAAAGTCCGATATAGATGAGCTCATTGAAGAGCATAAAGTGTGTTGAAATATTGGTATGGTTAAAGTTATAGATTTGTTTCATTTGCTCGTGAGAGCATGTTGTTAGTTATTTTGTTTACGTCTACAGCGGTAGACACTTTGGGGCGATGTCTGTTCGTTTAGCTTCTTTCGCCCCAAACCAGACTGAGTAGCTCAGTTGAATAGAGCAGGTTGATTCCTAATCACCGGGTCGCGAGTTTGAGCCTCGCCTCAGTCACACTCTTTTTTTTATTTCCGTTTAGTAGTTGAATTCCTCTCTGACGGCGCAAAGGTAAGTCCTTATACCTTATAAAGTAGGTCGTTCGGGCAGCGACAATCTTGCGTCAGATGAGAGTTTCATTGAGCGGACATGGAAGATAGTTCTTTGACATGTTGATGCACAGAAATAGTATGCGTGTAAAAGAAGTAACTGGAGAGCATCAATGGATGCCGTGACCTGGCGAAAGGACGCACGACATACGAAAATCCAGCTAATCTGCATCAAGTAAGCAGACGGACTACACCGGAACGAAGAATTGTCGGTGCAAGCACTGCCGAAAACGTTGCAGTCTGGTGAACATGGAAAAGTTCTGAAAAATCCAAAAAGATGATTTATCTTCATCATTCATATAACAACTCAGAGGAGACTGGTGTAATTGGAAGCACAGCGACAACTAGATGATACCGTTCTTATCGTCGCAAATGGGGGTCCGAATCCTCCTTCTCCTCCAACATATAATTCATTGTATTCTAATTTATTCAATTAAAAATGCAGCTCGTCTGTGAAGATAGGCTGCACACATCGCAGGTTGGAGCAGTTGGTAGCTCGCTAGGTTCATAACCTAGAGGTCACAGATTCGAGTTCTGTACCTGCCACAAATGTTTATTTTTAAAGCTCTAAATTGTTTATATGTGAAAAGATTGTTTCTTGCGTATCTGGTCTGGGAAGATAGGGTACGTCTATCTCTTTTAGAAGGAATTATTTTTTATTTCTGGGGAGAGTAGCTCAGTAGTAGAGCGCCAGGGGAAGTGTCCTTGGAGGTCGATGGTGCGAATCCATCCTCTCGTCACAATTTTCTTTCATTTTTCAAGAATTTTGATTGGTTAACTTATGTGTCGCCCAGTAGCTCAACTGCATAGAGCCGTGGTACTTCCCGCGAGGTTGGGAGTTGGAGTCTCCCCTGGGCTTCCCAAGTAGGTAAATTTCAAAAAATATTTTTTCATTAGCTGACAGAGGTCGGCACTTTTTCTTATAAGTCATTTATATTTTAATTTAAGTATTAATATCCTCTTGCTTGTGAAAGTAGGAGGTACAAGCCACATTAGCTCAGTTGGTCAGAGCAGTCCAAGATACCGACAGGCCGCAGGTTCGAGTCCTGCATGTGGCTCACTTAATTGTGTGAGTGCCATAAATTTATAGTTTTTGATTATCTTTGGGAGTGAGGGAGTCAATTCTCCCTCCTCCCTTTAACATTGACTTCTACTCCATCTCACAATAACCACGTGCAATCACCTCTCCTGCCTTGCGTGGTTGGCTAAACGGAGAGGTTTTACTATAGATGAAAGTTAAAAACATAATAAGAATCAGTAAGGAAAACATTAATGCTCTTCGGAATCTGGAATGCGTTGAAAACGTAGAACAGAACGGAAAGGACATTACTGTTCGCATTAAACCGAAATATACGGATGGTAGACTTGAAGCCAGAAAGGGTGAATATCTTATCCAGTGGGGGAACAAAATGTGGCAGAGGTATGGCTCTGATGCTATCAATCTGCTTTCCAAAAATCCCGGAGCGGAGGCCGGCAAGACATGGGACGTGTAGGTTCAAAGAAGTATTACGCTCCTGACGGGAACGAATACGATTCAAGGGAAGAGTATCTGTACTTGCAGACCATCCTCGATGATCCTGGTATAAGCTGCATACACAGACAGGTAACCATCACGGCCATTAACCCGGTATGGATGCTGAAACCAAAGCAGCTTAAAACTAAGGTCAAGTATGAGAGAAGGTCACTGCTTTACGGGCATAACTATACTGCCGACTTCGTTTACCGGGAAGGCGATAAGATTGTGATATGTGATGTCAAGAGCCTCTATACCTCAAAGCTCAGAGAGTTCTCGATTACAACAAAGGCTGTGGTGGCAAGACTTATCGCTCACAATAGGAAACGTCATAACGGCGAGTCTGTTGTGATATTCCGTAAGGCTATCAAGATAAAGAAGGATGAGTGGAAAATCGTTGATTATCCACCGTCCGATTGTGTTATTATATAATAAGGTGTAAAATTCTAAATGGTATGGTTATCATTATCAATAGTCTCATGGCAACAGTAGCTATGTTCGCTGCATGCGCATTCGTCGCACATCTCCTTGGTTGGGATAAGGAAGACTAGTAGTTTAATTCTAAATATTTTAAATTATGGACAAAGACAAAATTATCGTCAGTGTAGTAATTGACAAGCTTGCTCTTATTGACAGAGCATTCGACATCTCGAAGACTCCTTATGAGTTCAATGAGCTTAAGAAGGTTATCGACGGCAAAAACCAGTTTACCCGTGATATCGACGAGATTGATGATGAAGGCAAGAAGGAGAATAATACGAACCTTTTCGCCGGCATCGCATTGGACGTCATCCTCTGTGACAACCAGGAACTGAAAATCACCAAGCGTCTCAAAGCGCTTAATGACAAGAAGGATGCTTTCCTCGCTAAGATGAAGAAGCTCGACGAACTCCAGGAAAAAGTGAAAAACGGAGAGGTGCATGGCGCTGAAGGTTTCCGTGAGTTGTTGAAAATAATGGAGGAGGACGTGTAATGGGCGTAGTATCAAAGTACGGCAACCTGTATGATGTCAAGAAGAACATCATCTGCCACGCTCCTGTCACTTCTTCTCATTTCGAAAGTATTTTGCAGAAGGGCAATGTGCTTCCTATGATGAATGGCGTAACAACACCGGAATTGTTCGGAATTCACGCGGACAAGAAATTTAAGCGTGGACGCTGGAGCCGAGTATTAACACATTAATTCATATAACACAATGGCAAAAGAAAAAGCAACTATTTCAGCAACCCTCGGTCATGAGTACGAGGATCTGGAGGAGCGTGAGGATTTCCTCGCCAACAACGCGGACTCTGTTGAGAAAATGGAGTTCATCAAGCGATTCAACTCTGATGAGCTGATGAAGAAGAAGGACCTGTTCGCTCTTCAGTCTGCACGCGCATCTGACATCGAGGAGGAAATCAAGGATTTCCGTGAGCAGAAAAAGGCAGAGCTGAAGCCTATCAAGGAAGAGATCTCTTCTCTCCTTAAGGAAATCAAGCAGAAGGGTAGCATGGTTAACGAGAAGGTTTACAAGTTCGTTGACCGTGAAGCAAAGATGACTGCCTTCTATGACAAGGAGGGTAATCTTGTTTCTTCCAGACCGGCAACACGTGACGAACTCCCTAGCAATGTATACTCAATTAACCGTGATCAGCAGGCTATGTAGTCTGCTTTCACATAGTTTCTAAATTCTAAAATATTTTGTAAAATGAACAATGAAAAATTGCAGATAGGCCTCGCTCCTGGACAGGATCATGCGGAGATTGTTCTCCGTGAGGTAGGTAACGAGAACCCTTATAAGCTTCCTGCAAAGGAGCCTCTTAATCTTCAGGTAGACGGTGTTATTACCTGTATCTATGCCTTCCTTGAGAAGCGTTGGGGTACAGAGCAGATTGACAAAGAGCATACGCATATCCTGGTTAATCGAGAGAAGCTCGTTGTTACTCTTGTTACAAACGAGAATGATGAGCGCACTACACAGACAATCATCGGCTCTATTCAGCTGTCTCGCCAGTTTGAGGGATTCCATATCAACGACGGTCAGTTGTGGAAACCGGTACAGCTTGGTGACTTTTTCCGACTCAACCGTTCTTTCTTCGAGACGAAGGAGAAGAACATGGAACTCGTCAATCTCCTCAAGAGCTTCTCAGCAAAGGTTCAGACAACAATCAAGAAGGAATACAGCGATAATGGTTCTGTGACTGACAACTATGAGAAGGCTGTAGACTCTAACCTTCCTCCATCGTTCACTATCAATATTCCTATTTTCAAGGGCGCAGAGCCTGAGAAGCTTTCAATCGAGACTATCGCTCACGTCGAAGGCAACATGGCATTACTGACGCTTATCTCTGCTGATGCAGAATGTATCATCGAAGAATCCCGCGACAAGATCATCAATACGGAGCTTGACAAGATTCGTAAGCTCTGTCCTGAGATTCCTATTATGGAAGTGTAATGACAGAAATAGATAACAGAATAGCAAAAATGCCCGCCAAAGTGGCCTTTGCTGTACTTAACTTGCGTAAGGTGCATGCGTGCATCATGGAACTTCCACGAAGCAAGTCGGTACAGCTGGCCCGAAAGGCGGCATACCTCAACTACATTGAAGGTGAGGGTAGAAAACTCGGTAAGGTTCCACTTCATTATGAACGCCTTAATGAAAAGGGCGAAAGCGTGACGGTGGAAACTTACTTCAGATATTTAGATAGAGTTCATTAATTTAAAAATCTATACAAATGGATATAGAGCAGTTAAACAAAACGCCTCATAATCAGATTTGCGATTTGGCAAGAGACAGATTCATCGAGGTGTACAATCAGAAGTTCGGAGAGGGCGGAGAAGTATTCTTCGAAGAGCAGAAAGCATTCTTCAACGAAGAACTTCTCAACGGCTCATTCAAGGGCTATCTTGAAAAAGCTCCGTCACTGAATATTCATGATGCCTTCATGAATCTGGCAATTAACGGATTGTCTCTCGAAAAGGGAACTACGACACTCTGTTACCTCATGGGTTACAGTAACTACGACAAGAATACCCGGCAAACGAATTATACGGCCAAGATCACCTATACTGGATATGGCGAGATTCTTCTTCGCCAGCGAGCCGGCCAGATTGTTCGTTGTGACAATCCTGTAGTAGTTTACAATTGTGACGATTTTCGTTTTGGTGAACGAGACGGACATAAGTACGTTGATTACGCAAAGACTTATCCTCGACCTGAAAATTCATACATCGTTGCTTGTTACGTGAAGATTATTCTTCCGAACAATGCCTACGATTACTTCGTTCTAGACCGAGAAGGTATCGACCGTCTCCGTACGTATTCGGAGAAGTTCGGAGGTAAAGAACACAAAGCCAACGCTCTTTACGGCGGAAACTATGTCGGGAACGATGGTAGAACGTATTTCAGAGATATCGACACAGGCTTCCTTATCTCGAAGACATGCAAGCATGCGTTCAAGGGCTATCCTAAACTGAAGGTTGGTCTGGGCGCTCTTTTGCAGGCCGATATCGACATGCAGACTCAGCAGAAACCGACTCAGGAAGCCTTTGGTACTGGTGATGCCGCACCGGAAGATAAAGGTGTAAAGGTAAAGGTTGATAGTGATTCACCATTTTAAAATTGTTATATATGGCAGAAAATACAGAATTGCAGTTGGTACAACAACAAGCCAACAATATTACAAGACAGATTGCAACGCTAAAATCTGATACGGAAAATGCGGTGCAAGCCAATAGGAAATCTTATGAGGCATGCGTGAATGCAGGTGAGTCTCTGTTGTTTGATATTGGCGTTTCCGGAATGAACGATGCTCTTGACGAGAGAGCCGCTGAGTTTATCAAGAAAGCTAAACTGACAGAGAAAGCAATGACGGAGAAACGTAAGGGTGTTACCCAAGTGTTCGATATTGTCCGTAAGGGTTTTACTATGATGGAGAACCTTATCTCTATCAAGAACACCGATTCTGTTGTCTATAAGATTCAGGAGAAACGCAACGAGTATGCGGCATACAAGCTTGAACAGCAGCGTAAGGCTGAGCAGGAACGCCTGCGCCAGGAGCGCATCAAGGAGGCTAAGATTAAGTTGAAGACTGATACGATTGATATCTTGAACAATCTCCTTACAGAGCATTCTTCTGCTGCTATCAACTCACTTAATAATTCGTTCACTCTCCTCACACTTGATAACAAGGATGAAGTTAAGAAACGTATTGCAGAGGCTTCTGATGTGCTTGACCTTGGACATCTATTCGTTAATAACAAGCCGTCATATTCTTCCGAAATTGATGAGAATGATGCCAAGGAGATTATGAATGGAGCCTACAAGGAGGTTTCCGCTTCTCTTCTTGCATCTTATAAGCAGACCGTAAATGCTACACGTGATGAGCTTCTTATGAAGTTTGATTCCAAGGTTTCAGAACTTCTTGAAATCAAGAAGGCTGAGGAGGAGCGCAAACGTAAGGAAGAAGAAGCTCGCAAGGCTGAAGAGGAGCGTAAGCGCAAAGAGGAGGAAGCACGTAAGGCTGCTGAGGAAGAGCGCAAGAAGCAGGAGGAGATTCAGCGTATCAAGGACGAGGAGGAGCGCAAGCGCAAAGAGGCAGAGCGGAAAGCTGCCGAGGCTGAACGCAAGGCAAAGGAAGCCGAGCTGAAGGCTGCTGAGGAAGAGTGCAAACGTAAGGAAGCAGAAGCTGCCGCTGCTGAGGCTGAACGCAAGGCAAAGGAAGAAGCTATCCGCAAGGCCGACGAAGCTGCGAAAGAAGAGCAGCAGAGAAAGCTTGCTGCTGAGCAGGAGAAACGTGATGCAGAGAATGCAGCCCAGCACGCTACTGCACAGGCTCAGTCGCTCTTTGCTCAGACTTCCGTTGGAGAAACCGGTAAGCAGAAAATCAAGGTAACAAAACGCCTTGTTGTTACCGACAAGAATGCCTGGCTCGACATCATCCAGCAGTGGTGGACGATTGAAGGCTCCAAGATGGCTCCTGACAAACTTGCTTCTAAGTTGGAATTCATGCGCAAGGCTTGCGAGAAACACGCAAACAGCGAAGAAGAGTATATCGTTTCTCCTTATATTAAATATGAGGATGAGGTAACGGCTAAGTAATATGGCGGAACAACCGTTTGACCCTTATTATTCTCGTGGTGAGGTCTCCAATTCGGACCTCACTGCGTTGAAATTTGCCCTGAACCCGCAGCTCAACTTCGTAAAGGAAGAGGATAAGAGAAAGGCTTTCCATCTCGGAACTCTCGTTGACGCTCTCGTTACCGAACCAGAAAAGTGCAATCATTACGCCATGACGGTCGATGACGAGAAATATACGGAGAAGGATTGGAAATGGGGGCTAGACCGGCTTGCTGTTCTGAAGAAACAGGCAACGAAGGATAGGTTCCTTGATTTCGTCCTGAAGAATGCGGTCGGTCAGAAAACATTCATCAATCCGCATATGAAGATGGAATACCAGGGCTTCGAGTTCGAACTTCCGGTACGCTGCAA
>ULOO01023161.1_pt1 | contig 11683 bp, 5 predicted proteins | sample 1952651 | NCBI WGS metagenome assembly ULOO01 (sample SAMEA4835605, study PRJEB28245) | human gut metagenome | biome: gut microbiome; material: fecal sample | place: Denmark | collected 2008 | reverse complement strand
ATGAAGACCAAGGAAGTAAAGATTGGTAAGAAGAGAGAGTTCAAACTTACTCAATTGAAGACGACAATGCCATTGGCGAAGTTGTAGTCGTTGGTTATGGTCAGCAGAAGAAGGCTTCTGTCGTAGGTTCTATCACCCAGACTACTGGTGAGGTTTTGGAACGTGCAGCTGGTGTCAGCGACGTTGGTTCAGCCTTGACAGGTAACCTCCCTGGAGTTGTTACAATCCAAGGCAATGGTATGCCTGGTGAGGAGGAACCTCAGATTATCATCCGTGGTTCTAGTTCATGGAACAATTCCGACCCTCTCGTTCTCGTTGATGGTATTGAACGTCCTCTGAGCAGCGTGGACATCTCTTCTGTGGAGAGCATCTCTGTACTGAAGGATGCTTCTGCTACTGCAGTCTATGGTGTGAAGGGTGCCAATGGTGTCATCTTGGTTACCACCAAGCGTGGTCAGGAAGGCAAGGCTAAGATTGATGTTGGTTTCAATGCTACGTTGAAAGCTCCTTCTAAGTTGCCTAACAAGTACGATTCTTATGATGCGTTGATGCTTCGCAACCAAGTGATAGAGCGTGAATTGGGCATTTATCCTGAAGGTGTTTCATATCTTCGTCCTCAGTCTTTTATAGACAACTATCGAAACCAGACTACGCAGGAGCAGCGTGAACGTTATGCCAATGTGGATTGGCAGGATGCACTTTTCAAAAAGTCTGCTGTGTCCTATAATGCCAACGTGAACGTGAGTGGTGGTACAAAATTCGTTAAGTACTTCGCTTCTGCTGATTTCGTGCATGAGGGTGACCTCTTCCGTGAGTATGACAATGGTCGTAACTACAACTCTGGCTATGGATACAATCGTATCAATGTTCGTAGTAACTTGGACTTTGCCATCACAAGTAGCACTACTTTGAAGGTAAATGTGGCTGGTAGCAATGGCGTAAGAAAAGCTCCTTGGAGTAACATGAGCAATAGTGAGTGGCAGATTGGTCAGCAGTGGGCTGGTGCTTATAACATCGCCCCAGATGTGTTCTTGCCACAATATTCTGACGGCACATGGGGATTCTATCCAGCTGCTTCCAATGTAAGTAACTCTGCACAGAATCTTGCTATCGGTGGTACAGCACAGGCTACAACCACTCGTATCAATACAGACTTTACCCTTGAGCAGAAATTGGATTTCATAACCAAAGGCTTAAATTTCCGTGGTACTATCTCTTGGGATAATGTTTTTGTTGAGACAGGACGAGGTATCAATGACTTGAATAATGAAGCCCAGACTAAGTATATTGATCCTGAAACAGGTCAGGTTACTTATGGTAAAGAACTTGAAGGAAATAATAAGTTTGATTGGCAGCAAGGTGTGAACTGGTCAACGGAAGGTGGTTCTGTAGATAATAACCAGACTGTTCGCAACCTCTACTATCAGTTGCAGCTCAACTGGGCTCGCAAGTTTGGACAGCATGATGTATCAGCCATGGGATTGTTCTCACGTCAGGAGAATGCACGTGGTAGTGTGATGCCAACTTACCGTGAGGACTGGGCGTTCCGTGCTACCTATAGCTATGCAGGTCGTTATAACATCGAGTATAATGGTGCCTATAACGGATCAGAAAAGTTCAGCAAGGACAATCGTTTTGCCTTCTTCAATTCAGGTGCTATCGGATGGACCATCACTGAGGAAAACTTCATGAAGTCTCTGCGTGACAATCACATCATCGATATGTTGAAGTTCCGTGCTTCCTATGGTGAGATTGGTGATGACAACATTGGTGACCCATTTGATTCTAGTCGTCGCTGGTTGTATATGAGTCAGTGGGCGTATGGCGGCAAGACTACGATGGATCTCGACCATACAGAGAGCATCTATACATGGTATCGACAGAACACTCTTGGAAATGATAATGTGAAATGGGAAACAGTTAAGAAAACCAACTTCGGTATTGATTATGGTTTCTTGGGAGGCTTGATTACTGGTTCTTTGGATTTCTTCTGTGATCGTCGTAATGACATCTTGATTTTCGGCTCCAACCGTTCTGTTCCTTCTTATTTCGGAACGACAGCACCTACTATTAATAAAGGTAAGGTTCGTACCAGTGGTTACGAGTGGGAATTGAAACTTAATAAGGTGTTTGCTAATGGCTTGCGACTCTGGGGTAATTTCAATATGACCCATGCCAAGAATAAGGTGATTTTGAAGGATGATGCCATCCTTACTCCAAATTATCAAAAGGAGGCAGGATTTGCCATGAATCAGTATCACTCTTATATAGATAAGGGCTTTATCAATAATATTGATGATTTGATAGGTTCTCCGGCGCACGACTCCAATGACAATCATCGTTTGGTTGGTGACTATTACATTGTTGATTTCAATGGTGATGGTGTTGTTGATAGCAAGGACTCGGCTCCTGTAGGTTATAGCAGTAGTCCGCAGAACACCTATAATGCTACTATTGGTTTCGAATGGAAAGGGTTCTCTGCTTTCGCTCAGTTCTATGGAGTAACTAATGTGACCCGTGACGTAGGATTGGGAAGTTTTGGTAATAAGCTTGATAATGTTTATGATATTGGTACTTGGTGGAATAAGAATCAAACCAATGCAGAATGTGTCCTCCCTCGTTGGGGTGCCACTGCTTCAAGTTACTCCGATGGTACACAATATATGTATGATGGCTCTTACATTCGTTTGAAGAATGTCGAGATTGCTTATACCTGGACCAAGGGTTGGATTAAGGCATTAGGCGTAAACTACCTCAAGATTTACTTGAATGGTAACAACCTCTGGCTCTGGACTCGTATGCCTGATGACCGTGAGGCAAACCTCGGTGGTGGTGGCTGGTTGGGAGCATACCCTACGGTTCGCCGCTTCAACTTAGGTGTTAAATTCTCATTGTAATTATTAAAAAAAATATTCAGATGAAAAATAAGATAAAGACATTATTGTTGACGGGATGCGTCTCGCTGGCTCTCGGTACTTCGCTGAGTTCTTGTCAAGACTACTTGGACAAGGAGCCAGACTCAACAGTTTCTGCAGACGATGCCTTTGCCAATTTCCGTAATTTCCAAGGCTTCGTTGAGGAAATATACAACTGTATCCCTGATAAAGAGAAATGTAACTATTGTCCTTCATGGAACTGGGGTGATGATGAAATCTTCAATCCTGAGGCTGATAATAGAATGACCCATCAGGTTGATTTAGGTAACTTCCGTGCATGGGAATCTACTGGTAACTGGTTAAAGCGTGATGGTGCTTCTACTTCCACAGATAAGTTCGCACACGGTATTTGGAACCATGCGTGGTATTGCATCAGAAAATGTAATCTCGGTTTACAGAATATCGACAAGTTTGTGACTGGAAGTGCTGAAGAGAAAAAACTGATAGAGGGTCAGCTCTATTTCTTCCGTGCATGGTGGCATGAGGAAATGATGCAGTATTTTGGTGGTATGCCTTATGTGGATACTTATCTCGATGCCAATGCCGAGCTGAATTTGCCACGCCTTTCTTATCAGGAATGCGCTGATAAAGCGGCAGCTGATTTCCGCAAGGCTGCCGATTTGTTGCCTATTAATTGGGATAAGACTTCTGCAGGTGCTGCCACACAAGGTAAGAATGATCTTCGCATCAATAAGATCATGGCTCTTGGTTATCTTGGTAAAACCTTTCTTTGGGCTGCTAGTCCTTTGATGAAGAATGGTGCGCAGATTGGTGCCAGCAAGAATGGCAAGACTTATGATTATGATCAGGAATATGCTAAGAAGGCAGCTGAGGTTTTTGGTGAACTGCTCTCTCTTGTGGAAGCTGGTCAGACACAATATGCATTGGCAGAGTTTAAGTACTCAGACATCTACAATCATGAGAAATCTGCTGATGCCAATAGCTGTTTTTCTGATATATTCTATACCAAGAAGCAGAACTGGAAAATGCCTGGAACGGTTGAAGCTATCTTCCGTGGTCCATCTCCTGATTTTAATGGCTCTAACTGGAACACCTCTAAGGTCTTTGGTCCTAAGGTACAGAAAGTAGTTGCTCATGATAATGTCATTCACCAACCTACGGCCAACCTTGTAGAGGCTTATGGAATGGCTAACGGAGAACCAATCTATTTGGTTGAGAATGGTCAGTATGTACTTAATCCAAAGTCTGGTTTCGACCCTAAGCATCCTTTCAAAAATCGTGATCCACGTTTCTACCACGATATCGTCTTCGATGGTTTTAAGTATTTGAACGGAACACCTGGTCAGTATGCAGATTTACAGTATTGCCAATTATATACGGGTGGTAATATGCGCCCTATAGAAAATGCAAGCCGTACGGGTTATTTCATTCAGAAGTTGGTGCCTCATACTTGTAATGAAGTGGATAAAGATTACGACTGGGGTGCAGCTTTCCACTGCTATTTGCCATATATGCGTCTTGCAGACATATACTTGATGTATGCAGAGGCTTGTGCTGCATTCGGTGGTGCTACTGGCAAGTCTTCAAACTTTGGTAAGACCGCAGAAGATGCAATTAATACACTTCGCGACCGTTGTGGTGCTGGTCATGTTGCTCCAGAATTTGTTGCAGACAACCATAAGTTCATGGACGAGGTCCGTCGTGAGCGTGAGGTAGAACTTTCTTTCGAAGGATTCCGTTTTTGTGACTTGCAGCGTTGGTTGCTTCTGACAGAGGCACCATATAATCAAAAATTCTCACAGGAGTTTGACCGTGTGGAAAGTGCAGACTTCTATAAGAATCATGATCCTAAGGACGCTGAGGTTGCCAATTATCGCAGAGAGTTGATATTGACTCGTAATTTCAATACCAAGCACTATTGGTTCCCATTGCCAATCAAGGAGACTCAGCTCTATCCAGAGTTTAATCAAAATCCAGGCTGGTAAGGTTTAAAATTATAAATTAGTAATACTAAATGAATAATGATAGTATGAATTCAAGATTCAAATCATATAATTATAAGCTTTTTGTAGCAAGTCTCGTGGCTTTGGCTCCTCTTGGTGCCAATGCCAAGACTGCACAGACAAGCGAATCCGATACAGCCAGTGCCGACAAGGAGATGGTTCAGGTGGCTTACCGAAAGGTAGCCAAGGATGACATCTTGGGCGGTGTGTCTGTAGTCGATGTAGAGAACTTGATGAAGAAGAATTACCATACTTATAGCCTCGACAATATGCAAGGTTATGTAGGTGGTTGGAATGGCAATTCTCTCTGGGGTATGGATGCCGACAACGCTGGTTATCTCGTCTTGGTAGATGGTGTGCCTCGTGAAGCTAACAACGTTCAACCAAGTGAGATTGCACAGATTTCTTTCCTCAAGGGTGCGCAGGCTGTGGTGCTCTATGGTAGCAAGGCTGCCAAGGGTGCTGTAGTCATAACTACCAAGCGTGGTCATAATGACGGCTTGAAGGTCGAGGTGCAGGCTAATGCAGGTTTGAATGTAGCAAAGTCTTATCCTGAGTATCTTAGCAGTGCAGAGTATATGACTCTCTATAACGAGGCTCGTCGTAATGATGGTCTGTCTGAGCTTTATTCTGCTGAGGACATCTATAATCATGGAGCAGGTTTGAACCCTTATCGTTATCCTAATCTCGATTTCTATTCTTCTGATTATCTCAGAAAGATGAACAGCCGTTATGAGGCTACTGCAGAAATCAGCGGTGGTGGTAAGCGAGCTCATTTCTATAGCAATATCAACTATTATCGCCAGGGCGATTATTTCAAGTTTGGTGAGGCTAAGAATAATAATACCCAGCGCTTCAGCGTTCGTGGTAATGTGGATATAGACATTACTGATGATATTAAGGCTTGGGTCAACTCCAGTGCAACCTTCTATGATTCTCATTCTGCAAAGGGTAATTACTGGGAAGCTGCTGCTACTTGGCGTCCTAATTTTCCACAGAATGCAGCTCCTCTTATCTCCACAGATATGATAGCCCCTAATGCTAAGGCTGCTTGGGACTTGATGAGCGTTGCGAAGTTGGTAGATGGCAAATACTTCCTTGCTGGTACTCAGGCAAACTCCTCCAATGTTTTTGCTGATATCTATTCTGCAGGAAGTAGTAAATTTACTAGTCGTCAATTCCAGTTTGATACGGGTATCAATATCAACTTGCACAAGGTGTTGAAGGGCTTGTCTTTCGAGACTCATTTCGCAGTCGACTATGCTACCTCTTATAATACTTCTTTCGATAATAGCTATGCTGTTTATATCCCAACATGGGCTAACATTGATGGCAAGGATATGATTGTCGCATTGAAGAAGGAAGGTGAGGATAAAAAGTCTGGCAACCAGAACATCAGCGGAAGTACAGATAACCAGACCATGTTTTTCTCTGGTCAGTTCAACTACAACAATACTTTCAACAAGGTTCACAATCTGTCGGCAATGTTGATAGCTTCTGGCTTCCAGCAGTCGAAGTCTGGACAGTATCATAAGAACTCTAGTGCCAATCTTGCATTCGATGCTTCTTACAATTATGCCCAGAAGTATTACGCAGATTTTGGATTAGCTGCCATTCACTCTGCCCAGTTGGCTCCAGGTCATCGTGAGGCTCTCTCACCATCACTTTCTTTGGGTTGGAGACTCAAGAATGAGTCTTTCTTGAAGAATTCCAAGGTGGTAGATGACATGATGATTAGTGTATCAGGTAGTATTATCAATGAGGATATTGATATAGCAAATGGTGACAATCGCTACTATCTCTATCAGAGTATTTGGACTTCTGATTACGGCTATGGATGGTATGATGGATCTAGCGATAAATACACCTATTCAAAAAGAGGTGAGAACAAAGACCTTGATTTTATCAAGCGCAAAGAGTTGTCTCTGAATTTCAAGACATCCCTGTGGCAGAAATTGGTGACATTGGATGCAAGTTTCTTCATCAATTCGATGGAGGGTTATCTCATCTCTTCGCCAACATTCTATCCATCTCATTTGAATACTGGTTATCCAGCGGCTTCGTTTATGCCTGTACTGAATTACAACAATAATCGTAGAGTAGGATTTGATTTCGCAGCCAACTTCAATAAGAAGGTAGGTGATGTGGATCTCTCACTTGGTGTGACAGGTACTTACTATACAACCAAGGCTACCAAACGAGATGAGAACAACGTAGAGCAGTATCAGAACAGACAAGGAAAGGCAGTTGATGGCATTTGGGGTTACAAGAGCGCAGGTCTCTTCCAAAGCGAGGAGGAAATCAAAACTTCTCCAGACCAAAGCTATTTTGGTGGAACAGTTAAACCTGGTGACATCAAGTATGTGGATGTAAATGGTGATAATAAAATTGACCAATACGACCAAGTCTTCTTGGGTAAGGGTGGTTGGTATGGAGCACCATTCACGCTTGGTGTCAATCTTACAGCTAAGTGGAAGAACTTTACCTTCTTCGCTCTTGGTACCGGTAACTTCGGTGCTTGGGGAGTCAAGAATAATTCTTATTGGTGGGTAAAGGGCGATAGCAAATATTCTGCTGTAGTTCGTAACCGATGGACAGAGGAAACCAAAGAGACTGCAACCTATCCTCGTTTGACATCTCTTGATGGTAACAACAACTTCCAGACATCAGACTTCTGGATGTACAAGACGGATGCTTTCCGCTTGGCTAAGGTCCAGATAACTTACGACTTGCCTAGTACTTTGTTCCAAAAGACATGGCTTAAGGCGTTGTCGGCATACGTAAGCGGAGCTAACTTGCTTACCATTTCAGGAGAGCGCGAAGTCTTAGAGATGAACGTTGGGTCTGCGCCTCAGACACGCTATTATAATATAGGTGTGAAGGCAACATTCTAATCATTTTAAAATGTAGAAAGAAATGAAAGTAAAAAATATATTTATATTAGCAGCAATGTCGCTTACTTTGGCTTCTTGCTCAGATCTCTTCGAGCCTGCAGATGAAAACAACCGTGGCTTGAATGAGATTTACAATGAGCCAACATACGCTCAGGGATTATTGGGATATGGTTATGCGATGCTTCCTTACAATACCAAGAGTGTTACTGATATTGCTACAGATGACGCTGTAAGCAATGACTTGACAAATAGCTTTCTCAAGATGGCTACAGGTTCTTGGACTGCTAATAGCGATCCTATGTCTAAATGGTCAAGTTGTCGTGCTAGTATCCAGTATCTCAATATCTTCCTTCAGGAGGTAGATAAGGTAAACTGGGCAAAGGACGAGAATGCCCGTAAGATGTATTGTGATAGCCGTAAAGGTGAAGCTTATGCTTTGAGAGCTCTCAACTTGTATTATCTTTTGATGAATCATGGTGGATGGACAGCCGATGGCAAACTGCTTGGCGTTCCTAATTTGACAGAACCAGAGACTTCTACTGATGATTTCAACAAGCCACGTAATACATTCCAAGAGTGCTTGGATCAAATCTATAGCGATTTGGACGAGGCTGCCAAGCTTCTCCCTCTTGATTACAATGATTTGACTAATGATAACGATGTTCCTGCCAAGTATAAGGAAATCGGAGTAAAGACCGCAGGAGACTACAACCGTGTGTTTGGTTCCATTATGCGTGGTCGTATCAGCGGTCGTATCGCTGAGGCTATTCGCTCACAGGTATCTTTGCTTGCAGCTAGTCCTGCTTTCTCTGAAGGTACAAACGTGGATTATGCTAAGGCTGCTGACGATGCAGCTACCGTTCTTGACCGTATCAATGGTGTGAATGGATTGTCTGCTACAGGTAATAATTGGTTTATGCAAACCAGGGAAATCGATGCGCTTGGCTCAGGTGCTTGTCCTGCTGAAATTCTTTGGCGTGGCAGTCGTACCAATGGTGCTGATGACTGGGATCTTGGTCTGAACCAAGAGTCTGATAATTTCCCTCCGTCTCTTTATGGTAAGGGTAGAATCAACCCAACTCAGAATCTGGTCGATGCATTCCCTGCTGTAAATGGTTATCCTATCACCGATGATCGTTCAGAGTATGATAAGTCGAATCCTTACAGCAATCGAGATCCTCGTCTTGACCTTTATATCATTCATGATGGTAGTACTTATAAGGGAAAGACCATTCATACAGACATTACGACGGCTAATAACAATGATGGTTTGAATAAGATTTCCAATTCTACTCGTACAGGCTATTACATGAAAAAGCTGTTGCGTGAGGATTGTAATCCTGACCCTAATGCAAAGAATGCTCAGTATCATTATCCTGTGTATATTCGCTATACTGAGATATTCCTCGATTACGCTGAGGCTGCCAACGAGGCTTGGGGACCAAAGGGTAGGGGATCTCACAACTACTCAGCTTACGATGTAATCAAGGCAATCCGTGAGCGTGCCGGAATTGGCGAGTTTGGCGAGGATCCATACTTGGATGAGTGCGCTGGTGACAAAATTAAAATGCGTGAGTTGATTCGCAACGAGCGTCGTTTGGAACTTTGTTTTGAAAATAAGCGCTTTAGCGACCTTCGCCGTTGGAAAGCTCCTCTAAATGAGGCTGTGCGTGGTATAGAAATCACTTTAGAGGCTGGTGCCCCATTATACAAAGTCATGAAGGTTGAGGATCGCAACTATAAAGATTACATGTATTACGGTCCTATACCACAGAGCGAAATGTTGAAGTGGAGCAACTTGCAGCAGAATAAGGGCTGGGAAGTAAAAAATAACGACTAATATTTAAAATGATGAAAACAATGAAGATAAGCAAATATTTGTCCATGGCTGCATTGGGAATCTTGGCTTTTGGCTTTAACTCTTGTGAGAATGGCAACCAAGAATTTCCTGATTATGAGGGCGGTACTACTGTATATTATCCTTATCAGTATATCGAACGTTCTGTAGTTTTAGGCAATGATGAGAATCGCGATAATACGGATGATAACAATCATGTATTGTATATCGTATCTACAATGGGTGGAGCATATGATGGAAAAAACATCACATTGAATGTAGATGTTGATAATTCATTGTGTGACAATCTGTATTTTGAGGATGGAGTCACTCCTGTAAAGCCAATGCCTAGCAATTATTATACAATTCCTACCAAGACGGTTGCGTATAATGGAAAATTGCAGGGACGTCTTCAGGTTAAGTTGGAGGATGCTTTTTTTGCTGACCCTGATTGTGCAAAGAATACATATGTAATCCCAGTTCGCATCAAGGAAATGGTGGGAGCCGATTCTATTCTTTCGGGTTCTCCTGCCGTTGCAGGTACAACTCCTGTTCGTACTGATGCTTCAGCTTGGTTAATTGCTCCTAAGGATTATATCCTTTATTGCGTTAAGTTTATGAATCCATGGGATGGCTTTTATTTCCGTAGAGGAACTGACAAGATTACAGAGAATGGACAAACTCATGAGGTAAAGCGTGAAGGTGCAACTATTGAAAAGGATGAAGTGAGTCACATTACAACCAAGAGTTTGAAGGAATGTAATTTCGAAGTCTCTGTAAATAAAGCTGACGGCTCTAAGGTCACTTGCAACTTGAAACTTACGTTCGATGATAATGGTAATTGTACCGTTACTTCTGATACAGAGGGCATGACTGCTTCTGGTACAGGTAAGTTTGTAGAAAAGGGAGCAAAGTTGGCTTGGGGTAACAAGGATCGTGACATCCTGACTCTCAATTACAAGGTTGATTTCGGTTCAGGCATTGTTTTGGAAACATCCGATCAGTTTGTTGCCCAGACTCGTGGTAACACCAATGGTATTGTTCAATTCAGTCCTCAGTATATCAGGAAGTAATATTCTTGATAGATAAGTGTCATTCTAATAATTTGATTATTATGAAATTGAAAAATATTAATTTAGGTTTAGGCTTGATGGCTCTCTTGGCTTTGTCTTCTTGTGCTGATGACAAGTTCTCGGAGTACAGAACTGATATGACCAAGAATTTGAAGGAATATCAGTATCTGAATAACTACGAGCCTTTGAAGAAATACGTGGAAGATATGAAAGCTTCCGGCAAGTGCAATCCCGACTTTAAGTTGGGCATTGCGCTCGAAGCAGCCGAATTCAACAAGCAGGGACTTGTATATTGTCTTGCTGGTAGCAATTTCAATGAAATGACTGCTGGTAATGCCATGAAAATGGCTTCTTGTGTGAAAGATGATGGCAGTATGGATTTTTCGTTAGTCAAGGAGTTCGTCAAGAATGCGAAAGATGCAGATATGACGATTTATGGTCATACGCTGGCTTGGCATGCTCAGGCAGCCAATAAGTACCTCAAAAATCTTATCAAGGATAAGGAGTTGCCACCTGATCCAAATGGTGGAAACAAGTACTTGGAGATTGCTTGTGGCGAAGCTGGTGCCAATAAATGGGATAAACAGATTAGTTATGTGTTGCCTAAGGCATTGGTTAAGGGACAAAGTTACGTGATGACCGTTAAGGTAAAGGCTTCGGATGGTGGAACTTTTGCTGCTTGGCCTATTTGGGAAGCAAGTGATAATAAAAACGAATGGGGTGGTAGTAATGATGTTCAGTATTTGGCTGATTATGACATCACTAACGATTATTCTACTTTGACTTGGGAGTTTACTGCCAATTTCCCTATTGATAAGCTCCAGTTTGTGTTCGGTAACGTAGGAGGAACCATTTCTTGCGATGACTTTAAGTTGACGAAAGCTGGTTCTGATGAGAATCTTATTGAAAATGGAGACTTTGCAAAAGAGTCGGCTCGTGGTTGGAATCCGACTGGCTGTACCATCAAGGTGGCTTCTGC
>ULOO01003739.1_pt1 | contig 12371 bp, 9 predicted proteins | sample 1952651 | NCBI WGS metagenome assembly ULOO01 (sample SAMEA4835605, study PRJEB28245) | human gut metagenome | biome: gut microbiome; material: fecal sample | place: Denmark | collected 2008 | reverse complement strand
CCGGAATCCGCCGACTCCCTCTCTCAATCGCCTGCGAATGACTCCGTTCTCTCCGAAAAGGTATGTCTTATAAGAAGGCGTATCACTTTTCACCCTCGGCAGAACGTCAATACCCCACCAGCTTTCGTATTTTTCGGGATAATCCGTGAAGTTGTACCATTCGTAATACGGCGAGTTTTTGTCTCTGTATGCCCCGCCGTCTCCGTATTTCCCCGTGCGGTTGAAATATATGCTGTCATCGCCGGTATGGTTGAAAACTCCGTCAAGTATCAGCGTTATTCCGTAATTTTTACATTCGGAGACAAGCGCGGAAAACGCCCCCTCACCTCCGAACATATCATCAACCTTGTCGTAATTGCCAGTATCGTATTTATGGTTTGAATACGCCTCGAATATCGGACTGAGATAAATGCAGGTCACGCCGAGAGACGATATATACGGCAATTTTTCTATCACCCCGTAAAGGTCGCCGCCGAAGAAAACGTTGTTATCCAGTCTGTCTCCGGACTTTTTCACATACGGCGGTATGCCGTTATACCAGTCTTCATTCATAACGGCGTCCGCTCTGCAAGGTTCGTCCCCGCCTCTGAAAAAACGGTCGACAAATATGTGATAGATAATCCCTCCGTAAAGCCATGTCGGGGGATTTTTTCTCTTTCTGAATACGGTAAGCGCAAATGCACCGTCAAATCCCTCTCGTCTGTCGCGGAGCGTATCGGATATTCCGTCCTCGCCGCGGACGATTTCATAGCTTCCCTGCGGAGTGTTTACCGCAAATTTATAAAAGAAAAGACCGTCATCCCTGCCATCGCAAAGCACGTCGCACGAAAGAATTATCCTTCCGCCGTCGACGGGAAAATTTTTCACCTCTCCCGTGTCGTCACACAGGACGGAAAGAAAACAATCCGTCACTTCCGCAGGCAGAGAGACGGAAAACTCTATGCTTCCGTCTCTCTCCGCAGATCCTCCGTTCCCTTCGGAGGGGGTCAGTTTATGAAGTTCTTTTCTTTTAAGACTGTATCTTCCGAAGCCCGCCATCAGATTTTGCAGGGCTCGATATGCCAGATGTTTTCAGCATACTCTTTTATGCTTCTGTCGGACGCAAAATATCCCGCTTTTGCAATATTGGTTATTGCTTTCTTTGTCCAGAGGTCTCTGTGGTCATAGTCGTCAAGCGCGCGGTTATACGTTGCATAATACGAATCGAAATCCGCAAGACACATATACGGGTCCGAAACGCCCGGATTATGGAGGAGATAATTTTCAATATTTGAGAAATCCTCTCCGGCAAGACCGCAGCCGATTCTGTCGATTGCGCCGCGCAGGCGCTCGCTTTCCTTATAATAAATCAGCGAATTGTAGCCTCTCTTCCAGAGCTCATCAACCTCGTTTGCCGTGAGCCCGAAAATATAGATATTATCATTTCCGACGGCGTCCGCCATTTCGACGTTTGCTCCGTCAAGCGTGCCGACGGTCATCGCGCCGTTTATCATAAATTTCATGCAGCCCGTTCCGCTTGCTTCCTTTCCCGCAAGAGAAATCTGCTCGCTTATGTCGCTTGCCGGCATAAGAATTTCCGCAAGGCTGACGTTATATTCTTCAAGGAACACAACCTTGAGCCTTCCTCTGACGTCGGGGTCATTATCGATCTGCTTTCCGAGCATGCAGATAAAGCGGATTATCTCCTTTGCAAGATAATATCCGGGAGCTGCCTTTCCGCCGAAGATAAACGTCTGCGGACGGATTGAAATATTCGGATTTTTCTTTATTTCGTCATAAAGAGCGACGATTTTCAGGGCGTTCAGAAGCTGACGCTTGTATTCGTGTATACGCTTGACCTGAACGTCGAAAAGCGAGTGCGTATCGAGTTTATCGCCCGTTTTCTTATAGTAAGCCTCCGCAAAACGCTCTTTGTTTTCGTGCTTTATTGCACGCACTCTGTCAATTACGGACTGGTCGTCCCTGAATTTCAGAAAGTCCTCTATTGCTTCGGGATTTTTGCGGTATTTTCTGCCGATGGTCTCGTCAAGAAGCGACGAAAGAAGCGGATTTCCGAGACACAGCCAGCGGCGGTGCGCTATACCGTTCGTAACGTTTGTAAACTTCTCCGGCGTCGTCTTGTAATAGTCGTGGAACACTGTCTGACGGAGAATTTCGGAATGGAGCTTCGAGACGCCGTTCACCATATGCGATCCCGCAACAGAAAGATTTGCCATTCTGACCTGCCCGTTTGCCACAATGGACATACGGGAAATTCTCGCCCAGTCACCGGGATAAATATTCCAGAGGTCGGCGCAGAGCCTGCGGTTTATCTCGCAGACTATCGTATAAATTCTCGGCAGACGCATACGGAACAGCTCTTCGTTCCAGCATTCAAGCGCTTCGGGCATAACCGTATGGTTTGTGTATGATACCGTCTTTACAACGGTGTCCCATGCCGTTTCCCATGAGAACGAATATATATCCATCAGAAGGCGCATAAGCTCCGGAATACAGAGCGCGGGATGGGTATCGTTTATGTGTATTGCAACCTTGTCCGGCAGGTTTGAAAGCGTGCCGTAAACGGCAATATGGTCGGAAAGAATATTCTGCAGCGACGCCGAAACGAGAAAATACTGCTGACTGAGACGGAGCAGTTTTCCCTCGGTATGGTCGTCCGAAGGATAAAGCACTCTTGAAAGCGTCTCTGCACTTGTGTTCTCCTCAACAGCCTGCATGTACTGTCCCTGTGTAAAAAGCTTCATATTGAAATTTCTCATATCGCTCGCCTTCCAGAGGCGGAGATTGCTGACAGCGTCGCAGTCGGAGCCGGATATCATCATATCGTAAGGCACCGCCTCAACCTCGTCATAATCCGTATGGACTATTTCAAGTCTGCCGTTTTCCCACTTTTCGCTCACCTTGCCGCCGAAACGCACAGGAAACGTCTTATCCGTTCTCGGAACAAGCCATGTCGAGCCGTTCTGCATCCATGTGTCGGGAGTTTCAACCTGGTTTCCGTCGATTATTTTCTGACGGAAAAGCCCGTATTCATAGCATATCGAAAAACCCGTTGCTGGATAATTTCCCGTCGTCAGAGAATCCATAAAGCAAGCCGCAAGCCTGCCGAGACCGCCGTTTCCGAGACCGGGATCCAGTTCCATCTCATAGATTTCGTCAAGGTCGAAGCCCATATCGCGCAGAGCGCCTCTGTACTGCTTTTCAAGTCCCATATTGAGAAGATTGTTTTTAAGCGATCTGCCGATGAGAAATTCCATACTCATATAGTAGACGCGCTTTTTCTGCTGCGCCTTTACCGCGTGCTTGAACGTTGCTCTCTTTTCCGTCAGAGCGTCGCGGACGCTCATTATGACGGCTTTATAAATCTGTGCTTTCGTTGCGTCCTCCGCAACCGCGCCGAAATGGCGGGAGAGCTTTTCGGAGAGCAACGATTTTATGTCTGCTTTTGTGGTTGTGTTACCTTTTCCCATGTGTTTTTCCCTTTGCCTTTATTGATTTATTACGTTTTCGTAAAGTCCGACATACTTCTCTGCCGAAACGTTCCACGAAAAATCTATTCTCATTATTTTGCGGACGAGCTTTTTCCAAGCCTCTTTGTCCTTATAGAGCTCCGTCGCCTGATAAATGACGTTTCCCATATCGTCTGCATTATATGCCGCAAACGTAAAGCCGTTGCCTCCCGCTCCGTATGGCTTTATGGTGTCATAAAGTCCGCCGACCTCGTGCACGACGGGAACGGTGCCGTAGCGAGAAGCGATCATCTGTGCAAGTCCGCACGCCTCGCTTTTGGACGGCATAAGGAAGATATCCGCGCCCGCATATATCTGCTTTGAGAGCTTGCGGTCATATTTTATCATTACCGCCGCCCTGCCGGGATATCTTGAAGCAAACCCGCGGAAGAAGTTTTCGGTATCGGGATCGCCCGTGCCGAGAAGAACAAACTGAATATTGTTGTTCTGCATTATTCCGTCTATGCCGAAGCGGACAATATCAAAGCCCTTGTGCTCCGCAAGGCGCGATATCATAGCAACGATCGGAACTTCGGGATCGACGTTCAGTCCCGTCATTTTTTGCAGCTCTTCCTTGCATACGGCTTTTCCGGTAAGCGAACGCCATGAATAATTCTTCGGGATATCTGGGTCTGTTTTCGGGTCGTTCGAGGCAATGTCGATACCGTTTATGATACCGTCGATCTTTCCGCTGTACATTCTTGTTATGTTTCCGAGTCCGTGCGCAAAATAATCGTCCTGAATTTCCTTTGCATAATGAGGGCTGACAGTTGTCACAAAGTCCGCGCAGACTATTGCTCCCTTCGTCAGGTTGATGTTGCCGTTATATTCGACGATTCCGCTTTCCGCGTCGGAAAGGGAGAAAACGTCGCCGAGTATTTCCATACCGTATTCGCCCTGATAATCGATATTGTGTATCGTATATACCGCCTTCACGCCGGAATAGCCGTAGTAGGAATTGTATCTTGTTTTCAGCAGTATGACGGAGAGCGCGGTCTGCCAGTCGTTGCAATGGAGCACCTCCGGGAAAAAGCCTTCCGCACCCATCAGTTCAAGTACCGCAACGGAGAAAAACGCAAACCTTTCGGCATCGTCGAACTCGCCGTAAATTCTGTCGCGGAGGAAATAATATTCATTATCGATAAAATACCATTTCACCCCGCCTCTTTCAAGCGAGAATATCCCGCAATAAAGCCTTCTCCACGCAAGCGTGACCGTTATGCTCTTCTCAAACGTCATCTCGTCACGATATTGCTTTCCGACCTTTGAATAAAGCGGCATAACGGCTCTGACATCCGCCTCCGGATGAGCCGCCTTTATTGCCACAGGGAGCGACCCCATAACATCGCCAAGCCCACCGGTTGCCGCAAAAGGAAGTGCTTCGCTTCCCGCAAATAATACAGATTTCATAAAACCTCCCGAATTTATCAGAGCATTTTGCCCTTGTCTATATAGACGGGCATCGTAAGGTGACCGGAAATACTGACGCCGTCACGAACGACAACGTTCTTATCCGTCACAACGTACTGGAGCGTAACGTTTTCGCCCGTGAACGTATCCTGAAACAGTATTGAATTCATAACAACGGTGTCCCTGCCGACCTTTACTCCCCTGAAAAGGATGCTGTTTTCAACAGAGCCTTCAATCACGCATCCGTCCGCTATCAGCGAGTTGCGGACAAATGAATGATTTCCGTAATACGTCGGAGCGGAATTGCGGACTTTTGTATATATCGGTCTGTTTTCGGTTTCAAAAAGCTCCTTATAAAGCTCCTTGTCGCTTATAAGACGCATGTTCGTGTTGAAATAGTCAAGGAACGAATCAATTCCCTCAAAATGCCCGTCGTAACGGTAAACGCGGTAATTTCTGCGCTTCAGGTTGCGCTGGAACACATCGCGCGAGAAGCTCGAATAGCCGTGTGCGATGGCGTCCATAACAAGCTCCTGAAGATATCTGCGCCCTATCACCATTATGTTGAGGTTGACATCGGCATCGCCTTCAAAATCGGAGGGATGAGCTCTGTAATCCGTCATTCTTCCGCTTTCATCCGAAACGACTACGGAAACCGCGCCCTGCATTTCCGGCGTAACGTGCATTTTCTTTATCGCAACGGTTATATCCGCTCCGTGAGAAATGTGGTCGTTTATCATATCGCCGAAGTCAATATTGCAGATAACGTTGCAGTCCGTAAGAACAACGTAATCGCTTGTCAGACACGATATCGAATAGTTTACGCTTTTCAGCGCTTCAAGGCGGGTCGTGTAAAGCTCGTTTACGTTGTTTGCGTAAGCAGTGATAAACGGAGTGAGAAATTTAACGCCGCCGCTTCTTCTCGCAAGATCCCAGTCCTTTCCCGTGCCGATATGGTCCATAAGGGAGTGATAGTTATAATGGGTGATTATCTTTATGTCGCCTATATTCGAGTTCACCATGTTTGAAAGAGCGAAGTCGATAAGGCGGTATCTGCAGCCTATCGGCACGGAAGCCACAGAACGCCTGTGTGTAAGCTCGAAAAGGTTACTGTCATGTATATTTGAAAAAATAATTCCGGTAGCTGTCATTTTGTTTCCGCTCCTTTCGATTTTTCAAGATACGCGGAGTCGACCATAAGTCCCCCGCCGAGAGTGCTTCCCGCTTTTATTTCCAGCTCCGCACCGATGACAAGCGGCGAATCGCCGTCCTTTTTCTCTTCGCCGACAACCGCTCCTTCGCCGATAACGGTATCGTGATCGATTATCGCATATTCGACCTTCGCGCCCTTGCAGATTCTGACGCCGCTCATAATGACAGAGTTGCGGACAACCGCGCCTTCTTCGACAATTACGCCGCCGGAAAGCACGGAATTTTCAACAGTTCCGTTTATGTCGCAGCCTTCCGTGACCATTGAGTTTATAAGCTCCGCCTTTTCGTCTATCCTCTGAGGCGGGTTTGCGTTGTGACGATAAAAAATTCTCCAGCTTCTGTCATAAAGATTGAACTTCGGTCTGTTTCCGAGAAGATCCATGTTGGCTTCCCAGAGACTCTGCACCGTGCCGACGTCCTTCCAGTAACCCTCAAAGAGATAAGCAAACATTTTCATTCCGTCGCCGAGCATTTTCGGGATTATGTTTTTTCCGAAGTCGTTTTGGGAGGCAGGATTGTCATCGTCCTCGATGAGATACTTTTTGAGGAGCTTGTAATTGAAGATATATATGCCCATTGAAGCCTTGTTGCTCTTCGGATGGGCGGGCTTTTCCTCGAACTCGATTATTCGGTTTGTATCGTCCGTGTTGAGTATGCCGAAGCGGCTCGCCTGCTCAATCGGCACCGGCAAGACGGCAATTGTGCAGTCTGCGCCGTTTTTCTTATGCTCGGCAAGCATTTTGGCATAGTCCATTTTGTATATATGGTCGCCGGAGAGGATAAGAACGTAATCGGGATTGTACCTGTCGATATACTGGATGTTCTGGAAAATGGCATTTGCCGTTCCCTTATACCATGCGGCGCCGCCCTTGCCCTGATACGGCGGCAAAACCATAACTCCGCCGTGCACGCGGTCAAGATCCCAGGGCTCTCCGTTGCCGATGTATTCATTGAGCACAAGGGGCTGATACTGCGTCAGAACGCCGACGGTGTCAATTCCCGAGTTTACACAGTTTGACATAGGAAAATCGATAATGCGGTACTTTCCACCGAACGGCACGGCGGGCTTCGCCGTTTTTTCCGTGAGAGTGTACAGTCTGCTGCCTTGTCCGCCAGCCAAAAGCATGGCGATACATTCTTTCTTTTTGAACATAATGCCTTTACCTCCCAAGTCTGTTTCTTTATTTCTTTTTTATTATCAGCGCGCCGTACGAAGGCAGGTCAACGCTTATTTCGTGGACCCATTTTTTGCCCTCGCGGTGAGCTTTTGATTTCATTGTTCCAAGCTTGCTGCCGCCACCGCCGTATCCGGCGTCATCGGAATTGATAAGCGCGATATAGCTTCCCTTACTCTTTACACGCAGCTTATATCCGTCCCGCCTGCAAGGAGCAAAATTGAGCAGAATTATAAGCTCCTCCCCGTCGGCTGACTTTCTTATATAAGAGAGCGTGTTATCCTCGCACCTGTCGGGGTCTATCCATTCAAAACCGTCCCAGCTGTCGTCAATTTCCCAGAGCGGACGGTTTTCAAGATAAAAGTGATTAAGCGCGCGGACGTAGTCCTTCATCTGCGAATGGCGCGGGTAATCCAGCATAAACCATTCGAGCTGATTTTCATAGTCCCATTCGCGGAACGGGGCGTATTCACAGCCCATAAACATCAGCTTTTTGCCCGGAAGCGTCATCATATACATAAGGAACGCCCTCATACAGCCGAATTTATCGTCATAGCCGCCGAACATCTTGTCAAGCAGTGACTTTTTGCCGTGTACGACCTCATCATGCGAAACGGGTAGAATATAATTTTCCGAGAACGCATACATAAGCGGGAAAGTCAGTTTGTTATGTACGTATTTTCTGAAAAACGGATCAGTCGAAATATATTCGAACATATCGTTTGCCCAGCCCATATTCCATTTGAAGTTAAAACCGAGACCTCCGTCCGAAACGGGCTTTGTCACCATCGGCCACGCCGTCGATTCCTCCGCTATCATCAGCGCATAAGGAAATTCGGCAAACACGGCGGTGTTCAGTTTTTTGAAAAACGCCATCGCCTCGTAATTGTGATTTCCGCCGTCGATATTCGGTATCCATTCGCCGGGTGCGCGGTCATAGTCCAGATACAGCATGGACGCAACCGCGTCGATACGGAGCCCGTCTATATGGTAATTTCTCATCCAGAAAAGCGCGTTGGATATAAGAAATGACTGAACCTCCGGTCTGCCGACGTCAAAGCAACGCGTTCCCCAGGACTTATGCTCCATTCTGTCCTTGCCCTGATATTCATAAAGCGGATAACCGTCAAACTCAAAGAGCCCGTGTTCGTCCTTCGGAAAATGAGCGGGCACCCAGTCAAGAATGACACCTATCCCCGCTTTGTGGAGCTTGTTTACAAAATATATAAAGTCCTCCGGCGTGCCGAAGCGCGATGTCGGCGCGTAATAACCGCCGACCTGATATCCCCACGACCCGTCAAACGGGTGCTCGGTTATCGGCATAAGCTCAACGTGCGTATAGCCCATATCAAGCGCATACGGCACAAGCTCGTCCGCAATCTCGCGGTAATTGAGATAATGCTCTCCGTCGACGTTTGATTTGCCGTCGCGTGTTTTCCATGATCCGAGGTGCATTTCGTAAATGTTCATCGGCGCGGAATAAAAATGCTTACCTTCAAACGCCTTGCCTCTTGCAGAGAGCCACTTTGAATCGCTCCATTTTGCCTTCACCGTGTGAATTATCGACGCTGTTTTCGCAAGCGTTTCGGAATAGGTTGCGTAAGGGTCTGCCTTCATCGCCGTGCGGGTCTTTGAAACGACCTTGTATTTATATCTGTTTTCCTCAAGACTTTTTGCAGAGATCAGAGTTGCCGTCCAAACGCCGCTTTCGGCGTCTTTTTCCATGGGAAGCGACTCATCCCATGAGTTGAAATCGCCCGCAACAAACACCTTCTCCGCCTTCGGCGCCCACACGCGGAAGGTATATTCAAAGCCGTCATCCGTTTTTTCAGAATGACAGCCGAGCCATTCATAACTGCGGAAATTTGTACCCTGGCAGAAAAAATACGGGGCAAGCTCTCCCGATCTGTTTTCACCGTTCAAATATCTCACCCCATTTCAAATATTTATACAAATACATTATATATCACTTCGATTGAAACTTCAATAACAAAGCGGAAATTTTTTGTTCTCTTTTAATCTTTTTTGCAGATTTTTTCATCGTTTTTTCTTCGGTTTTGCCATCTGCTTTAGCATTATAAGGACAATAAGCGAAAAACGCACCCGAAGGTGCGTTTCATTTTAATTTGAAGCCGATTACTTCATATATTCTCTTTTGTATTTTACAATCTTCATTGTGTTGCTTTCCGTATTGTAAATAACGTTTATAAACGTAAATTCGCCGCTCTCGTCCGGCAGTTTGTTAAACTCGGCTGTATCTGTGTTGTACACGATATAATAATTTTCGGCTCCGGAAACCTCGCAATAATGCGATGTTATTCCCGAAAGGCTGCTCGGTATATAAACCAGCCATTTTGCATCGTCCTCAAGACTCCATTCAAACTCCCTGACAGCAGCTTCGTCAAAATAAATGTTGCTGACTGTATAGATATGTCCGTATGAGGACGACTGTGTATACCCCGAAAAATCCTTTGTGTCAATCTGATAGTATTCTGGAATGTCGATTGAAAGCAACTCCTCCGTCTCCTTTGCAAGAGTTTCGTCGTGAGAATATTCATTAGCAAAAATAAACGGAAATGACCCGTATATAAGGAGCAATATCGCCATTATAAAGCCGATAATTACGTTCTTTTTGTATCTGTATCCCCGCTTTTTCAGGTGAAATCCGAAAACTATCGATGCGATCGGAATCGGGATGAACAGATAAAACACCCACATGTTCTGCACCATATGAAAAGGATAACTTTTCCGTGATATTATTGCCAAAGCGGCAAGCGCAAAGAAAATCGTTACAATCGAAAAGATAAAGAGGAGGTTTGAAACGGTTTTCAGTCGCGCCTCGGGATTTTTCCGGCTGTTTGCCATCTTTTTGCTGACTTCATCACAAAGCGGGTAAAATATCGAATCCTCGCAAGCGCTTCTCTTTTTATTATATAAGCCTGCCCGCCGACGCCGAAAATGATATGTTTTTCGGTTTTCTCCGCGCTTTCGATGTCACCGAAAGAAATTTTCATCATTCTTTTCACATCGCCGCCGCGCGAAATGTTGAGGATAAAATACCCGTCATAAACATCATAAGAATAGAGAGCACCGATGATTTTCGATTCGAAATAGCACTGTATTTTTTTGAAATTAGCATAACTCTTTGCGTGAAATATACATCCTGAAATAATGAAGAGGATATATACCCATGTAAGCCAAGGCGATACACCCAATGAGGAAAGAATCATAATAACAGCGGCTACGGCGATAAGTACGGTTCTATTTATAAATGCTCTTCTCTGTTTATCAAAAAACGCGCTTATATCGGACTTGTCATATACAAACGAATACGACTCACTCGGCGCTTCGGCAGGCTCGCTTTCGCTCTGCTTTTCAGGTTCGTTTTCGCTCAAAAGTTCGTCAACGGAAACCGAAAATATCTCTTTGAGCCGCAGGAGATTGTCAACCGTCGGAAGCGTTTTATCCATTTCCCAAAGGCTGATCGTCTGACGGCTCAAAAGCATCTTCTGTCCGAGTTCCTCTTGTGACAGCCCAATCTTCTTTCTGTAATATTGTATTTTCTCGCCTACTGTCATCCGTGACCTCCGATATCGTTTTTTGTGGTCTCATTGTATCATTTCCGCGCAGAATTGTAAAGAATTTTGCACTTGACTTTGTCAAGCGGCGCTTGCGGGACGAAAAAATGCGGCGTTTACCGGACAAAAATCGCCTTTTCTTTGTCAACGGCGCAAAAAACGCACCCGAAGGTGCGCTTTGATTATTATTTTATCTCGCGTCTGCCGTCCATCGCACGCATAAGGGTTACCTCGTCCGCATATTCAATGTCCGCTCCGACGGGAACGCCGTATGCAAGGCGCGTTGTTTTAATTCCCTTTCCCGCCGCCATTCTTGCAAGATAAAGCGCGGTTGTCTCGCCGTCGACATTCGGGTTAGTCGCTATGATAAGTTCCTTCACTTCGCCGCCTTCAAGTCTTTCCATAAGCTCCGCTATACGGAGTTTATCGGGTCCTATACCTTTTGCGGGGGAAATTACTCCGCCGAGAACGTGATAAAGTCCGCGGTATTCCCTTGTCTTTTCAAAGGCAATAATTGCGCGCGGATCTTCAACCACGCATATAACGCTCTTGTCCCTGCGGTCGTCTCCGCATATATCGCAAACGGGTTTGTCGCTCAGGTTACCGCATACGCTGCAAGGCATAACCTCTTTTTTTGCGGCAATTATGGCATTAGCAAATTCGATTGCTTCTTCCTCCGGCATATCAAGAACGGAAAAAGCATATCTTGCCGCGGTTTTTCTCCCTACGCCGCGAAGTGATGCGAATTTTTCAATAAGTCGCTGAACAGGAAGTATATATTCCATAGTTCAAAAGTCCGCCTTTATCAGAAAAGTCCGGGAATACCCATTCCCATACCCATTGAGCCGGTTATCTTTTCCATTTCCTTTGAGCTCGTGTCTTCAACCGTGCGGATTGCTTCGTTTACGCCGGCTGTGATTATATCGGAAAGCGTTTCAATATCATCCGGATCAACAATTGCCGGATCGATTTCGAGAGAAACTATTTCTTTTTTTCCGTTTATCTTGATCTTGACAACGCCGCCTCCGGCGGAAATGTCATACTCTCTGGCTTCAAGCTCTGCCTGCTTTGCCGCCATATCCTCCTGCATTTTCTGCGCCTGACGCAACATATCGTTCATCGAGGGTCCCTGCGGTATTCTTGCTTTCATTTTAATTTTCCTCCGTATCAATAAGGTCATTTATAGGCATTTTCTTTTCGTTTGCCTGCATTTTTGAAAAAATTACGTTTTGCGGGAGTATGCTTTTCATCAAAACCGAACTTGCAATCGAAGCCACAAGCGATTTACGCTCCTCTGTTGAGAGCATTGCTATTGCAAAATCGTTTGAACATTTTATAAAAAGCCTGTCATTATCGTCCGTAAATGCAACGGTTTCCTTCAGAAACGAGCCGACGGACATATCCTTCTGCTCTGCCTTGCGTATAACCTCTGCCCAGACGCGAACGCTTTTCGGCTCTGATCGGGCTTCACGCTTTTCAGGCGCCGC
>ULOO01042415.1_pt1 | contig 12784 bp, 8 predicted proteins | sample 1952651 | NCBI WGS metagenome assembly ULOO01 (sample SAMEA4835605, study PRJEB28245) | human gut metagenome | biome: gut microbiome; material: fecal sample | place: Denmark | collected 2008 | reverse complement strand
ATCAACCGCGTCATATACGGATTTATGTTCGCGACTCACATACAAAGGACAGCCGTCACCAAGATATTTTGAAAAGGCTTCCTTGTTGTCTTTTACATAGCCTTTCTTAGTCATATAAGAAGCAAAGTGAGCTCTGGTTATAATGCTGTGGGGGAACATGTTCTCAAGAACTTCAAGAGAAACCGGAAAACCGGCTTCATTGAATTTCTGTATAAGCAGCCTGTTTCTTGCATCACGTCTTTTGATTTCTTCATATATTGCATCGTGAAATTCTTTGTTTTTGTAATCAATAAAAAGTCCCACTATATGAATTTCTTTATCTTTATAACTTGTACTTATTTCTATTCCGGGAATAACTTCTATTCCGGCTTTGCCACCTGCATCGATTGCTTCGTCAATTCCATCCGTTGTATCGTGGTCGGTAAGGGCAAATGCACTTATGCCGTTTTTGACAGCCTCCTTTACAAGCTCTGCAGGAGAAAATGTGCCATCCGAATAAGTTGAGTGAACGTGTAAGTCAATCTTTTTCATTCAAAATGTCCTCTCTTTAATGTAAAAAAATAATTATTTTTGTCATAATTTATATAGCATACATTTTGAAATAATGCTATACTTAATATGTAATGAATGGAATTACTTTATAATCCCGGATAACATCCTCGGGTAAGAGGGTTTAGATATATGAAAAAAAAGAGAATATTGACGATTGCAGGTATTGCAGCTTTTTTTGTTGCGGTAATTACTGTGATTATTGTTTTGCTGAATGTCGGAAGAACAAGTGGTGATTCCTCAGAAACCGGTATAGCTGTAGGGGATACGACTACAGGAGGATATGTTCATGTCACCACAGATGCGACAACATCTGACAGATTTCAAGAGACAATGACTACAGAGAACGGAAGAACATCTCCATCTGAGATAGGAGATATTACAAGTGACGACGATAATTTTGATACCGTTCCGGATCCGATTACGACAACAGCAGGCGCAGATAAGACAACATCCCGCCCTGATAACAATACCACAGATAATACAACGGAAAGCACAACTGCAACAGAATCAGAACAGCCGACGGCAGCAGAATCTTCAGTGGAGAGTAATATTACACAATTCTCCTTTGTTAAGTATGACATAGCAGGAATGCCGGATACATACAACTGGAGTGAGTATCTGCTGAGAAAGGGCTATAAGAATGTAAATAACCGGACTGAGCTGACAGATTATGCACAGTCTGTTTTAAATAAAATAACCGAGACCAAGGGCGTAAGATATATACTTGCACCAAGAGGTATATTTGATGATATTATAGGCGAGAATCCATCCGATGCCCATTTGTATGAGCTTTTCGGAATGGATTATCAGACATATATGTGCAAGGGTGTAGCTATATTCCGTATGCGTAAGGTGCAGGATGTGGTGAATCGTGTGACAGATAAGTCCGTGTACGCTATCTATTATTATTCTTATGAGGACTACGTCATGATGACCGAGGTTGACAATAAGATTAAGGAGATAGTTGCCGGATTCAGTGGCAGCGAATTTGACAAGATTAAAGCAGCCCATGACTACCTTTGCGTTAACGTGGAATACAAGGAAGTATCTGACGGATATGTCTCCCATACATCGTATGGTGCATTGATTAACGGACAGAGTGTCTGTGAGGGTTATGCCAAAGCATATAAGCTTATGCTGAATGCAATGGATATTCCCTGCGATATGGTTGTGAATGCCACACACGGATGGAACGAAGTATTTTACGATAATAAATGGTATATGGTTGATGTAACCAACGACGATACCTGGTCCTCGTACCGCTATTTTATGTTGGGCAGGGACGTAATGTTAAGCAGGACGGATAAGTATGTGGAATCGGAATTGATTGATGAAGAAAAGTCAGGATGTATATCATATTATAACTACGTTGACGGAATGAACAGCTCGGTTAATAAGCTGGCTGAGTTTACATACAACAGTATACAAAGAGTAACAGATAAAATCCCACAGTGATGTGGGATTTTATAAATGGAATTTGATTAATAGTATTAACGAAGGACAATAATGAATAATCTTACATTAATAGGATATCTGAAAAAACAGATTAAAAACAACGGATGCGGCAGCCTTTCAATATCGAAGCTGTCTTCTTATTCTTTAGAACATAGTGAACTACTGCACCATATTGCATTATATGCTTATCTTACCGATAAGATACATCTTTGCGGTAAGAATGAAGCTCTTTATATGGAATGTGTGAAGATTAAGAATAATGAAAATTACATAAGGGACTGCAAAGAATATGCCGGAATTTACGATGCATATAAAGAAGAGACCGGGGAATTCCAAAAAGAAGATGAATTCAAGGCGAAGATAAGAAAAAGAATTCTGGAACTTCAGAAAGAAAAGTCCATAAGTAATTACAGGATATATACGGACCTGGGTCTGAATCCCGGCAACGTAAACAGTTTTCTTAAAAACGGTGATTACAGAAAATTAAGTCTTAATATAGTAAGAAGAATATGGAAATATGTAGAAAGGATTTAAAGAAATGATAAAGACCTTATTAAAACACGTAAAGCAGTATAAGGCAGCATCCATAGCAACCCCTTTTTTTATGATTCTTGAAGTTGCCATGGAAATGACGGTGCCTTACCTTATGGCATCCCTTGTAGACGATGGAATCGAAAAAAGTGATATGAGACATATCCTTATAGTCGGAGGCATTATGTTTATTGCCGCTCTTGTAGGACTTTTTGCAGGACTTATGGGTGGCAAATACGGAGCCAAAGCTTCCGCGGGATTTGCCAAAAATCTGAGAGAAGGTATGTATAACAATATACAGACATTCTCTTTTTCCAATATTGATAAATTCAGTACGGCAGGTCTTGTAACAAGACTTACAACGGATGTAACCAATGTGCAGAACTCATACCAGATGATTTTGAGAATGTGTATGAGAGCTCCGGCAAGCCTTATTTTTGCCATGATAATTTCTTTTACAATTAATGTAAAAATGGCAAGTATATTTTTGATTGCGGTAATAATTCTTGGCGGAATACTTACCATACTTATGCTAAAAGCCAACAGGTATTTTAAACAGGCATTTCCTAAATACGATGAACTTAACGAAAGCGTTCAGGAAAATGTATCCGCAATCCGTGTGGTCAAGGCGTATGTCCGTGAAGAACATGAAGACAGGAAGTTTAAAAAAGCCAGCAATAATATTTACTCAATGTTTGTAAAAGCGGAAAATGTGCTGGTATTCAATAATCCTGCGATGATGGTTGCCATATATACCTGTATGCTTCTCATAAGCTGGATTGGTGCAAAACTTATAGTCAGCAGTAATGAGACAGCACTTACGGTAGGCAACCTTACAAGCCTTATATCTTACTGCATGAACATACTTATAAGCCTTATGATGCTTTCTATGGTATTTGTAATGATATCAATGAGTGTGTCAAGTGCAGAACGTATTGCAGAAGTGCTTAATGAAAAAGCTGATATAGTCAATCCTGATAAACCGGTTATGGAAGTAAAGGATGGAAGCATTATTTTTAACCATGTCAACTTTAAATATAAAAAAGACAGTAAAGACATGGTGTTAAGCGATATACAGCTTGATATAAAATCCGGAGAGACAATAGGAATTATCGGCGGAACCGGAAGTGCCAAGACCAGCCTTGTCAATCTTATAAGCAGACTTTACGATGTAACAGATGGTGATATAGAGGTCGGCGGCGTTGATGTCAGAAAGTATGACCTGGAAACACTCCGTAACCGGGTAAGTGTTGTTTTACAAAAAAATGTCCTTTTTTCGGGAACAATTCTTGAAAATTTAAGATGGGGCAATAAAGAAGCAACGGAAGAAGAGTGCATCAGGGCCTGCAGGCTTGCCTGTGCAGATGAGTTTATTGAGAAATTCCCTGACGGCTATAATACATACATTGAGCAGGGCGGCACCAATGTATCCGGCGGACAGAGGCAGAGACTTTGTATTGCGAGAGCCTTACTTAAAAACCCAAAGATTCTTATCCTTGATGACAGCACAAGCGCGGTTGACACAACAACGGATAAAAAAATCAGAACAGCCTTTAAAACAGAGATACCTGACATTACAAAGATTATCATTGCACAGAGAATATCAAGTGTTCAGGACGCAGACAGGATAATTGTAATGGAGGATGGTAAAATTAACGGAGTGGGAACTCACGAAGAGCTTCTTGCCGGTAATGATATATACAAAGAAGTGTATGAGTCCCAGACAGGAACGGGCGGAGACTTTGATGAAAATTCAAAAGGAGGCGATAAGTAATGCCTGCACCAAGAGGAATGAAACCTACAGTAAACAATCCTGCACAGGTTTTAAAAAGAATTTTAAACCTTGTATTCAAAAGATATAAATTTGCCTGCATATTTGTTGCGTTATGTATAGTGGTAAACGTTTTTTCAACATTGCAGGGAACAATGTTCATAAGAACACTTATTGATGATTTTATCATACCGCTTTTAAAACAGGATGTACCTGATTATACGGCTTTGTCAAAAGAAATATTAAGAGTTGGCTGCATATACCTTGTAGGTGTTCTTGCTTCATTCGGCAATGCCAAGACAATGGTATATGTAACACAGGGAACATTAAAATACACAAGGGACGAGCTTTTCCATCATATGGAGTCTCTTCCTATCAGATACTTTGACACGCACTCACACGGAGATATTATGTCCGTATATACCAATGATGTAGATACTTTAAGACAGATGATAAGCCAGAGCATACCACAGTTCCTTAACAGCATAATTATGATTGTTGGAATTGTAATAAGCATGGTTTCAATAAGTCTTCCGCTTACAGGAGTAGCCTTTGTAATGGTAGCGGTAATGATTATTCTTACAAAAAAAGTATCAGGACTCAGCGGAAAGTATTTTGTCGCACAGCAGAGAGACCTGGGTGCCGTGAACGGATATATCGAAGAAATGATGGCAGGACAGAAAGTTGTAAAAGTATTCTGCCATGAAGAAGAAGGAAAAGAAAAATTCAAAGAACTCAATGACAGACTTTTTGACAGCGCATATAATGCCAACAAATACGCTAATATAATAGGACCTATTAATGCACAGCTTGGTAATTTAAGTTACGTTGTAATAGCTATTGCGGGCGGACTCTTTGCAATATACGGAATAGCCGGAGTAACAATCGGAGGACTCGTAAGTTTCCTCACCCTGAGCAAAAGCCTTAATATGCCTATTAACCAGATCAGTATGCAGTTTAACAGTATTATTATGGCACTTGCGGGAGGGGAAAGAATTTTCTCACTTCTTGATGAAAAACCTGAGGTTGACGAGGGTTATGTAACGCTTGTAAATGCTGTAAAAAAAGATGGTGTAATAAGCGAGACCAAAGACCGTACGGGTCTATGGGCATGGAAGCACTATCATAAGGAAAATAATACAACCGATTATATAGAGCTTAAAGGTGATGTGGAATTTTTTGATGTGGATTTTGGATATAATGATGAAAAAATTGTACTTCACAATGTTGACCTGTATGCCACGCCCGGACAGAAGATTGCATTTGTAGGCTCAACAGGAGCAGGCAAGACCACCATAACTAACCTTATTAACCGCTTTTATGATATACAGGATGGAAAAATCCGTTATGATGGCATTAATATTAATAAGATAAAAAAAGCAGATTTGAGAAAATCACTTGGTATTGTATTGCAGGACACACACCTTTTTACCGGTACTGTTATGGATAACATAAGATACGGAAGACTCGATGCAAGCGATGAGGATGTGTATGCGGCAGCGAAACTTGCCAATGCCCACGGCTTTATAAAACATCTTCCTAAGGGTTACGATACCATGCTTACAGGTGACGGCGCCAATTTAAGCCAGGGACAGAGGCAGCTGCTTGCCATTGCCAGAGCTGCAATAGCAGACCCTCCGGTTCTTATCCTTGATGAAGCAACATCTTCTATTGATACCAGAACTGAAAAAATAGTCCAGGACGGTATGGACAGACTGATGAAAGGCAGAACAACTTTTGTTATTGCCCACAGACTTTCCACTGTAAAAAATGCTGACTGTATAATGGTTCTTGAGCAGGGACGTATCATTGAAAGAGGCTCACATGATGAGCTTATTGCGAAAAAAGGAAGATATTACCAGTTATATACAGGAAATAATATCGGTGAATAATCCCGATTAAGAAAAGTGATATATATTATAGAAAAATGATATTTTATTGGTTCGCCTTTTTTGTTAAAATTAAAAAGATACAAAGAAGGAGGTATTACCCAATGAAAAAATTGCGTAAATTATTTGCAATTCTTCTTGTGGCACTTATGGTATTTTCCATGGCAGCCTGCGGCAAGAAGAAGGACCAGGGATCGGTTGAGACAACAACTCCTGTAGAGACAGAGTCTACAACTGATAATTCCAACAAAGCAACAGAGCTTACTCTTAATGTCCATTATTTAAGAGAAGACGGTGCGTATGATGGCTGGAATGTATGGCTTTGGCCGGATGGCGGTGACGAAGGTAAGGCATACACATTCGGAACAGACAAGGATGAACACGGTGTTAAGACAACAGCAGTATTTCCTGCAGGTACAACAACTATAGGTTTTATTGTCAGACTTAATGAATGGGAATCAAAGGATATTGATTCCGATCAGTTTATTACATTGAACGGTGTTATCGCCGGAACAGTTGAAGTATACATAACTTCAGGTGTTGAAGGATACAAATTAGAGCTAGGAGAAGATTGCGTGACAGGACTTAGCGTATTAAGTGCAGAGCTGGATGGAGATTTCCAGACACTTAAGATATCATTAACAGAAGAATACAAGGACAATGAAATTAAAGTTACTGACGCAGAAGGCAAAGAATTAGCTATTGACAGTGTTGAAAAAGATTCAAGTGATGCTAAGAAGATAATTGTTAAACTTAAAGAAAAAGCAGACCAGTTTGGCAAATATAAAGTAATGCTGGGAAACGTCGGATATGATGTAACAGTACCTGATTATTATTCTACATCTGAATTTGAAGATGCTTATACATATGACGGAGATGACCTTGGAGCAGCATGGTCTAAGGATTCCACAACATTTAAAGTATGGGCACCAACGGCTAAGGCTGTTAAAGTGAATACATATAAGTCAGGTGTTAAGGGAACAGATGACCTTATTAAATCATATGATATGACACTTGATAAGAATGGCGTATGGACAGTTAAGGCAAAAGGAGACCTTAACGGCGTATTCTATTTATATGAAGCAGATTTTGGCTCATCTAAGACAGAGGCATGTGATCCATATGCTAAGGCAGTCGGAGTCAATGGTGACAGGGCAATGGTAATTGATTTATCATCAACAGACCCTGACGGATGGGATAAGGATACTAATCCTAATAAGAAACTTAATGCTACAGATGCATCAGTATATGAACTCCATATAAGAGACCTTTCGGCTGATTCATCATCAGGTATTAAGAATACAGGTAAATATCTTGGACTGACAGAAACAGGAACAACTAATGGTTCAGGACAGGCAACAGGTCTTGATCATATCAAAGAACTTGGTGTAACACATGTCCAGATCGGACCAATGTATGATTATGCAACAGTTGACGAGACTAAGTTAGATACAAAACAGTACAACTGGGGTTATGATCCTAAGAATTACAATGTACCTGAGGGTTCATACTCATCAGATCCATATAATGGAGCAGCACGTGTAAGTGAAGTTAAACAGATGGTTAAGGCATTACATGATAATGGATTAAGCGTTGTTATGGACGTCGTATATAACCATACATACAATACAAGCTACTGCTTCAATGAACTCGTACCTGATTATTTCTATCGTCCGGGCGCTAATGGTTCAGGCTGTGGCAATGATGTGGCTTCAGAGAGAGCTATGGTAAGTAAGTTTATTGTTGATTCTGTAGTATACTGGGCTAAAGAATATCATATCGACGGTTTCAGATTTGACCTTGTAGGCCTTATTGATATTGATACGATTAAAGCAATCAGAACAGAATTAGATAAGATAGATCCTTCTATCATTCTTTACGGTGAAGGCTGGAGCATGACAACTAAAATTACTAAGTCAGGTGTAACACTGGCAACACAGATGTACGTTAATAAGTTAGACAGATTTGCAATGTTTAGTGATACAATCCGTGATGCAATTAAAGGTAGTGTATTTACTGCGGATGAAAAAGGATATGTCAACGGAAACATCTCTAATACAGATGTAATTAAGAAAGCAATCCAGGGCAAGACCGGATGGTCAGAAAAGGGCTCACAGAACATTGTCTATGCATCATGCCACGATAACAGGACATTATGGGATGAAATCAATTTATCTAATCCAAATGACAGTATGGAAGATAAAGTTAAACAGAATCTTCTTTCAGCAGCTATTGTATATACTTCACAGGGAACGCCATTTATCCTTGCCGGTGAAGAAATATTAAGAAGCAAGCCTAATGGTGACGGAACATTTAGCAGCGACAGTTATAATGCAGGTGATGAAGTAAACAGCATTAAGTGGAGCACATTAAGTGACGCTACATACCAGAAAGTATTTAATTACTATAAGGGAATGATAGCATTCAGGAAAGCACATGCTTCATTAAGAATAATGGACACTGCTTCAAGCTATTATAAGTTTACTGAAGACACGGACAAAGGTGTTATTGCTTATGAATTAACAGGTGTTAAGGAAGAAGTATCAGATTCAATCTTTGTTGTATATAACCCATTAAGTGAAGCAACAACAGTTACTCTTCCGGAAGGTGACTGGACAATCTGCGTACAGGGCGACAAGGCAGGAACTGATTCCCTCGGAACAGCAAACGGAAAAATTACTGTAGATGGAATTTCATGTACAATACTTGTAAAAGGCGCAACAAAGTAATATAGCATAATTATAGTCCCGGGAACGTCAGGTTTCCGGGACTTGTTATTTTCTGTACATAGTATAATCGCAGAAAATCAACATTTTTAGATTAGAAAATCAACATAAACGCTATTGAAAAAAGAAAATTAAAGTATTAGAATAAGGACAGTCGTAAGACACAATAATGTATTTAGGAAAGGAATAAAAAAATGAAAAAAATTGCAAAAAGAGTAATTACAGCCGTTTTAGCAATGGCAATGGTAATTGGAATGATGGCTATGACAGCTTTCGCAGCAGATGACACATACAGTGTTATCGGATCAATCAATGGTAACTGGGATAAGGACACAGATTTGGTTAAGCAGGCAGATGGAACATATTCAGTAGACATCACAGATGTTAAGGCTGGATCTTATGAATTCAAGATTCGTACAAACCATGCTTGGGATAATGGCGAATATAACCTTGAAGGTGATGCATCAAGCGGCGGAGCTAATGCAAAAGTTGATGTAGCAAAAGATGGTTCTACAGTAACAGTTACATTTGATGGAACTAAGGCAGCTGTAACAGTTAAAGAAGCAAGTGCAGCAACACCAGCAGCTCCAGCAACTCCAGCAGCAGGCGATTCTTCAGTTATGGTATACATCGTAGCAGCAGTTGCAGCATTAAGCGCAGTTGTAGCAGTTGTAGCTAAGAGAAGAAGCGTAGAAGCTTAATTAGTATTTTATAGAAATGCTTACATAAAGGAATCGGTTCAGACCGGTTCCTTTTTTGTATCGGATATTCTTAGAGTTGTAATATTGCACATATATTTAATAAAATCAACATTTTTATAGTTAAAAAACAACAAATGAAATATTGAAAAAATAAAATACCTGTACTAAAATAAAGCTAGTGTCATAAGACATGAATAAAATGTATTGGAAAGGAAGAATACGAAAAATGAAGAAAATTTTAAAAAAGGTCATTGCTACAGTAGCTGCTTTTGCATTCGCAGCAGCAGGACTTGTTGTAGCACCTAAGACTGCTAAGGCAGCAGGAACAACAGTTAAAGTATATGTTGAACTGACAGCAGGTAAGACAGCAGAGTATTACAAAGGAAATGTTTGGGGCGGAACTGCAAGTGTAGCGACCGCTGCAACAGCAGCTAAGCCAACAGGCTGGGGTGCTGGAACTCTTCCGGTAGGAGATGCAGTTACAGAAGACGGCAAGAATTACGCAGTATTTACAATTAACAATGCGGATGAAGTACAGGGCTTTCAGGTAGTTGGATATACTGATGGTGCAGACAATGCAGAATATCAGGAGCTTGCTTGGAATTCAGAAGTTGTAGCACAGAGCAATGGTAAAGCATATTTCGATTTAACATCAAAGAAGTTATTTAAAGATGCTGCAATGACACAGGAAATTGCACCACTTCCTGTAACTGATGTACTTTCTGTAGTAGGTACTATTACAGATACTGGATTTGATTTACCTGGTAAGACTATGACAAAGAATGATGATACATACACAATTACATTCAAGAATGTAGCAGCCGGCAGTTATACATATAAGTTCCTTCAGTCAGCAGCTGAATATTCATGGAAATACCAGATTGGTAAGGATAATTCATTTGGTGACAATACAGCTAATTTCGAATTAGTATTGGATGAAGTCAGCGATGTAACATTCACAGTAAAAGTAACAGATGTTACAGGTGGTGCAGGACTTGATGCAAAACAGATTACAGCTGTAGAATATGCTGGTCCAACTGTAACACCAGTCGTAGACAACAAGCCAGCAGAAGACAACAAGCCAGCAGACAATAACAAGCCAGCAGACAATAACAAGCCAGCAGGCGGCAATAACGGAAATGTAAGCGCAGGTGATTCTATGGCAGTAGCTACAGCAATAATCGCAGCAGCAGCAGCTTGCGGAATCGTTGTTGTTTCATTCAAGAAGAGAAGACAGGATGCTTAATTTTACATAAGTATTTTGAATATGTAGTAAGATAATAGAGGCTTCAGTCACAGACTATGTGACTGAAGCTTTTTGTTATATACAGAACACATTTTTTGCAAGAAATGAGAAATAGTCCTTGTATCCTGCTTTTTTTACGGTAACGGAAGATTTGACATCAATTGTCCCTATAAGCGTACCATTGTATTTGTAGCAAAGCTGCCCGACAACATCACCCTCATTAACAGGGGCTTTCAGTCCATCAATAAATTCAAAATCTTTTGTAATAAGGGCTTCGTCATATTTTTCTGTGAAAAGATAAGAAAAATTGTCACTATATTCGCAGACAAGCTCTTTAATCATGCCGCCGGATATTCCGGGAGATGGGATATTGGGCATATTGGAATCCTTATACATCTGACATAGTGAATAACCATAGTTAAGAAGTTTGATAGAATCGGCAACACGGGATTTGCCGTCCTTGGATGCCATAACAACGGAAATAAGCTCAATATCGTTTCTTTTTGCGGTAGCGGAAAGACAGAATCCGGCAAGACTTGTAGAACCTGTTTTTAACCCTGTTGCCCATTCGTACTGCTTGATAAGTTTATTGGTATTGGTAAGGGTAAAATCGCTTTCACCCCGCCTTGTAACATGGGTTATTGTGTCCATCCAGATTGTTGAAATATTATGTATTTCAGGATATTTGTTGATAAGTTCCTTTGACATGAGTGCCACATCCCTCGCTGTGGTTACATGATTATCGGCATCAAGACCGCAGCAGTTGACAAAATTTGTGTTAGTCATTGAAAGACCTTTGGCACGTTCATTCATATGGGCAACAAAATTTTCCTCAGATGTGTCAATGTATTCTGCCATGGCTACACAGGCATCATTGGCACTTGCAATGGCAATGCATTTAATAAGGGTTTCAACGGTCTGGGTCTCGCCGGCTTCAAGAAAGACCTGACTGCCGCCCATTGAAGCGGCATGTTCGGATACTGTTACAGTGTCATCCATTTTGATTCTGCCGTCATGTATGGCATCAAAAATCAGTATAAGCGTCATTATCTTTGTAATACTGGCAGGGCGGAGAATTTCATCGGGGTTATGCTCATAAATGATTTTTCCTGTAGATGCTTCCATAAGAATTGCTGATTTGGAGGTTAAGCTAAGCTCATCGGCAGTCACACTGATATGGGCAGATGATAGGATAAGTATAAAAGAAATAATAAAAGAAAAAAACTTCTTCATTAAAAACTCCGGACTTTTTTGTTAGTATATTTTATGTATATAACTAAGATAATATGAGCGTACTATTGAAAAAAGAAAAATTAACGTATATAATTGTAGCATTAACCGGATGAGCGGTGATTTTACAAAAAAGAAGAAAGGATGTATAAAAGTATGTTGAGACTTATTGTTATGGCACTTCGTTCATTTTTCTTTCTGATATATGAAATTAATAAATGTAATTATATGATGAAACGTCCGGAGAAATATAGCGAACTTGACAAGTATCGTGAGGTACAGAAAATTGTGGATAAGATGCGTAAAAATTCCAGGACCACCACAAAGGTTTATGGAAAGGAAAATCTGCCGGAAACAGGTAATTATGTAATGTATGCCAACCATCAGGGACATTATGACGGGTTAGGAATTGTGTGCAATCATGACAGACCTCTTACTATTATTATCGACAGCAAGAGGGAACATCAGATGATTGTCAGGCAGATGCTTCCTATGGTAGGGGGGCACGGCATTAATCTTAAAGACGCCAGACAGCAGATGAAGACCATGATGACTGTTACCAGGGAACTTAAAGAAGGAAAAATATATCTGCTTTTTCCTGAGGGTAAGTATGGTGACAATAAGAATACCCTTCAGGAATTTAAAGCAGGGGTATTTAAGTGCGCGATGGATGCCAAAGTGCC
>ULOO01007612.1_pt1 | contig 13918 bp, 30 predicted proteins | sample 1952651 | NCBI WGS metagenome assembly ULOO01 (sample SAMEA4835605, study PRJEB28245) | human gut metagenome | biome: gut microbiome; material: fecal sample | place: Denmark | collected 2008 | reverse complement strand
TTCACTTTCCGTTGCTTTTGCTTAAATTGTGCATACTGCTAGGCACACCTTCGCCACCATGATGCTCACGCTGGGAGCCGACATCTACACCACCAGCAAGCTACTCGGTCACTCCCGAATATCCACTACCGAGATTTATGCTAAGATTGTGGATAAGAAGAAGGATGAAGCGATGGGGCTGATTGATAAGTTCTTCGATAAGGAATAAAAAAATCTCTGTAAGGTAGCCAGCCTTGCAGAGATTAAAAGTTAAACTATGTAATTTGCGTCTGATTTTCAGGAGAAAAGCGTAACTTTGCCTCATAAACATTAAAACTCAATGGCTTATGGATAAAGACAGAGAATTAGAATATTACAAAAACGGCTTTTACTTCTATCTTGTTTGGATAGGTATTGAGTCTTTCTTCTTGGGAACGTTACTAGCTGACAAACTTATAAACTAGTCCTACAAGTATCGTGACTACTGCTGCAATAACAGCTTTAATCGCATAATCTATGTAGGGGTGTTTAGTCTTAAATGAAGACTCCTTCTTTAGAGCCTTCACTTCCTCCTCATGTTCTTTCTTCAACGTACAACCATTCCAAAGGATTGGTATCTGGTTCCTGCCCTGCTTGGTAGCACTATACACCACCCTAGATTCTTGATTGCTAAAGGCATACCCACGATTAAGGTATTCGCTCTTCACCATCAGCATAGCAACATCTTCTTTCCAAGCATCATCAGGAGATACGTGGTCGTAAATGATACCCCATATCTCCTGCTCATACTCGGACTTATCTCGGATATTGTCCAGCAGCACATACAGTTTCTGTTCGTTAGTTATCTTTGCCATTATAAACCGAGTTTCTTTTTCAGAAAGCTACCAACAAAGGAAGCAGCCATAGCAGACACAGCAAAGTCACCAAATATAAATCCTTTGTTAGGTTCTACGAACTGGGATTCAACAGCAACCAACACAACCATACAGACAACAAAGGTAATCGCAATGGCAATATACCTAAACACCATCTTAGCCACCTTCTTGCTATCATCCTTAACACTTGAAGTTTCACCTTCTTTTCTGTTAACTCTCAATGAGGAATACATAAAATAAATTGCAGCTATCACTATGAATGCCACAAACACGTAAATAATTTCTTTTGGCATAATTTTATTTTTATAGTTGGGAAAATATTTTTTCCTAGTTGGGAAAATTATTTTTCTCCATTATAGTTCTTCTTTATTTCATCAGCTTCATACTCAGACTTCGGTAATGGAGTTCGCTTGTATTCATCCAGTATTGACTGCTGCTTACGATTTAACTCATCATAACGCCTTTTCTGCTCAGCCTTCATTTTGCGATATTCGTCAACACGTTTCAGGAAATGCGCTGCTGGTTCATATTGACCTCGGATAGGTATACCACCTTCTTTGGTTTTGTTCCACTCTCGCTTTATGAAATCCTCTTTAAGCATTATCTTACACCCATCAACTTCAATACAGATAGAAGGTTTGCGTTCTAGAGCACTCTTTCTTATTCTATCAACAAAATCCTTGTCACGCTTTGCATTTTCCTCCTTAGAACTTTGAAGGATAGCCCATATTACAACAGCCGACAAAGACAGAAACACAATGATACCTAATATATATTCCATTATCCAAAGTTCTTTAAATCTATAGGGCTGCAACCGCATAGCCCAAATATGTAGTTAACCATATCTTGAATATCGAATAAAACGACATACCAAACTCTAGCGATGAAAATCAGCAACAATACCCCAATAGGAGCAATCATCCACTTCTTTTCACATAGCCAGTTAAAGAGCCTTCCCTTAAAGAGAGCATCACAAACCCCTATCATCCATCCAGTAACCAATAAGACGAATGCAAACATAACTATTACATGAAGAAACTCCATACCTACCACATTTTAATTATCCTACATTTGCTTTACTCATGCCACCGCCTAAGATAGATAGTAGCTGGTCATAGCGTTTCTCCAGTTCCTCGTACTTTGCCTTCCAGACAGAATCATCCTGATGAGACTCTTCTATCTTAGGTTCTTCATGATGAGGAGTCTCAGCAACCATATAAGATGAATCATCTGCATCTTGGTTACTATACATAGTACCTACCCCACGCATCAACCACTCAGCAGACACGTCAGGATAAGCTACAAGAACCTTGGCAACAACGTTTGCAGACAAAGCACGCTCACCCTTCAACTGAGTATTAAGGGTAGTTTGAGACATATCGACTAACTTCGATAGAGCATTAACCGATACTTGCTTATCCTCTAAAATTAACATAATTCGCTGATAAATAGTTACTTCCATACATTTTACATTTATAAACCATAATTAATTAATCATAATCAGCTAGCAATTTCTTGCTAAATATTTGGAGATTTAGCAAGAATTGACTACCTTTGCACTCGTAAACAACAAGTTGCTTAATTATTAGAAGCAAAAGTACAATAAAAAATTAAGATATGCAAGCAAAAAAGATAAAAATTATCAAAGTTTCGCCCGAAGGACGTAAAAAACTTGCTGAGCGATATGGATGCCGAAGGGAAACCATCTACAACGCTCTAGGTTTTAGAAGTCAGAGCAAGCAAGCCGAAGACATCAGGAATGATGCCCTGAATGAGTTCGGAGGAGTTAAAACCGACAAGGTCGTGTTCTATTAGGAAGGAGGTGAATATGAAACTTACTCTAAAGGGAAGTGCTATCAAAAAGGTACATCAAGACAACTCTATTGATTTACTCTGTAATGAGGAGCAGTTGTATGAATGTCTTGACAATGTACGTATAGGACTTATTGCAAAATATCTATTTATGAGATTGAACAATGGAAATGCGTATAAAAGTAAAACTTAAAGATGATAGTCTTGAGGTTTCCTGCTCAAAGAACGGAAAGAGAGTAGATATGACTATACCCTCAAATATTTCTAACATAGCAGGAGTACTTGCGGAAGTGAGTACAAAAATGATAAAGTACAACAATCAAAGAAGGAGGTAACATGATAGACCCAGAGATTAAGGAGCAGCTAGACCGCATAGAGCAGTATTCGCTCATAGCTGCAAAGAATGTGCTCAACATTAATGAAGCTGCAATCATTCTTGGTATGACGGTTAGAGGAGTGAGAGAGAACGTCAGGAACCGCATCATTCCTTGCTATAAACCAAATGTCAACAGACTCTACTTCAAGAAGAGCGAGTTGGAAGAGTGGATGACTCAGAATCGCAGAAAGAGCATGGCAGAGTTGAAATCAGAGGCAGCAGCCTATTGTTTTACCCATTAAACAGATAAACTTATGATAGCAGATGTAATGTTGGTAGCCAGCGTAATAGCTTTCGCTGTTGCCGTTAAGGAAATTCACTCCTACTTCAAGGAGGTAGGCAAGTAAGATATATGGAGATTGAACCTCACAAATTTAGTTTAGTATTAAGTTATTAATGTGTTAAGTCTTATAATGGTTCTTATTCAGCAAAGAGCAGAGGTTTTTTGGAGTTTGCTACTCCCAGTCTCCACTATAACTTTAATCGTTATAATTTTACATGTTTTAAGTTTTTACCCAGCGCAAGTAACTCAGTTGGTAGAGTATGAAGGTTTATGAGCCTTCGAGGTCGTGGGTTCGAGTCCCACCTTGCGCCCCATATAGCCCGATTCCAAGGCTTTATATCGGATAGGATAAACCTTCCTAGAGAGGTACACGTACCCAAAAGGAGCATCATTAACCACAGATGGTGCTTAGACGTGGAAGTGGCAAGCGAGTACATACACCTGATAGGTGGAATTTGGAAAAACTTGGAGTTCACTTGTGAAGAAGCAGACCTGATGCCGTGACCCTTATATAATAAGGTAGCATCTAAAGGTAGGAGCGCACAACTACAAATCGGTTCTAATGCAGCCAGCAAGATTTCTTTTCATATTCGGTTCAATAGTTATAATTGGTTATTTTATAAAAATCAGATATATCACAATATGTGCGATTACTAGTGCTGGGAGTCCTAAGCCTCCATAAATGCAGAAGGGAACCAAGGAGCGATTCAGCATCCGGCAAGATTGTATAGATGTCGCTCCACGGAGGCGGCTGTTTTATCATTACATTTAGCAGCCCCTCCTTTTCTAAAGGAAATTGCAAATATTGACATATTAGTGTGTTTCATACAGATTACATTTTCGATGCGGTAGCGACCGCTCAGGTTAAACTAAAATAAAAAACTCTCTTCCCCACCATTCGTGAGAATCGTGGGGCTTTTAATTTGAACATTTAAACCTATGAGATATAAAGCAAATAGTTGTCACGATTGTCTCTTCTCGACCATGTGTGACAACCCGAATAAGAACCCAGATGGTGGCTACAAATGCAGCCGCTATGAATGGAAATATCAATAACAACTTAATACATAAAAGATATGGGTAATTTAGATTATTACAACAAACTCAAAGTCGTTCCTCAACAGGCACTCCGACAAATTCAGTCAGGAAGACTTAGAGGAAAACACGACATCAACCCAATGTGGCGCATAAAGGTAATGACAGAGCAGTTTGGTGTGTGCGGAATCGGTTGGAAGTACGTAATCACCAAGCAGTGGACAGAGACTTTCGGAAGCGAAGTAAAAGCCTATTGCAACATCGACCTCTTTATCAAGGTGAACGGAGAATGGTCAGATGCCATCCAAGGAACAGGAGGTTCTTCAGAAGTTTCAATGGAAAACAAGGGTGCATACGTATCTGATGAATGCTACAAGATGGCACTCACAGATGCCTTGTCGGTTGCTATGAAGGCACTGGGTGTAGCAGCAGACGTTTATTTCGAGGCAGGAAAAGACATCATAGATATTGATAGCAAGTATGGTGCTCAGGATAGTAGAGCAGCGCAGCAGCAGACACAGGCTCAGCATCCAACCGCTCAGGCAGCACAAGCCGTACAGCAGCCAGCAACACCCCAGTATCACACAAATGACTTGAACGAAGGATTGGCATACCTTAGCAGATGTGTCACGAAAGACAATCTGATATGGGTAGTTCAAACATACAAGCCGCTCACCGTCAACCCTCAGTTCATGCAAGCAGTATCAGCTAAGAAGAAAGAATTAGGATTACAATAATATGACAGAAACAACAAAGAAAATCAGCCTGAATGTGCCAAATGTCACATTTATAGAAGAGACGCATCAGTACTTCATTGGCAAGAAGGAACTGAAAGGAGTAACGGGAACGCTCATCAAGAAAGCCTTCCCCGACACCTATAAGAATATTCCTGAATCGGTATTGATGAAGGCAGCAGAGCGAGGAGGTCTTATCCACAACACTTTTGAAACCTTCTGCTCCATCTTCGATGCAGACCTCAAACAATACCCGAATCCTACGGAAGAGCTTCAAGCCTTCCATAGTATGTTAGTCGCATACGATTTACACTATGTAGCATCCGAGTATCTTGTTACAGATGGTGAGAACTTTGCATCTGCCATTGATGGAATCTTTGCCGACAGCGAAGGCAACATCTATCTGGTAGACTACAAGACCACCGCCACCCTTCACTACGACAACGTATCGCTCCAGCTATCAATCTATGCCAAATGGTTCGAGGAGCAGAATCCTGACTTGAAGGTGAAGGAGATTGTTTGTATGTGGTTCAAGAACGGACAGAGCAAGTTCCAGCCGCTACCTAGGGTAGCAGATTATCAGATTGACGATTTAATCAACGCTTATCTCGCTGATGATACAGACTATCAGTATAAGGTGGAAGTTCCTGAGCAGTTCTCAGCACTAGAGCAGGAGTACAGATTGATAACCGCTCGTATGGATGCCCTGAAAATCAAGCAGGATGATTTGAAGGAGCAGATGATGAAGATGATGGAAGCCAACAAGCAGAAATCCATCAAGACCAACATCGGTTCTTACTCTTATGTGGCAGCTACCACCAAGAAAACCTTCGACACGAAGCTGTTCAAAGACACGGAGCCAGAGCACTACGAGTACTATCTGAAAGATACGACCACCAAGCCGTCAATAAGAATCAAACTTAATTAAGTATAGATATGAACGTAAAGTTTACAGGCAAGATTATTGCAGCAGGGCAAGTTCAAATGGGAACTTCCCAAAACGGAACCCAATGGAGTTCTTGTGAATACACTATCGAAGAGTTGAACGAGCAGTACCCTTCAAGAGCCGTTATCCAAGTTTATGGTTCAGACAAGATTCAGCAGTTCGGAATTCAGTTAGGAGAAATCATCACCGCCCACATCGGATTGAAGGCACGCCAGTCTAAGGAAGGACGTTGGTTCAATCAGTTGGATTGTTGGAAGGTGGAGCGACCAAATGACCAGCCGCAAGGTCAGGTTGTCCAGAGTCAGGTTGGCGCAGCACCTCAGCCAGTTTATGGGTATAACCCACAACAGCAGACAGCACCACAGAGTCAGACACAGCAGTTTCCCCCTCAGGTTAACGCAAGCGGTCAACCTATTCAGCAGAACGCTCAATATGCAGGTGGTCAGCAGCAGGGACTTCCCTTCCCAGCCCCAAACCAATAATATATAAGGTATGGAAATTCATCTAGTAAGAACCTCCACTGGTCTTCGCCCCTACACGGATGATGATTACGAGGAAATGAAAAAGATAAAGGTTGGTTCCATCGTCAAGGCGAACATAGTTCGACCAAGGAACATTAAGTTTCACCGCAAGTTCTTCTCCCTTATCAGAGCAGCATGGGATTGTCTAACCGAGCAGCAGCGCACAAACCTACGTTCTATAGACACTTTCCGTGAGCAGCTTCTGATAACATCAGGATTCAGCGAACCGCTTTACGACCTCAACGGACAGAAGTTCTTGGAGCGAGCCAAGTCTATCTCCTTCGCCAAGATGGATGAGCCAGCCTTTAATGAAGTATATAATAGAGTCTTAGACACCATCATCACGATACTCTATGCAGATGGTGTTACAGAAGACGAGTTTAATAACATTTTACAAAATTATAGTTGATATGACACGTAGAAACGAAAAGCGCAACAACAGACGCAATAGCCGTCAGCGCAACAACAACCCAGAGTTACCACCATTTGCACAGATGCTTTTCGGAGCAATCGTTGGCAAAGGTGTAGACATGATTGCCAAGAAGATGGCAGAGATTGCCGAGGAAGAGACTCCTGATATTCATGCAGAAGGCATCAGCAATCAGGACGTTACCAACATCAATAACGGAAAGGCAACCTTATCTAAGTTGCGCATTCCTGCTGATGGTTCGGCAGTAGAGTACCCTATCCCTGATAACCTCCAGTTCTTCTTCGCTGAGGATGGTAAGTTGATGGTTCGTCAGAAGATTGAAGGAGACGAGAATCCTACTGATGCAGGGGAAGGCAAGCCTATCACTTATGATGATATTTGCGATAAGTTTTTCTTGAACAAGAGAACATACTGGCTTGATAATAAGAAAATCAACCATATATATTCAGATGAAAATAACTATAACGACTTAAACAACTGCACTAGCATGGCTCATGCAAAACGTGTAGCTGCTTTCATCAAGTTGCAGAACATCGCCAAGTTTCTCAATGGTGACTGGAAACCGAACTTCGACAGAGACGATGAAAAATGGAATATCAATAAAGATGGTGATACATTTATCGAAATGTACACAAGAAGATTGAACAAAGCGAGTGTTTACTTCAAGTCGCAAGAACTTACAAAGGAAGCCATCCGCTTGATGGGTGAAGATTCTCTCAACGACCTTTTCTCAACCGACTGGTAATGGCAAGCTACGCTGAAATCAAAGCAAAGCTACAGCAGGAAGGTAAGAAGATACGCAAGCGTTCATCCTACGATGAGCACAATTTGCAAGCCGCAGAGGTCAGGTATATCCGTGGGGTATATCCTGACCTTGAAGGAGTCTTCTTTGCCGTTCCCAATGGTGGCAAGCGAACCTCCCGACAAGCCGCATGGCTTAAAGAAGAAGGCATGAAGGCAGGAGTATCTGATATGCTGCTTCTGAAGCGCACCTCCCAGTACGGTTTCCTATGCATAGAAAACAAAACACCGAAAGGTAGGCAGGAACCCGAACAGAAGGTATTCCAGCATGAAGTAGAACGACATGGTGGCAAGTACATCATCGTCCGCTCTATAGATGAATTTATCCAAGCAATCGACAATTATTTAAATGGTGAACTATGACAGATGAAATCAATCAAGCCATCCAGCTTCTAGAAGAGAATGGCTACAAGATTACCGCTCCACCCAAGGAAGTTAAAGACGAATATACCTTTGAGCGAGCATGGAACCTCTACGAAAAGAAGGTAGGCTGCAAGGCTAAACTGGAAAAGAAGTGGAACTCTATGAGCCAGAAAGACCGCAAGGCAGCTATAGAGTACATACCTCTCTATGTAATCTCAAAGCCAGACAAGCAGTTCAGAAAGAACTTCCAAACCTTCCTTAACCAGCGAGGATGGGAAGACGAACTCATCGGAGCAACACCACCGCCAGCATCCGTTAACGAGAATCCTTCCGAAATCAGTCAACTCATCGCAAAGACGAGGGCTGAACAGAACGTGACAAATGCGGATAAGGACAACGTTTTCAAGACACGCATCATTGGTATGATAGAGCTTCTGCAAAAGAATCCTCATAGCCTATGCCGAAAGCAGTTGGAGATATATCGTGATAACGGAACCTTGGAACGCTTGGGCATCCAATGGAATCCATAAACCACAAATCTGTTTACCAAAATGATAGCAATCAGTAAGTACAACAAGCAGCATCCTCTCAGAGTCTTTGAGGCATTCGCTGGCTATGGCAGTCAGAGCCTAGCCTTCAAGTACCTCAAAGATAAGCATCCTGAGTTCGACTTTAAGGTTGTGGGCTACTCAGAGATAGAACCATCAGCCATCCAAGCCTACGGACTACTGCACGGAAGAGACATACCTAACTTCGGAGACGTGACAAGGATAGTCTGGAATGAGGTTCCCGACTTCGACTTCATATCATGGTCTTCACCTTGCCAAGATTTCTCCAATGCAGGACTTCGCCAAGGAGCAGAGGAAGGAAGCGGCACACGCTCATCCCTTATCTTTCAGGAGAAGAGAATGCTGGCAGTAAAGAAACCGAAGTATGTGATGCTAGAGAACGTGAAAGGTCTACTCACAGATAAGATGAGGAAGTACTTCTTCCAGTACCTCAAAGACCTCGACTCCTTCGGTTACACCTCCTTCTACAAGGTACTGGACGCAAAAGATTATGGTGTACCTCAACATCGTGAACGTATCTTCGTTATCTCCATACTCAGAACAGAGGACGAGCCGAACCCAGAGTATCACTTCCCTTCGCCTATCAAGTTAGAGACAACGGTTGAGGACATCTTGGAAGACAACGTATCTCCCGAATATTTCCTATCCCAGCCCCTTCTCGAAAAGTATCTCACCAAAGCAGACATCAATGAATCAATCGAAAAACTCTACCCAGAAGATAGCAATACCGAAAACTGCTGATGGATGCTCACCAACCATCACATCATCGTTTGGTGCAGGAATCAGCATAGCCAATCTTCTTGGTGTTGACCATTTCCCTAAGGGGTGGTACTGATAATCAAAAAGTTACAAGCAGAAAACTCCTCATCAACTCAGACGTAGATGGTTTAAGTAGAACCATCCGTACAAGTTATTATAAGGCTGGTTTTGCTAACTATATACATAACGATGGCAGAGCAGCCAACGCAGTTTTAATCATCAAGAAATTATAATGTGCGACAAAATTATAAAGCTAGCAAACCTCCAAATCAAGGGCAGAATCGAGCAGCAGACCAGAGTCTACTCCACCAAGGGAATCTCTCCTACTCTCAATTCAGCTATGGGTCACGGAGGTAATTGCATTCCACTATTCTTAATCGTCAAAGAGATATGACATTCGTAACCATCATGAACAAAGAAATCATTCACACCGCACCAAACGGAAAGAAATACTCCATCCAAATCAGAAAGTACACTCCAAGAGATTGTTTCCGACTGATGGGAGTACACGAAGCTGACATAGACAAACTCCTGAGCAAGGAGAAGACTGGTCAACTTATTATCAGCAAGAGCAAACTCTATGCCCTTGCAGGAAACTCAATAGTAACCAACTGCCTGACCGCCATGTTTGAGGAACTGATTTTCCCTTCAGGAAATCACTATCACGACAAGAATGGTCATCTATCACTCTTCTAGCTTATGGATATTTTTGGATATATCAAGGTAGGCAAGCGCATCAGCAAAGCGCACAAAGCCATGTTTACCCACAAGACCATGGTAATATGGTACAAAGGCAATCCAATCATCGGAACAATGCACGATGGCTTGTGGTATCAACAAGACTTGAACGGAATGTGGGAACTATTAATGTTCCAGTCCTAAGTCACACACGTCTCATTTTTACCTTCGCCAAATGAAGACAGAGAAAGAAAAAATCCTAGCCATCATCGCTGAGATTCAGGCAGAGCGTGAAGCTGCACACATCGTGCCGCCCCACGTCCTAACAGCCGAAATCATCAACCTAGGATTCCAGCATCCTTATCAAACCCTCAACGAGTTATGCGCAGAAGGAAAGATAAACTGGTGCAGAACCCTCAACGATATGGCATTCACTATCAGAAAATAATAAATCAAGAACAATATGAAAATTATAACGCAGAAAGAACTGGCATCCTTAGCAGGAGATGCTTTTGAGAATGCCTACAAGCATGGTTTTTATAATGAGAGCACAGAAATAGAAACCGAATTGATGCTCATCATCACAGAAATGGCAGAAGCTGTTCAGGCAGACCGACACAATCGCCACGGAAGTATCGAAGACTATGAGAGCGAGATTCAGATGGGCAGAGATATTCCTACCGCCTACAAGAACTCTCTTGAAGGAACGGTAGAATCCGAGTTCGCTGATATTGCCATCCGTATCTTATCACTCTTAGGATGGATGAACAGCAAAAACCCTATTAAAATAAATAGCAATTCTGTTCTTGCTGATGAATATGAAATTGGCAGGATTCAATACACGATTCAAAACAAGATTCATAGGAGCAATATCGCAGCCGACCTATATCGGTTAAATGGAAAGTTTAGTTCGTTTGTTGATAATGAATCATCCTATTGGTTCGTATCAAAAAATCTACAGAACATTCTTATGCGGACTTTCGCAATCGCCCACAATCACAATATCGACCTGATGGAGTACATCAAGTTGAAAATGCAGTATAACGAATCTCGTCCGTATCTACACGGATGCTTATATTAGGAGGACAAAATTATGTTTGGAATAGAACAGATTTCAAGAAGGTGCTTAATGACTTTTAGTGATGGCAACAAGATTCAAGCTACCATCTACATTCCAAAGCCCACCAAGACCATCTTCCCTGAGCAGATGGAGCGTCAGTTCATTGAGAGTTTTAATAATTCGCAACCTCTTGCAGTAAACAAGGTTGTTAAGTGTCACATCATTAGAAATTAAAGAGTATGGAAGATTTACCTATAGGCTCAGAAATCACCTTAAAGGTGGTAGAGACCGAGAAACCTGATTGTACTGGTTGTTTCTTTGATGAGATTATAAGCTGTATCAATATAGACATGTGCAATCGAATCAAGTGCGCATCAAATGAGCGAAAAGACGGAAAGAATGTTCAATTCAAGAGAGTGAAATAATATGGAAGTAAAGATTAATGTAGCGGAAATCCTAAAGGATAAGCCGCAAGGAATTAAGTTGTACGATTTATTACGCAATATAGACGTAGAGTTAGATAAAGTCCACACAACAAACGTTGGTACTTATATAGAATGCACATCAACTAATGATGTAGGCAGTACTCTTTTGTTTGATTATTCAGAACTAGGTACAGAAGAAAGTTGGCTTGAAGGCTTACGGATTCTCCTTCCTTCTAAGGATATGCGTGACTGGAGTAAGTTCTTCAAGAAGGGAGACGTGCTTATTTGTTACGAAGGAAAGAAGCCGTACTATACAATCTTTGATGGTTTTGAGGACAACACTTATCGAGCTTTTAAGGGAAAGTTTGCGCATGATTGTTATGAAGACAAATGGTATCAGAATGAAGGTAATCTTTCTACAAATACCTTCCAAAAATTGAACCGTGCAGATTCTGAAATTTATGTAACAAAAATCGAAGAGCGTTTTGGTGGCAAGTTGAACCGTGAAACTCTGGAGATTGAGAAACCTCAGCCTGAGTTCAAGGATGGAGATATAGTAATGTCTGATTCGGGTACAATAGTTCTTGTCAGAGGAATTAGTTTAACTAGAAAGATATATTATCATGCTTATATGCGTAATGAGTATATATATATCAACCAAGTAGAAGGCGAATTTTTTAGTCGTGTAAGTCGTATTAAAAGATTTGCCACGGACTCGGAAAAGCAGCAACTCTTTGATGCTCTCGCAAAGAAAGGCAAGGCTTGGGATGCTGAGAAGAAACAGATTGTGGATTTGAAGCCAAAGTGTGAGTTTAAGCCATTCGATAAAGTGTTGGGGCGAAATGAGAAAGATGATGTATGGGAAGCTGAACTCTTTTCTCATTATAGAGAAGAATCACAATATCCTTTTCGTTGTATCGGATTTAGTCGTAAGTATTGTATACCTTACAACGAAGAGACAGCACATCTACTAGGAACGACTGATGATTGGGAAGGAGGTGAGTAATGATTAGAGACGATGTAAAGATAATTGTAACACCAACTGGTGTATCACTTGAAGAAGTCTTGACTAAAGAAGTAGTTAAGGCGCTCAATGAAGAAGCTTCCATCTATATGAATTATGAAATCCCAGAAGTAAAGCTTGGTGGCAATCCTCCTAGTGGCAAGGAAAATCGCAGAACTAGAAGAATGTTAGAACTTAGAAAAAGAAAGGGTAGATTATGAATGATGAAAGCATAGATGTTAACATTAGTTTTATCAATACTGATAATTTCTCGGTATCTGTAAGGGATGGGTATATTTCAGTTATTGGTAGAATAACCAAGTCAGAGATGGAAAAATTTATAAAGGCTCAATATTTCGAGATTAAAGAGGTATTGGATAAAAATAGTAAGAAAGGAAGATAATTATGATAGACGATAAGAAAATAGAAGAAGCTGCTAATAAGCATATTGAGACAGAGTATGCTAGATACAATAGTGGCGAGGTTGAGGAAGAAATGATTTGTCTTAGGGGCAAAGATAGCTTCAAAGAAGGTGCTAAGTGGGCTATCAATGAGTTATTGAAGGACTTGTGGCATCCAAATACAGAAGAACCAGATAAGAGTAAGGGCGATATTATTACACTTGGTTTTGATAACGATGCTTATTTACAATTTAAAGAATCTATACTTTGGAATGAGGAATCTTGGAGACATTCGATTAGCAGATGCCAAATCATCAAGTGGGCTTATTTATCTGACATACTGCCAAAAGAAGGAGGTGAGCAATGATAGAACTTAAAGTTGGAGAAAAACTTGAATTTGTGAAACCATCTCTTCGCACAAAAATATGCGAGGTGTGTTATTACAATTCAGGAGATGGTTGCCCGAGGGGTCGTAGTATTCTTTGTGTACGTTCTTGGAGTGGTAGTCACTCGAATCATAATGATGCAATCTTTAAAGAAGTTGAGGAGTAAAGCGGTATGAGCAGAAAATTAATGAATTTGGCTTTGATGTATACTGCTATCACTGCTTATGCTAGTGAGTATCCGTTTGGAAGCCCAAGTCCTAGACTTGATACACCGAATGGCAACATTCCTTCCGACAAGCAGAAGTGCCAGCCAAAGGCACAGCATGAGTTCACCATCAAGGGTGTTAAGATTATGGCAGCTTCTAAGAAGGATGCTATAAAAAAGTTTAATCATCGTAAAAAATAAAGAGATATGTTATACGAAGCAAAACAAGGTACAAAGGCTTATAAATACATTAAGAGTATTCTCGATGCAGAATTTG
>ULOO01011173.1_pt1 | contig 15490 bp, 10 predicted proteins | sample 1952651 | NCBI WGS metagenome assembly ULOO01 (sample SAMEA4835605, study PRJEB28245) | human gut metagenome | biome: gut microbiome; material: fecal sample | place: Denmark | collected 2008 | reverse complement strand
CGCGCCTGCGCCTGAGGAGATTCATCTCCCTCAGCCGTCAGGCTGGTTGTCTGGTTTTAAACTCTCTCCCTAGTTTTCCCGCTTTTAATCTCTCTCCCCAGTATTTCCACTTCTAAAATACTTTTCCAGGAGGGCAGCTCCCTCTATTTTATCCCTCTAAATATTAAACCAATCTTAGCATTTTCTTCTTATATTAGTAAATGATTAGTTAGAAATCTATGCAAAATCCTTGGTTTTATCGATGTTTTCGCACTTTATGCACAGGGGTGGTTTGAACGTTAATTTTAGGGGTATTTTGGATAAAATGTGCTGAAATTTTCAAGGGGTTATCCATTAGAAAATGATTAAACTTTAAAATAACGCTTGCATATGGGTCCGCTGGGACTTATAATGCAAACATCAAATTCATATTGGTGGATGATGCAAGTGGGAGAAAGCCGTATGGCTTACCGAAGGAGTAACACTCTCAGGTGCCTCGCAAGAGGCGGTACCGGTTGCGGACACACTCTGGAGAGTCTCACAAATGAGCGCCGAAGGTGTAAGGATCGCAAGGTCCCAATCTCTCAGGCAAAAGGACAGAGCATAAAGAAACGTTCTTACGATTTTTTCGTACTCGTTTTAGGATAGACAATGCCGGCTTCCAGAGTTTTATATTTTGGATGCCGGCTTTTTGCATATTTCTATTTCGAGGAGGACGAACATGGATTTGAATTACATGAATTGGCTGAATGCAGCCGACAGTTTTATCTGGGGACCACCGCTTTTGGTTCTTTTGGTGGGAACCGGGATTCTGCTGACACTTCGTTTGAAGATGTTGCAGGTTTTCAAGCTTCCCAAGGCTTTGAAATTAATTTTCAAGGCACAGAACGCAGGCAGCGGAGATATTGATTCTTTCAAGGCTCTCTGCACAGCTCTTTCCGCAACGGTAGGCACCGGCAATATCGTCGGCGTAGCTACTGCAATCGCAGCTGGCGGCCCTGGCGCTATTTTCTGGATGTGGATGGCTGCTTTCTTCGGAATGGCAACCAAGTATGCGGAAGGTCTTCTGGCTGTTAAATACCGCGAAGTCGATTCCAAAGGCGAAATCGCCGGCGGCCCGATGTTCTACATCAAGAACGGCATGGGTGAGAAGTATAAATGGCTTGGAACTCTCTTTGCTCTCTTCGGCGTACTCGTCGCATACTTCGGTATCGGTACATTCGCTCAGGTCAATTCCATCGTTGAAATCACCCAGATGACGGTCGGCGTTTCACCGACATGGACCGCCATCATCCTGACCATCCTGGTCGCAGCTATCACTCTCGGCGGACTCCAGTCCATCGCGAATGCCGCATCCAAGATCGTTCCGGCAATGGCAGTGATTTACTTCGTTTCCACCGTCGGCGTCCTTGCTTACTTCGCTAATCGGATTCCGATGGCTATTGAGATTATCATTTCCAACGCATTCACCGGCACAGCAGCAGCCGGCGGCTTCGCAGGAGCAGGCGTGATGCTTGCCATGAGAAGCGGTATTGCCAGAGGCGTATTCTCCAACGAATCCGGCCTTGGTTCCGCTCCGATCGTAGCCGCAGCCGCTAAGACAAAATGGCCGGCAGAACAGGGTCTCATTTCCATGACAGGTACCTTCATCGATACCATCATCATCTGCACCCTGACCGGACTTACCATCGTCGTATCCGGCGAATGGCTCAAAGGCCTCAACGGCGCAGCACTCACCAATGCAGCTTTCCAGGATGCCTTCCCGGCAGTTGGCGGCTACATGCTGATGGTCGGACTTGTCCTCTTCGCCTTCACCACCATCCTCGGATGGAACTACTACGGCGAACGCTGCATGATCTACCTCTGCGGCACCAAGGGCATCCTTCCTTACCGTATTATATTCATCGCGCTTGTCGCAAGCGGCGCGTTCCTTAAATTAGAAGCCATCTGGGTTCTGGCGGATATCGTCAACGGACTCATGGCTATCCCGAACCTCATCGCTCTTCTGGCCCTTTCCGGAGTCGTCGTCAGAGAAACCGAGAAATACTTCGATCATCTGAAGACCGGCAAGGACTACGAAGAATACGAAGACCTCGATCCATCCCTGGCAAGTGCAAAAGCTCAGCCAGAAGTGGAAGAGTAAGAAGGTTCATATCTGCCAGGCGAGAAGGTTTCCCCATTTTCCCTTCCGCCGGGCAGTATGATACAAGGCCTGGGACAGGGCCTGCGCATCCATCCATCTTCGGAATCGCAGTCCCGGGCCGCCGGGAGAGACACCCAGAACTCTCTCCCGGGTGAGGGCCCTGCCTTTCAAAAAGGGAAATCCATCAATCCTCTTGTATACTTCAGGCCAAGTGCCTTTGTATATGCCGCAAATGCCCGGCAGGCTCATAGAGCCAAAGCGCATACATATCTGTGGATGATGTACACTGAAAAATGACATGAAAATGTCTGCCGAAGGAGTAATACTATCAGGCGTTCAGAAGAACACGAAACTGTGTACGGACACATCTCTGGAGAGCTCCGCTGAAACGATGCGGACGCCGAAGGTGCTAAGGGATCACCGATTCCGAATCTCTCAGGCAAAAGGACAGGGCTGGCAGCAGGGTAACACCCGGCTATGCATGGATGCATACATACATAGGACCGCCAGCCTTTAGATTCCGGTTTTTCCGGAGCCTGAACGCGGCGGTTTTTTGCTTTCCCTGTTGTTGGAAAAAGGAGTAATTACTTTGTAACCAGTAATGAAAAGGTAGGGGGATTTTATCATGGACATGGCTTCTGTAAATTCAATCGTCAGCCAAATTGACAGCATAGTTTGGGGCCCGCTGATGCTCTTGCTTCTCGTCGGGACCGGTGTTTATCTGACCTGTACGGTACACTTCCGTACCTGGAGAAATCTCCCATACGCACTTCACAGCGTGCTTTCCAAAGAAGCCCGCCAGAAGAAAGGGACGGGCGACGTTTCCCCGTTCTCCGCACTTTGCACAGCCCTGGCTGCTACCATCGGCACAGGCAATATCGTAGGCGTTGCGACCGCTATGTTTGCAGGCGGCCCCGGCGCGCTTGTATGGATGTGGATCTCCGCATGCTTCGGCCTCACATCCAAATTCTCTGAATGCATGCTCGCTATCAAGTACCGCGAAGTGAACGCACGGGGCGAAATGAAAGGCGGCCCGATGTTCACCATGAAAAACGGCTTCAAGAATAAGAAACTCGGCAGCATCATGGGCTTCCTCTTCGCCCTCTTCGCAGTCATCGCTTCCTTCGGCATCGGCAACATGACCCAGGCGAACTCCATCTCCGGCGCCGTGAACTCCACATTCGGCGTATCCACGGAAATGACCGGCATAGTCTTGACCGTCATGTCCCTTGCCATCATCGTCGGCGGCATCAAGACCATTTCCAGAGTCTCCTCCGTCGTCGTACCGGGCATGGCCGTCTTCTATGTCGTAGCCGGCATGGCATGCATCCTCATCAACATTGAAAACATTCCTCACGGACTTTACCTCATCCTCATGATGGCATTCGACCCGCAGGCAGTCGGCGGCGGCGTCCTGGGTGGCATCACCGTCTCCGTCATGAACGCTATGCGCTACGGCGTAGCCAGAGGCTGCTTCTCCAACGAAGCAGGCATGGGCTCGGCAGCCATCACAGCCGCTGCAGCTACCACCGATGACCCCGTCCGTCAGGCTTACATCAATATGACAGGAACCTTCTGGGATACCATCGTTGTCTGCACCATTACTGGCCTTACCATCGCCTCCTCCGGCGTCCTCGGCACCAACGGAGCCGACGGCACACCCCTTCAGGGAATCGAACTCACCATCGCCGCATTCTCCTCGAACATCGGCGTCGTAGGCGCATACATCGTCTCCATCGGCATCATCCTCTTCGCATTCTCCACCATCCTCGGATGGGAATACCACGGCGAAAAAGCATGGGAATACCTCTTCGGCACCCATAAATACAACATGATCTACCGCGTTGTATTCTCCCTGGTCGTTTACATCGGAGCCACCCAGACCCTCGACCTCGTCTGGAACCTCTCCGACATTGCAAACGCCCTCATGGCCATCCCGAACCTCATCTCCATGCTCATCCTCGCGCCGGTCGTCAAAGAAGAAGTATTCCGCTTCCAGGCCGTCATCGAACGCGAAAAAGCAGAAAAAGCAGCTGCCAAAGAAGCAGCAATCGAAGAAAGAGCCGGTATCTGATCAGGCTCAAAAAGGCAAGATTAAAGAAATCTCCCTTACAGGAAATAAAGGAAATACAGGAAACACAGCAAAACTCCGCCCGATGCATAGGACGGGGTTTTCTGGCGGGGGGGGTAGGGGAAAAGGCCAAGGTGCGCCGCTTGCCGCTGCTGCTAACTGCGATGTACTGAGTCTGGATTTTCAGGGCCGTAGGCCGGTTTTAACCTTGCTCCGGAAGGAGAAAGTGTCAGCGTAGCTGACGAATGAGATGTAGTTCCTCAGCCGCTAGGCTGGTTGTAGGGTTTTCCTCGAACGAAGTTCGGTTTGCTTGTTTTCCTTTTGCGAAGCAAGTAAGTGGTGTTGACCTTCCCAGACGGGGAAGGAGGGCCACGAAGTGGCGGTTAGGGTTGATTACTACGAACGAAGTTCGGTTGTCCGGTTTTAATCCTCCTCTCTATATATAAATACTATATATATAAGGAAGGTATCCTGCGCTCTTAAAATCTCCTCTTTTGTTTTTTCATCCATCTGTCTCTTCCCATTCCCTGCGCCTTTAATCTTTTATTTTTTTCCCGTTTTCCTCCTGTTTCAAAATTACATAGATATTTTCTATCAAAAAACATAGTACATCCATTTTCATCTGTCCCGAAAACTAGTTCCTTATACTCTCTGTATATGCTATATACAGTATACAGGCGGCGTTTTTCATGTATGCGGAATTTAAAAAATACATAGTATCAATATATAAAAAAATATATGAAGAAGTACTTGCTTTTTGAAAAAATGCGTGTATAATTCAATCAAATCACATCCGAGGGCGGAATCTATGACGAGTCCCGGTTTGTGGTGGAAATGTACGGGTTCCCGTACCATAAGGGTGGATGAAGTACACGGAAAAATGACATGAAAATGTCTGCCGAAGGAGTAACACTATCAGGCGTTCTGAGAACACGAAACTGTGTACGGACACATCTCTGGAGAGTTCCGCTGAAAAGATGCGGACGCCGAAGGTGCAAAGGGATCTTTGATCCCGAATCTCTCAGGCAAAAGGACAGGGCTGGCAGCAGGGTAACTCCCGGCTATGCGTGGATGCATACATACATAGCGCCAGCTTTGCACTTCAGATCTTTCTGAAGGCTGAGTGCGGCGCTTTTTTGTTTCCAAAAATTATTGAATCCCGTATAGCAAGTAATCAAGAAGGGAGCTGCCGAAAATGGATATGGCTGAACTCAATCAATGGGCCAATGCGGCTGATAGTTTCGTATGGGGGCCGGTTATGCTCTGTCTCCTCGTGGGCACGGGGATTTACATGACCCTCACTCTTCACTTTCTCACATGGAGAAATCTTCCTTATGCTCTGAAGAGCATTTTCTCGAAGGAGTCTAGGACGACTTCAAGGGGCAGCGGCGACGTTTCTCCCTTCTCCGCGCTGATGACCGCTCTGGCGGCTACGATCGGCACAGGAAATATCGTGGGCGTTGCGACGGCTATGTTTGCCGGCGGCCCAGGCGCTCTCGTCTGGATGTGGATTTCCGCCTGCTTCGGCCTGTCCACGAAATTCTCTGAATGCATGCTCGGCTTCAAGTTCCGCGAAGTGAACGCGAAGGGTGAAATGAAGGGCGGCCCGATGTTCACGATGAAGAACGGCTTCAAGAACAAGAAAGCCGGCATCTTGATGGGTTTCCTCTTTGCTCTCTTTGCCGTCATTGCCTCCTTCGGCATCGGCAACATGACCCAGGCGAATTCCATCAGCACCGCCGTCAATGCGACATTCGGTGTTTCCAATGAAATCAGCGGCATCATCATGACCGTCATGACCCTTGCCGTCATCGTAGGGGGCATCACCTCCATTTCCAGAGTTTCCTCCATCGTCGTTCCAGGCATGGCTGCCTTCTACATCGCTGCCGGCCTCCTCTGCGTCATCCTCAATATTGAAAACGTACCGCACGGCCTCTACATGATCATCATGATGGCATTCGATCCTTCCGCTGTCGAAGGCGGCGTGCTCGGTACGATCACAGTTTCTGTCATGAACGCTATGCGCTATGGCGTGGCAAGAGGATGCTTCTCCAATGAAGCAGGCCTCGGCTCAGCTGCCATCTCGGCCGCTGCTTCCACGACTGACCGTCCGGCAAGACAGGGCTACATTTCCATGACCGGCACCTTCATCGACACCATCGTCGTTTGCTCCATCACCGGTCTCACCATTGCTTCCTCCGGCGTCCTCGGCACCCTTGGCGCTGACGGCAAGCCCCTGACCGGCGTGGCCCTCACCATGGCAGCCTTCTCCCACAATATCGGACCGATCGGCAGCTACATCGTTTCCATCGGCATCATCCTCTTCGCATATTCCACCATCCTCGGCTGGGAATACAACGGCGAAAAAGCATGGGAATACCTCTTCGGCACCCATAAGTACAACCTCATCTACCGCGTCGCTTTCTCCATGGTCGTCTACGTAGGTGCTACCCAGACCCTAGACCTCGTCTGGAGCCTCTCTGACATCGCGAACGCTCTCATGGCGATCCCGAACCTGATCTCCATCCTCGTCCTCGCACCGGTCATCAAGGAAGAAGTCTTCTCCTACCAGAAAGTCATTGCCGCTGAAAAGGCAGCAAGGGCAGGGGAGACGGTCGCAGAAGAAGCGGTCCAGAAGATTTGAATATCATTAGAAAATAAAGTTTCCCGTTTATTTTTCAGAAAGGAAATCCCATTTCCTTCCTATAGCGGATTTACATAGGGAGCGCGGTTATTCTCAATCGCGCTCTTTTTTTCATGCATGTTGATTCATAAAGCGAAATAGTAAATCTCATGAATTATAATACAAAGGTTATGCTTTACATAATTTATTAAATATCTCAGACGGGTACATATATAAATGTATGGATAATTTACGAAATCTATTAGTTTTTTATTATGTATGCTCCTATAATATGTCTATCATTTTTAATGCCTTAAAAGGCACCTGGAGGGGAATTTATGAATCTTTCGTTACAGATTTTTGCCTCCCTTGTCCTGTCCGTCATCGTCGGACTGGTATTGGGAGAAGGCGCGGCGGCGCCTGTGAAGACATGGATTGCCCCGATCGGCACCATGTTCATCAATCTGATCAAGATGATGATCGTTCCTGTCGTCTTCTGTTCCCTGGTCGTCGGCATGACGTCCATGGGGGATATGAAGAAACTGGGCCGTATCGGTATCAAGACGCTGTCCATTTACATGGTGACCACCGCTATCGCCATCGTGATCGGCTTTGCCGTAGCCCTGGCCATTGATCCGGGCACCGGCATGAGCATGGCCGGAGCGACCGCGCCGAAGGTCAAGGAAGCCCCGAGCATCATGCAGGTCTTCGTCGACATGATCCCGTCGAACCCGATCGCATCCATGGCCAAGGCAGACATCCTGCCAGTCATCATCTTCGCCCTCTTCGTCGGAGCCGGCATCATTTCCGTCGGCGGCAAGAGAGCCGAGACACTGATCAGCTTCTTCGATGCATTCGCTGAAGTCTGCTACAAGATCATCGCCATGATCATGAAGACCGCCCCGATCGGCGTCTTCTGCCTGCTGCTTCCTGTCGTCGTCATGAACGGACCGAAAGTGCTCCTGCCGCTTCTCTCCGTCATCATCTGCATGCTGATCGGCTGCACCATCCACGCCGTCTGCGTCTACTCTGCCATGACGACCGTCGCCGCTCACATGAGCCCGGTCACCTTCTTCCGCGGCATGTCCGAAGCGATGGCCATCGCCTTCACCACCTGCTCTTCCGCAGGCACGCTTCCGGTCAACATGAAGAACGTCCAGGAAAAACTCGGCGTTCACCGCGACATCGCATCCTTCGTACTGCCCCTTGGCGCGACCATCAATATGGACGGCACCGCTCTCTATATGGGCGTCTGCTCCATTTTCATCGCCAACGTATTCGGCGTACCGCTCACCTTTGACCAGATGATGATGATCGTCCTCACCGGCACCCTTGCCTCCATCGGCACCGCCGGCGTCCCGGGCGCAGGCCTCATCATGCTTGCCATGGTACTCCAGTCCGTCGGACTTCCGCTCGAAGGCCTTGCACTCGTTGCCGGCATCGACAGAGTCCTCGACATGTTCCGCACCTGCCTCAACATCACAGGCGATGCAGCCGTTGCCGTCGTCGTCAACGCATCTGAACAGGAAGTGCCCTCTGACATTCAGATCACAGAATAAGAAGGAAGGAAATGGGGAGTGATGAGCTTCATGACGCTCTCCTATATATAATAGTAATAAAATAGACTTGTGTATGCTTATAATGCAACAAGTATCCACTATATATGCAAAACTTGTAAGAAATTTTTATAGAAATATAAAAAAATTTACAAAAATTCTATTGTACAATACACCTGCTTTGCCTTATAATAACAATACAATTCGTAATGGATGATGCATACAGAAAGAGCTCGAGGATGAAAAGTGTATACTTATTCAATATACACCTTTCGGAGACTGCCGAAGGAGTAACACTATCAGGCGTTCAAAGGACACGAAACTGTATGCGGACATAACTCTGGAGATCTCCGCTGAAACGATGCGGAAGCCGAAGGTGCAAAAGGCGCAAGCCTCAATCTCTCAGTCAAAAGGACAGGGCCGGACAAGGACTTTGAGAAATCAATGGGCCGCCGGCTCTGTTTTCATTTTTAGAGCCGGCGGTTTTTTAATGGGTTTTGGGAAAAGAAAGTCTTTCTCAGGTAGTGGATCCCTCCAAAGGGGTGGGGGATCTGGGGAAAATGGGAGGAAAATCTATGTTGTTAGACATCTTAAACCAGATTGACAGCATCGTCTGGGGACCGTGGCTCTTGGTCTTACTTGTCGGTACGGGCATCTGGCTCACATTCCGGCTCACACTGCTGCAGGTCGTCAAACTGCCGAGAGCTCTGAAGCTCATATTCTTCGCAAGAAACAAGGGCGAAGGAGACATTGATTCATTCAAAGCGCTTTGTACCGCGCTCGCTGCCACCGTCGGCACCGGCAACATCGTCGGCGTCGCTACCGCTATCAAACTCGGCGGCCCTGGCGCACTCTTCTGGATGTGGCTCGCCGCCTTCTTCGGCATGGCGACAAAGTACGCAGAAGGCTGCCTTGCCGTCAAATACCGTCAGGTCGACGACAACGGCAACATCGCCGGCGGCCCGATGTACTACATCGAAATGGGCCTTGGCAAGAAATGGAAACCACTCGCCGTTCTCTTTGCCTTCTTCGGATGCATGGTAGCCCTCCTTGGCTCCGGCACCACGACACAGATGAACGCCATCATTTCCTCCGTGGAAGCAGGCTTTGGCATTTCCACCTACATCACCTGCGCCGTTATTACAGTACTCGTAGCTATCATCACCTTCGGCGGACTCCAGTCCATCGCAAAAGCTGCTGAAAAAATCGTTCCGGCTATGGCCGTCATCTACTTCGTCATTACCGTCATCTTCCTGGCACTCAATGCAGGCGGCCTCCCGGGCGCCATCAGCCAGGTATTCACCGGCGCATTCTCCGGCACCGCAGCTGCCGGCGGCTTTGCAGGCGCAGGCGTCATGCTCGCTATGCGAAGCGGTATCGCCAGAGGCCTCTTCTCCAACGAATCCGGCTTAGGCTCCGCACCGATCGTCGCTGCTGCCGCTAAAACAAAATGGCCGGCAGAACAGGGCCTCATTTCCATGACCGGTACCTTCATCGACACCATCATCATTTGTACCCTGACCGGTCTTACCATCATCGTATCCGGCCAGTGGCTCGGTGACACCAACGGCGCTGAACTTACACAGAACGCATTTGCCGTCACCTATGGCGGCTTCGCGCCGATCCTTCTCACCGTATCTCTCGCACTCTTCGCCTTCACCACCATCCTCGGATGGAACTACTACGGCGAACGCTGCTGGGAATACCTCTTCGGCACCAAGAGCATCCTCTTCTACAGAGTCCTCTTCCTCGTCATCCTCGCATCCGCTGCCTTCCTGAAACTCGAATCCATCTGGGCACTCGCAGATATCGTCAACGGCCTCATGGCCATCCCGAACCTTATTGCCCTCCTGGGCCTCACAGGCGTCATCGTCGCAGAAACCAAGAAATACTTCAAACACCTCGAAATCCGCGACGCCAAACTCAAAGCCTACAAAGCAAGAAGAATCGGAAAGAGATAAGAAAAGAAACAGAATCAATAGAGATGTGGAACCCAAACAGTTCCGCATCTTTTTTTGTGGAAACTCGCAAGCTCGGATGTACTGGGCGCTGACTTTCCCGAGCGCCGCCAACACTCGCCTTCCCAAAGCGCCGCCAATACTCGCCTTCCCAGACGGGGAAGGTGCCGGCCTCAAATTCTGATGCCGGCGGATAGGGTTGATTACTCCGAGCTGTAGTTCGTTTCCCCAGTTCCCTCCCTTTTCCCCCTCGTGTATAATATATATAAAACTTTCAATATATAGGAGGCGTGGATATGAATATAGGTGTCATTGGTGTCGGGCATATCGGCGGGACTTTGGCGGAGAAGTTCGTGAAGGCCGGTCATCAGGTCAGCGTGGCCAATTCGAGAGGGAAGGAAGCCGTCAGGGCGTTTGCAGAGAAGATCGGCGCAGCGCCTTCGGATATTTCTGAAATCGTCAAAGGAAAGGATGTCGTCATTCTGGCGGTTCCTCTTCCTGCCATTGAGAAGATTCCCAGGGATCTTTTCAAGGATGCAGGAAAGACGATCGTGGTGGATACGTCCAATTATTATCCGGACCTCCGTGATTCCCATATCAAGGAACTGGACGAAGGAAAAACAGAAAGCCTCTGGGTTTCTGAGAAAATCGGGCATCCCATCATCAAAGCGTTCAACAACGTTCTGGGGGATACCCTGGCAGAGAAGGGCAGAAAGAAAGGGGACGAGGGAAGACTTGCCGCCGTTGCTGCAGGAGACAGTGCGGAAGACAAAGCCGTCGTCATGCGCCTGATCGATGAAGCGGGCTTCGATCCCGTCGACGGAGGCACCCTCGAAGAATCCTGGCGCCAGCAGCCCGGGACACCCTGCTACTGCTGCGACTACAATAAAGAAGAAATGGAAAAAGCCCTGCAGGAAGCCGTCCCTGGAAAAGCGCCCGGCGTACGCGATGCCATCAATGACCACCTCATGCACCTTGCCAAAGCGCCCACCGATGAAGAAATCATCCAGGTCAACCGCGGAGCACACCATAAAGAGTAAAAGAAAAGGGCCCTCGGAAATGATTCATTTCTCCGCCCTTTTTTCTTTTTATTTATTTCCATTTTCCATTTGAGAGAGGTAGACGCGCGTGCTATAATGATTAGTATTGTATTGTTATAAGAAGGAGTGGAAAAAGGCCTTCTTATGATATAATAAAAATGATTGATTCATTGATGAAGGAGGCGGCATAGATTGGAGAAACACGTCATTATCAATGTCACTTCCGTCCAGCGTGACGAGACCGGAAAGGATGAGAAAATCACCCTGGAAACCCCGGGCATTTACGGGGAAGAGGGGAATATGAGGTACGTCTCTTACCGGGAAACGAAACTAGCCGGCATGGAAGGCACGACGACGACGCTCCGCGTTTACGAGGACCACGTCAGCCTTTTGCGGGAAGGCACATTCCTGCAGGAGCAGGAGTACCGCATCGGCAAGTCATCGAAGTCGACCTATCAGACACTGATGGGACCCCTCGAAGTGACCGTCGTCACAAGGAGCATCGAAGACAGTCTTACAGGCGGCGAAGGCAAGGTCGTTCTGACCTACGACGTCGAGCTCAAAGGACTGTTTAACCATTTAAATGAAGTTGTAATAGAAGTGCGGGAGGATCCGGAGTATTCATGGAAGTCAGAGAACAACTGAAGGAAATCATTGAAAAAGCAAAGGACGCCGCCATTGCGGCAGGCGAGCTGCCGGAAGGGGAATACGCCCCCATGCAGCGTCTGGAAGTCCCGAAGTCCAAGGAATTCGGCGATTATTCCACCAATGCTTCCATGCGCTGGGCAAAAGCAGCGCACAGAGCGCCGCGCCAGATCGCGGAAGTGATCGTGAAACATATCGACACGCCCCTTGTTGCCAAGATGGATATCGCAGGCGCAGGGTTCATCAATTTCTTCTTGGCAGCAGACACCGTCTATGCCGAGCTGGAAAAAATCCTGAAGACAGGCCCGTCCTACGGGGACCTTCCGAAAGACCAGAAGGACAGAATCCTCGTGGAATACGTTTCCGCCAACCCGACAGGCCCGCTTCACATCGGCCATGCCAGAGGCGCAGCATACGGTTCCGCTATGGTGAACCTGCTCCGCGCTGCCGGCTATGACGTCTATTCCGAATACTACGTCAACGACGCAGGCAACCAGATCGACCATCTCGCTGAATCCATCAATGCCAGATACCTCCAGCTCTGCGGCTACGACGCAGAAATCCCGGAAGACGGCTACCATGGACAGGACATCGTCGAAACAGCCAAGAGAATCCTTGAAAGAGACGGCAAGAAATACCTGGGCATGAGCGATGAAGAACGCCTCCTGGCATTCAAGGACATCAGCCTCAACGAAAAACTCGACGCCCTCCGCAAGGACCTCCACGATTTCAACGTAGACTTCGACAACTGGTTCTCCGAAAAATCCCTCTATCCGGAACAGGTCGACAAGGCCTTAAAGGTACTGAAGGATGAAGACAACCTTTACGAAAAAGACGGCGCCCTCTGGCTCCGTACCACAAAGAACGGCGATGACAAGGACAGAGTCGTCATCCGTACCAACGGCGTGCCGACCTACTTCTGCTCCGACATCGCATACGTTGGAAACAAGATCGAAAGAGGATACAACAAACTCATCGACATCTGGGGCGCTGACCACCACGGATATATCATCCGCTTGAAGACGGCTATGAAATTCCTCGGATACAACCCCGATGATTTTGAAATCATGCTCCTCCAGATGGTTACCCTCCTCCGCGACGGACAGCCAGTCAAGATGAGCAAGCGTACCGGCCAGGCAGTCACCCTGCGTGAACTGATGGACGAAGTCGGCACCGACGCAGCACGCTATTTCTTCTGCGCAAGAACACTCGACTCCCAGATGGACTTTGACATCGATCTTGCCAAGAAACAGTCCAGCGACAACCCGGTCTACTACATCCAGTACGCCCATGCCCGCATCCACAGCCTCTTCGATCAGGCGAAAGAAGCAGGCGTGAAATGGGATCCGTCCTTCGCAGGCACCGATTTCTCCTACCTCAAGGAAGAATGCGAATTCGACCTCATCAAGAAAATGGAAAACTACCACCAGCTTCTGGCGGGCGCAGCCGTTGAAAGAGCACCGCAGCGCGTAGCCAAGTATGCTTACGAACTGGCAGCCCTCTTCCATCATTTCTACAGAGAATGCAGAATCCTCGGCGTCGATGCAAAGACCACCGAAGCACGCCTCGGCCTCATCACAGCCGTACAGTACGTCCTCGCGCATGCACTCGCCATCTTGGGCGTTTCTGCTCCTGAACATATGTAAAAATATATCCCGCCGTATTTCTTCCCATACGGGCCGGGAGTATAATAAAAGGAAGAAAATTCGATCGTTACTATCATTGAAAGAGGAGGTCTCATGACTAAATACATCTTCGTAACCGGCGGCGTCGTTTCATCTCTGGGCAAAGGCATCACGGCCGCTTCCCTCGGAAGATTACTCAAAAACAGAGGGTACAAAGTCACCATCCAGAAATTCGATCCATATATTAACATCGACCCCGGCACCATGAGCCCGTATCAGCACGGCGAAGTATTCGTCACTGACGACGGCGCCGAAACGGATCTCGACCTCGGCCACTATGAACGTTTCATCGACGAAAACCTCTCCAAGGCTTCCAACGTGACAACAGGCAAAGTCTACCAGTCCGTTATCAACAAAGAAAGAAAAGGCGAATACCTCGGATCCACCATCCAGGTCATCCCGCACATCACCAACGAAATCAAAGACAGAGTCCTCCGCGTCGGCCGCAATGACAATGCAGACATCGTCATCACCGAAATCGGCGGCACCGTCGGCGATATCGAATCCCTGCCATTCCTCGAAGCCATCCGTCAGGTCAAGAAGGACGTGCCGAACAGAAATGACGTACTCTACATCCACGTCACCCTCGTGCCATACATCGAAGCAGCAGACGAACTGAAATCCAAGCCGACCCAGCACTCCGTCAAGGAACTCCGCTCCATCGGCATCCAGCCGGACATCATCGTATGCCGCACCGTCAAGGCACTCCCGGAAGACATGAAGAGAAAGATCGCCCTCTTCTGCGACGTAGAACCAGATGCAGTCATCAACAACCTCACCGCATCCAGCATCTATGAAGTACCGCTTATGCTGAGAGACGAAGGACTCGACCGCATCGCCCTCGAAAAACTCGGCCTTGACGACAGCCCGTGCGACATGAAAGACTGGGAAGCCATGGTTTCCCGCATCCTTTCCGCTGACAAGACCGTCAACATCGCCCTCGTCGGCAAATACGTCGAACTCCACGACGCATACCTCTCCGTCGTCGAAGCCCTCTCCCATGCAGGCTTCAAGATAGGAAATAAGGTCAACATCCGCTGGGTCAACTCCGAAACCATCGAAGAAGAACAGCCCGATCTCCGTGAAGTCTTCAAAGACATCGACGGCATCGTCGTACCAGGAGGCTTCGGCAACCGCGGCGTAGAAGGCAAGATCGCCACCATCAAGTACGCACGCACCAACAAGATCCCGTTCCTCGGCCTCTGCCTCGGCATGCAGTGCGCCGTCATCGAATACGCAAGAGACGTATGCGGCATGAAAGACGCTAACTCCACCGAATTCGTACCGGATACACCATATCCGGTCATCGATCTCATGTCCGACCAGGAAGACGTCACCGAAAAAGGCGGCACCATGCGCCTCGGCATCTACCCGTGCAAACTCAAAGAAGGCACCAAGACAAGAGAACTCTACGGCAACCAGGAAATCGTCTATGAACGTCATCGTCATAGATGGGAAGTCTCCAACGCACTCCGCCCGGAACTCGAAAAAGCAGGCCTTATCGTATCCGGCACCAGCCCGGACGGCAGACTCGTTGAGACCATCGAACTCGCCGACCATCCATACTTCGAAGCAACCCAGGCACACCCGGAATTCAAATCCCGCCCGAACCGTCCGCATCCCCTCTTCCAGGGCCTCGTAGACGCAGCCGTTGCTCACAGAGATGAAAACAAATAATCAATGATAGAACGATAAATAAGGAAAAAGGAAAGGACATCCCGCGCGGGATGTCCTTTTTGCGTGTGAGGGGGCTGTTCCTCGAGCGAAGCGAGGTTTAAGGGTGTTGACCT
>ULOO01003526.1_pt1 | contig 16658 bp, 14 predicted proteins | sample 1952651 | NCBI WGS metagenome assembly ULOO01 (sample SAMEA4835605, study PRJEB28245) | human gut metagenome | biome: gut microbiome; material: fecal sample | place: Denmark | collected 2008 | reverse complement strand
TTCTTTCTTTCGGTCATTCTCGGGTCTCTGGTCAGGAAGCCTGCCTTCTTGAGTGCGGGGCGAAGCTCCGCATCATACTGAAGGAGTGCTCTGGAAATACCGTGGCGGATAGCACCTGCCTGGCCGGTCACGCCGCCGCCGTTGACGCGGCAGATGACATCGAGCTTTTCGCTGGTGCCTGTAAGAGCGAGAGGCTGGCGGACGATGAGCTTGAGGGTCTCAAGGCCGAAATAATTGTCAATCTCTCTGTCGTTGATGATGATCTTGCCGGTGCCGGCATAAAGACGGACTCTGGCGACTGATTTCTTTCTGCGGCCTGTGCCGTAGAAGTAAGGAACTGAATCGTACATTATTTATTGCCTCCCTTCATTAAAGAGCCCACTCTTCGGGCTTCTGTGCTTCGTGCTTGTGCTCAGCGCCTCTGTAAACGCGGAGTCTGGTCAGAGCGGTGCGGCCCAGAGTAGAATCGGGCAGCATACCCTTAACTGCAAGCTCGACAGCGAACTCGGGCTTTGTCTTCATGAGGGTGCTGTACTTGACCTCTTTCATGTTGCCGATATAGCCGGTGTGATGATAATACATCTTCTGGTTGAGCTTGTTGCCGGTGAGGACAGCCTTCTCAGCGTTGATGATGATTACATGATCGCCGCAGTCGGCGTGAGGAGCGAATGTGGGCTTATGCTTGCCGCGAAGAAGGACGGCAGCCTGAACTGCTACCTTGCCGAGAGGCTTACCGGCAGCATCGATGACATACCACTTACGGGTGATGTCGCCCGCTTTGGGCATATAAGTTGACATACTTGTTACCTCCGATTTCTTAATGCTACGATATATTACCACATCGCTCTATGCTTGTCAAGCACTTTTTCTTTAAATTTTAATTTATGTTTTGCTATCTCCGTTTTTCTCAAGTTTTCTCGTTTTTTCATACCATTTGCTCGCTTATGATTTACGAAAAATTTTGCCGATAGCGCGATAAAATCGACAATCTACCGCTCAAATTGACTTTATCCCCGGCATAGTATATAATAAATGTATTATATAAGCTCACGGAGGCAGACATGAAAAAAGAAGAGATAAAGCGCATGAACGATCTCTATCACCTGTCGCAGGAGAGGGATCTGAGCGAAGAGGAATTCGCCGAATGGGAGGGTCTCAAGAAGCAGTATGTCGCCGATTTCAAGGCGAGCCTTACAGCCCAGCTCAACAATACATATATAATAGACGACAAAGGCAACAAGCGCAAGCTCGAAAAGAAGTCGGGCGACAAGTAATCTGCGCGGACACAAAAACGAAAGAGTGATATTATGTTTTGCAGAAATTGCGGAAAACAGCTCGAAGACGGATTCAAGGTCTGTCCATATTGCGGCGAACCGGTGAGCCTCGCGGAGAGCGACGCCAGACGCGCGGCGCAGGAACAGTCCGCCTCAGAAGATACTCAGCCCGTACATAATGATATTCCGAAAGAGCCGGCTCCCCTGCCTGCTCCCGCACCTGTTCAGCCAAAGGCGAACAAGAAGCCCGAGCAGGAAAGCGAAAGCACCGGCGGATGGAAAGTTCTCGGATTTTTCCTCGGCTTCTTCGGTCCGCTGCTGTGGTTCCTGCCGCTCGTCAGCCTCGTGCTCTATCTAATATGGAAGAGCGACAAACCGAAGGTCGCCAATGGCATCGGTCAGTTCACGCTGATAGGTCTCGCGGTCGGCGTGGGACTCGCAGTTATTATTGCGATAATCGTCGGAGTGCTGTTTGCGATAACCGCGTCGATGACTGTGTTTGAAATGATACGCAGCTTCTTCCACGGTTCGCTCGGCGGGATAAATGATCTCGTCAGAAGCATCCCGTTCATCGACTGAGCAACATAAAAATATTGAAACCGCCCGTGTTTTTTCCTTCAGAAATTCGGGCGGTATTTTTTGCGCAATTTTGAATTTATTCATTGATATTCATTCGATATTCAGTAATTATTCATTGATTCTTTTCCGCAAGCGGTAAAGCTTTCCTCCTTGCTAATGTGGATAACTATGTGGATAATGTGGATAACTTTTATGTTTTGATGACTATTTGGAATATATGCGTAAAGTAAAAAACTTTACAGTTTGATTTTAATAACTATATGGAAATATTCTGCATAAGCCGCATATGCAGTGACAAAAAATTAACCCGGTTGCAGGAAAACTTGCAGCCGGGTTTTATGCATAAAATTTTACGCGTGATTTTTGTCTATTTTGCCAATATCAGACGTTCGCGAGAGCCGCGTCGAGATCGGAGATTATATCATCGACATTCTCGGTTCCGACGGAGAGTCTGACGAGATTTTCATAGACTCCGCAGTCGTCGAGCTCCTGCGCGGTGAGCTGGCGGTGGGTCGTGCTCGCCGGGTGCAGGCAGCAGGTGCGGCTGTCCGCAACATGGGTGACTATCGCCGCGAGCTTGAGGCTGTCCATGAATCTGACCGCGTCCTCTCTGCCGCCTTTTATTCTCAGCGAAATGACGCCGCAGGTGCCGTTGGGCATATACTTCTGCGCAAGGTCATAGTATTCGTCGCCCTCGAGGCCGGGATAGCGGACGGACTCGATCTTCGGATGAGCCTTCAGGAACCTTGCAACGGTGAGAGCATTTGAGCAATGGCGCGGCATGCGCAAATGCAACGTTTCAAGTCCGAGATTGAGCAGGAATGCATTCATCGGAGACTGAATTGAACCAAGGTCGCGCATGAGCTGAGTCGTGCACTTTGTTATATATGCAGCCTTGCCGAACTGCTCGGTGTATACAACACCGTGGTACGACTCGTCGGGAGTTGTAAGTCCCGGGAACTTGTCGTTCTGAGTCCAGTCGAAGTTGCCGCTGTCAACTATAACTCCGCCTACGCTTGTCGCGTGGCCGTCCATATATTTTGTGGTCGAATGGGTAACTATATCCGCGCCGAACTCAAACGGGCGGCAGTTTATCGGGGTCGGGAAAGTGTTGTCGACTATCAGCGGCACGCCGTGGGAATGAGCCGCTCGCGCATACTTCTCAATATCGAGCACAACGAGCGAGGGATTAGATATAGTCTCGGCAAACACGGCTTTTGTGTTATCTTTGAATGCCGCGTTGAGCTCCTCCTCCGTCGCATCGGGGCGAACGAAAGTGAAATCGATGCCAAGCTTTCTCATCGTGACGTTGAAAAGATTGAACGTTCCGCCGTATATCGCGGACGCGGCAACGACATGGTCGCCTGCGGAGCAGATATTGAAAACGGAGAAAAAGGACGCCGCCTGACCGGACGAGGTGAGCATCGCGCCGACGCCGCCCTCAAGGTCGGCTATCTTCGCGGCTACGCAGTCGTTTGTCGGGTTCTGGAGACGGGTGTAGAAATATCCGGACTCCTGCAGATCGAAGAGCCTGCCCATCTGCTCGCTCGATTCGTATTTATATGTCGTGCTCTGGACTATCGGCACAACGCGTGGCTCGCCGTTTTTCGGAGTGTAGCCGGACTGCACGCACTTTGTTTCTATATTAAAGCTCATTTTGTTTCCTCCTTCTGTCAGTCTTTGAGAAAATGACCCATAAGGTCGAAGCCGGGATCAACAAAATTGCCGGTCTCGGATGCTGATTTTTCATTTATGCTCGCAACGCCGCTGTCAAGCTCTTTGCCTTTACGATAAATCAGATACGGCACGGGGTCGGATGCGTGGGTGCGGGTCGATATCGGGGTCGGATGATCCGGCAGAACCATGACTTTATAATCGTCCTGAGTGTTGAGATAGTCAAGGATTATAGGCATTATACGGCTGTCAATAAGCTCGATTGCTTTGACTTTATTTTCGGGCTCGTTTCTGTGGCCGCACTCGTCGGGAGCCTCGACATGGATATAGACAAGGTCCTGACCTTTACGCCATTCGTCGATTGCGGCGTTCGCTTTGCCCTCGAAATTCGTGTCGATATAGCCGGTCGCGCCCTCGACTTCGGGTGTGTTCATGCCCGCACAGATGCCGATGCCCTTGAGCAGATCGACTGCCGAGACGATGCTGCCCTTCACGCCGAACTTCTCTTCAAAGGACGGCAGAGCAGGACGGCTTCCCTCGCCCCAGAGCCAGATAGAATTTGCGGGGAGCTTGCCCTCGGCGATTCTCTTCTTGTTCACGGGGTGATCCTTCAGAAGGTCGTAGCTCTCGCGCATCATGGCAATGAGCTTTTCGGCGTTTGGCGAAGTTGAAAGATATTCGCCGATAACTCTGCCGGAGATATCATGCGGAGGGGTCATCTTGCCGAGATCCGTCGTGCCGTTATGTACGATAAGGCAATGGCGATAAGCCACGCCGCTGTAAAAATCAAATTCGTTGCTGCCGAAATGCTCCTGCACGGTCTCGATTATCTGCGCCGCCTCTTCGGTCGAGATATCGCCGCCGGAGTAATCGAGCATGGTCTTTGCGCCGTAATCCGCCTCGTCGCTCAAGGTGACAAGGTTGCAGCGCAGAGCGATATCCGTTTCGCTCATCTTGACTCCGATGCTGACCGCCTCAAGGGGCGAGCGTCCTGTGTAGCACTTCTTCGGATCGAAACCGAGCACGCTCATATTTGCAACATCGCTGCCGGGTTTGAGTCCCGCGGCAACGGTTCTGACAAGTCCGACTTCACCCTTCGACGCGAGCGCATCGATATTGGGCTTCTTTGCAACTTCCATCGGCGTCTTGCCGCCGAGAGCCTCAACGGGATAATCCGCCATGCCGTCGCAGAGAACTACAGCATATTTCATATATCTTCACCCTTTCAGAGAATTTATGCACAAACGATGCATATCGGGCGCGGCAAGTTCGGTTAGCATATGCATACTTGCCCGCCGCTGCTTTAATTATATCATAAAGTATCAGCGCATTAAAGCGGAAATTGCGAAAGATTATACACATATACTATATAAAAAAGAGTGCAAAATGACGAAAAATTATTTGTCAAAATGCGCTTGTAGCATATAATTGAGCGAGGCACAATGATATAATCGATTTGGAAGAAATATTCAAAAGGAGGATACTTATGACAAAAAGATTATTTGCAGTTTTGCTTGCGTGCCTGCTCATTCTTATAAGCTTCACGGCATGCGGCACAAAAATGCCCGAGCCCGGCACGACCGCGGCAGAAGACACAACTGCGGCAGAAGTCAATGCGCAGACGAGTGCAGAAGAGACGAGCTCCGAAGCGGTATCCGAATCCGCAGAGGGGAGCACTGCTCAGAGCGCACAGAAACCGACGGCAGACAAGCCGGCATCAAAGCCCGCAGCAACTGCAAAATCAAAGAATTCCGGCTCAGCTTCAAAAGGCAAGCTTGAAGTCAGCGCAGGAAGCGTAAAAAGCATCGCCGGCGCAAAAGTGCTCAGGGCGTGGAAGCTCAATTCAAACGGAGTGAATATAGAAATCCACCGAATAGCCTATGGACCGCAGATAACTCAGGCTTTCAAAAAAGCGAACGCGGACGGCGCTATCGACTACGACAAGACGGTCACTTATCAGCCGGTAGTCAATATAGCGATAATCACCTGCTCGCCCGAGCACATCGGCGTTGCATCGAGCCAACAGCTCCTTGGCACGAATGTCGGCAAGGTCGAAGATATGGGCAGAAAGAGCGGCGCGCTCATAGCAATAAACGGCGAGGCAGGCTCAACATATAAAAAAGGCGCTCCGACAATTCGCAGCGGCTCGGTAGTTTCGACCGACGGCAGCGGACAAAAGCGACTGCTGATCTACAGAAACGGCACATGGAAAGTCGAAACGCTCACAAACGAGAACTGCAAATCGTATATCTCGCAGGGCGTTTACAATTCCCTGCGCTACCAGTGGCAAGTCATAACAAACGGCAAGGCGACCAACGAGCACGACACTTATTATCACAACCGCACGGTGTTCGCGCAGATATCGGAGAACAAATATATCATGGCTGTCGGCGAATTTATGCCGCTCGACAATATGATGAAAGTCCTCATAGCATACGGCGCGAGAAATGCGTTTTTGCTAAACGGTGGCAACTGCTCGTCGATGTATGTCAAGGGCATCGGCAACACGACCGGCACAAAAGCGACTCAGCTCAAGAATCTCAACAAGCCGTGCGTTATCGAGAGCGAATTTTTCGCGGCAAACGGCATGCTCGGGCTCAACTCCGCCGGGAAGCAGAAGCTGGGCGGACCTTGCAACGAACTCGACATAGTATATGTAAAATAAAGCAGAAGGGGTGAGCCGATGAAAAAGGCTTTCAGAGCGGCTGCAATTGCGGCAATTCTGCTGTTTGCGCTGACTTTTATCGGGAACGCAAAAATCAAAAGCGCATCGGCTCACCTGCTGTTTTCTTCGTCCGTCAGCGTCGGTGGCAATGAATCGCGGGAAGTCACGCTCAAGAGCGGCGGCAGAATAGCCATCGGCTCATATCTCGGCGAGCCTATTATATGGAGAGTCATCAAAACTGGCAACAAAACTCTGCTCATGAGCGAAAAAGTGTTGTGCTTCAGGGCGTTCGACCCGTCTGAGGACGGCATCGGCAGTTCCGATTATCTCTCCTCTCCCCTGCGCGCATGGCTCAATTCGGAGAGCGGATTTTTAAGTCCGGAGAATTTTTCAGAGTTTGACCTTTCGCTCATATCGCCTGACAAAAACGGCGATTCAATATTCCTGCCGTCAAAAGATATGCTCAAAAATATAAGCACCGCCGACCGCCGCAGAAGCCCGACCGAGCAGTGCATCAAAAATGATACTTCGCGCTATTTAACTCTGCGCAAATACTGCTGGTATTGGACAAGCTCGCCGGTTTCGACAAATCAGAGCAGCGTGACGGCGGTCACCACGACCGGCGGATTCTATAAAACGCTCGCGGCGGACGAGCTGTGCGGCGTATGCCCGGCGATATATCTTCGCAGCGGTATTCTCGTTCTTTGCGGAAGCGGAACCGCCGAAAATCCGTATGCGTTGGCGGGAGGTGGCGAAAGATGAGAGAAAAGCTGAAAGAATTTCAAAACTCTCCGCGCTCGATAATCGCCGCATTCTCCGCCGCCGTGCTGTTTTTCTGCACAGTATTCACGCGGCTGATCCTCAAAACCGACGACGGTCACTTTCTCGGCATACTCCACCGAAACGGATTCACGGTAACAAGCTGGCTGCACGAGCGGTACACGACCGTGTCCGGGCGGATAGTCGGCGAATGGCTGATGATAAATTTTCTGCGCCTGCCGCTCATTTTCTGGAAGCTGTTCATCGCCGCGCTGATTATATATATAATGTATTTTCTCTGCCGCCTGTCGGACTTTTTAGGCGAAAAGACAGATATAAGACAGAGATATATCTTCGCCTGCTCGGTGCCGTTGGCAGTATTTCTGCCATGCCTCAACCCGTCGGTGTTCTGGTTTGCGGGTTCGTTCACATTCCTCGTTCCGTTCGCCGCCTTGCTTATCACGGTGACTCCGCTCACATTCGAGGTGTTCGGCGGGCGCGTGAATCCCATGGCATATGTCGCCGCCGCGATTGCTTCTGTCGTCGCGGCATCTCAGGAGCAGTCCTGCGCCGCGGCGCTCGCGCTGCAAGTGATTCTGCTGATTTTTTCGGCATATCAACGCAAACTCGGATTCCGTCAATTCATCCCGCTCCTGCCGAGCGCGGCTTTCGCCGCGGTGTTAGTTCTCTCGCCCGGACTTCGCGGGCGCGGAGCAATGGAAGCGGCAGCGGGTTTTGAAAGATTCTCTAAAATGAATATATTTGAAAGACTGCTCTGCGGATTTTCGAATTATTTTGCATTTTCATTTTTCTTCTCGCTGATAACAGCAGCTGTTTTTCTCGTTCTGCTCGGCGCATCGGTATATGAAGCGTTCGGCGGTTCGCGGAAAATAAAGAAAATCACATCAGTCTTTGCAATATTCGCCTCGGTGCTGTGCGTCGGAGTCAACGCCGCATATATTATTATCCGCCGTACCACCCCGGACAAGGGCTTTGAAAAGATGTTCAAGAGCGGCAATTACCTTCCGCTCGAACTCGCGGTTATCGCGCTCTGTTTTGTCTTTCTATTTAGCCTTTTCATTCTTATAGCGGCGCTCATCAAAAAGAACAAAAAGCTCGGGTTCACCGTCGGTGTGCTGTTCAGCGCCGCCGTCTGCTGCGCCGCAGTGCTCGGATTCTCTTCGTCCGTCTACGCCTCCGGTCAGCGCGTGTTTTACTACACCGAGATGTTCACACTCATCGCCTGCGCAGCGATGTATTCTTCACTTTCCGATAGCAAAGCGAAAAAATTCGCGGGATATGCAGTCCCGACAGCCGCATTTATTTTCTATATTATCAATTGTTTCACCTACACATTCCTTGAGATACCCATAATGGGCTAAAATAAATTGTAAAGCGATTTACTTTACAATTTACACGCTTATTTTTTAGCGCAAAAATCAAAAGCTCCCGTGCGACTTTCCCGATATATCAACACATTCGGGGACGCATGGGAGCTTTTGTTTTTTTATTTATAAATCATGTAAAGCTTAACAGCTTGTCATCAATGACCGTGCGGAACGACATCGAGTTTATCATGTTCCTCGCCGAGATCGGCGCGCAGGAGCGCAAAGAACACTATCGCGAGCAATATTTCGGCGCACCAGATGGTCTTGCCGCCGAGATAGCCGCAGAGAAAAGTTGAAGCGACCGCGCCCGCGACAAACGAGCCTATCATCAGCAGATGCGCGAACATCTTGCCGCGCGCCTCTTTATTACCGCTGCGAAGCCACTTAACGAGGTTCGAGCCGACCTGGCGGACACGGTTGGTGCAGAAGGTAGTCGCCATCGGAATCTTTTTCGCCTGGCGGAACGTGTTGAACTGCATCGAAGCGATAAAATTCACAGCCACCTGGCAGATCTGCGGCGGCGCATCGTCCGGGACGAAGCCGAGCGCAAATATCCACGCCATTTCAAACGCCACGAACGCCGTGTCCCAGCGAACTATCTTGCGGCGGTTTATATGCTTGGGCAGAAATTCCGAAATGACCGTGCCGAGCAGATAAGCCGAAGCGGGCAGAAGATAATACAGCGCCTTGCGCCAGTTCCCGCGCCCGAGCTGAACCGCCATGAGCACGAAGTTCGCCGTCTGCGCGTTGCAGAACACGCCGCCCTTTTGAACATAAGTATATGCGCCGAAAAATCCGCCGACCGCTATCATGACGGCAAAAATCCAAAGCTTTTCGCATTCGAGAAGCTCTTCCTCTTTTTTGAGAGCCTTTTCTTTCATCGTTCACCACACCGTTTCTTTTCTACAACGCATAAGTTTATCACTGCTCCCCGTCTCTGTCAAGGAACGGGAAATAGCCGCAGCATCTTGAAAAAAAGCCGTTTTCATGGTATTATTTAGGGTATTATATACCATTATAGAATGCAGTATAAAGCAAGAGGAGAATAGCATGTCAAAGCTTTTGAAGTATTTGAAAAAATACAAAATTGAAAGTATTCTCGCGCCGTTTTTCAAGCTCATTGAAGTGGCGTTCGAGCTGACTGTTCCGCTGATAGTCTCAACTATAATCGATGTCGGCATAGAGAACGGCGACAAAGTTTATATTATCAAACGCTGCCTGCTGCTCGGTCTGCTCGGCATACTGGGTCTTTGCAGCACGCTTGTAGCGCAGTATTTCTCGGCGAAAGCGTCGGTCGGTTTCGCTACCGATATTCGCCACGCGCTTTTCAAGCATATCGGCAAGCTCTCTTATTCCCAGCTCGATTCTCTCGGCGCGCCGACGCTTATAACCCGCCTGACCGGCGACATAAATCAGGTTCAGACCGGAACAAACTTGACCCTGCGTCTCGTCCTGCGCTCGCCGTTCGTCGTATTCGGCGCGGTGATAATGGCGTTCACGGTCGACGCAAAATCGTCGCTCGTGTTTGTCGTTGCGGTGCCCGCTCTCGCCGCGGTCGTGTTCGCGATAATGCTCGTGTGCATCCCGATGTACCGCAATGTTCAGCAGAAACTGGACGGGCTGCTGAGCAAGACGCGCGAAAACCTGCTCGGCACCCGCGTTGTCAGAGCGTTCTGCAAAGAGAAAGAGGAAATTGCGGACTTCGACGCGAAGAACAGCGCCCTGACCGAGATGCAGACGGCGGTCGGCAGGATATCCGCTTTCATGAACCCCGCAACTTTCGTGCTCATAAACCTCGCGATAATCGCGCTGATATATGTCGGCGCAATACGCGTTGATTCCGGCGCCATTTCGCGCGGCGCGGTCGTTGCGCTCTATAACTACATGTCACAGATCCTCGTTGAGCTGATAAAGCTCGCGAATCTCATAATCAGCGTCACAAAGGCGATAGCCTGCGGCAACCGAATTCAATCGGTGCTCGATATCGAGCCCGCCACCGTCCCCGGTCATGTAATCAACGGCAACGAAAACAGCGAATACTCAGTTGAGTTTGACAAGGCGTGCCTGTCATATAACGGCAGCGAAGAATCGCTACACAATATCGACCTCAAAATCCCACGCGGCAGCTCGATAGGTGTTATCGGATCGACCGGATCGGGCAAAACCTCGCTCGTCAATCTTATTCCGCGATTCTACGATGTCACCGGTGGGTGTGTGCTCGTTGACGGCGTTGACGTGCGCGACTACGACACAAAGGCTCTGCGCTCGAAAATAGGCGTCGTCTCGCAGAAAAAAGCCCTGTTCGCCGGCACTGTCAGGGATAATATCCGCTTCGGAAAGCAGGACGCTACGGACGAAGAGATATGGCAGGCGCTCGAAACTGCTCAGGCCAAGCAGATGATAGAAGAAAAGAGCGGGCAGCTCGATTTTGTCCTCGAGCAGGAGGGCAAAAACCTCTCGGGCGGTCAGCGGCAGAGAATGACGATAGCCCGAGCCTTGGTCAGAAAGCCCGAGGTGCTCATTCTTGACGACGCGGCGAGTGCGCTCGACTATGCCACCGGCGCGGCGCTAAACAAGGCGCTGAGAAACACCGACTTTGCCCCGACTGTTATAACCGTGTCCCAGCGCGTTGCGGCGATAAGAAACGCCGATACCATAGTTGTCCTCGACGAGGGCGAGATAGTCGGCATGGGCACGAACGACGAGCTTCTGCGCTCGTGCGAAGTCTACAAAGAAATTTTCGATTCCCAGCTTGAAAAGGAGGATGCGTAACCGTGAAGAACAAAACCGTTTTCAAGCGAGTTATCGCGGTCATCGGCCGCTCGAAGCTTCTGCTGTTCCTTTCGCTCATCCTCTCCGTTGCAAGCGTCATTCTCTCGCTGTATATCCCCGTCCTCGCCGGACGCGCGATAGACGGAATAAAGCTGCACGGCAACGTTGATTTTGAAGTCATAAAGAAGTGTCTTTTCGGCATTCTGATCTGCGCCATCGCCGGCGGAGTGCTCCAGTGGGTGATGAACATCATCAACAACCGCATAGCCTATAACACCGTGCGCGATATACGTTCAAAGGCGTTTTCGCATATGCAGGCCCTGCCTGTGGCGTTCGCCGACTCCCACCCCTACGGCGATATCGTCAGCCGCATAACGGCGGACGCGGAGCAGTTTGCCGACGGACTGATTCTCGGCTTCTCCCAGCTGTTCACGGGCGTTATCACGATAGCCGTGACGCTCGTTTTCATGCTCACTATATCGCCGCTCATCACTCTCGCGGTCGTGGTGCTGACCCCGATATCGCTGTTCACGGCGCGTTTCATCGCAAGGCGCACCTATTCGATGTTCAAAAAGCAGTCCGAGACCCGCGGCGAGCAGACCGCGCTCATCAACGAGATGATACAGAATCAAAAGACCGTTCAGGCGTTTTCATATGAAGACAGAGCGGTTGAAAGATTTGACGAGAGCAATGAAAAGCTGCGCAAATATTCGCTCAAATCCATATTCTTCTCGTCGCTTACAAACCCGACCACCAGATTTATCAACAATCTTATCTACGCTGTAGTCGGGCTCATGGGCGGAATATTCGCCATCGGCGGCATGGTGACCGTCGGCGGATTTGTCAGCTTCCTCGCCTACTCGAACCAGTACACAAAGCCGTTCAACGAGATTTCCGGCGTCGTGACAGAGCTTCAGAATGCCCTCGCCTGCGCGGCAAGAATATTCGAGCTCATAGACGAAAAGCCCGAGGAGTCGGACGAAAATTGCTCGGCGCTCAGCGATCCCGAGGGAAGCGTGGAGTTCGACAATGTCCGCTTCTCATATGACAAGAGCAAAAAGCTCATCGACGGCTTCGATTTCTTTGCCCCGTCCGGCAAGACAATAGCCGTTGTCGGTCCGACAGGCTGCGGCAAGACTACGCTTATCAATCTCCTGCTCCGCTTCTACGACGTTGACGGCGGCAGCATAAAGGTTGACGGCGAGAATATAAATGACATCACACGCCACAGTCTCAGACACCATTTCGGCATGGTGCTCCAGGATACCTGGATAAAGAACGGCACCGTCCGCGAGAATATAGCGTTCGGCAAGCCCGACGCCACGGATGAAGAGATAATCGCCGCCGCCAAGGCAGCACGCGCTCACAGCTTTATAAAGCGCCTCAAAAACGGCTACGACACCGTCATCGGCGACGACGACGGACTCTCCGAGGGCGAAAGACAGCTGCTCTGCATCGCGCGCGTCATGCTCATGAAGCCGCCGATGCTCATTCTCGACGAGGCAACTTCATCGATAGACACCAGAACTGAATTGAAAGTTCAGGATGCGTTCAACACGCTCATGCAGGGGCGCACCTCGTTCGTCGTGGCGCACAGGCTCTCGACCATCCGCCACGCCGACTGTATTCTCGTTATGAAAGACGGCAAGGTCGCCGAGCAGGGTACGCACGAAGAGCTGCTCGCGAAGAACGGATTCTATACAAAGCTCTATAACAGCCAGTTTGCGCAGTGAAATATATGCCATGGAACAACGGAGAAGAAAGCCTAACAGGCTGAAAGATTACGACTATTCGCAAAACGGAGCATATTTTATCACAATTTGCATAGATGACAGAAAGCCCATATTGTCACGCATTGCCGTAGGGGCGACCGCATAATACAACAGTTCAAAGGTTCCGTAACTAAGCAAGTCAAAAAATCAATTTGGCAAAAAGGTTTTTATGACCATATAATCCGTGACGAATACGATTATCAAATCAAATGGCAATATATTGACGACAACCCGATCAAATGGGCTGAGGACGAATTGCATCAGGATTGAAAAACAGCCGAATAACCGCCGCAGTATCTTTCATTTGAAAGTTCGCGGCGGTTATTTTTTATTCAGTGTAAAATGGCGGCTCAGGGCGAAAATATAAAGCTCAATTCGACAAATATCATTTTTTAGTCTGCCTTGTTGACATCGGCAAAAAGTGTGATATAATTATAACAGATGTTATAAAACAAGCGTTTTATAATTGTTATTGGAGGACGCCATGGACTACATTCGCCTGTCACCCGAAAATCTCGAGAGCGAGCACATATGCTGCGCTATATCAAACGCCAAGGACCCTCAGGTCATTGCAAAAAAGCAGTGGCTTGCCGAAAGGCTCGGCGAGGGTCTGATATTTTTAAAAGCCGACGCGCGCGGGAAGTGCTTTATTGAGTATATCCCCGCCGAAAACGCATGGGCGCCGATAGACGCGCCAGGCTATATGTTCATCGACTGTCTCTGGGTCTCCGGCTCTTTCAAAGGACACGGATATTCAAACGACCTGCTCAACGAATGTATCAGCGACAGCCGCGAAAAGGGCAAATCGGGGCTTTGCATACTCTCGTCGGCGAAGAAGCGCGGTTTTCTTGCCGACCCGAAATATCTGAAATATAAGGGCTTCATAAAAACCGATTCGGCAGAGCCGTATTTCGAGCTGATGTATCTGCCGTTTGACCCGTCCGCGCCCGCTCCGCGCTTTCACAAGCAGGCAAAGAGCGCTCAGACTGACGGCAGCGGGTTCGAGATATTTTATACAAGCCAGTGCCCGTTTACGGCGAAATATGTTCCGATAATTGAGAATATAGCAAATAATATGAATCTTCCACTGAGCACCATACATATCTCATCGCGCGAGCAGGCTCAAAACGCGCCCTGCGCCTACACCGCATTTTCGTTGTTCTATAACGGGAAGTTCATAACGCACGAGATACCGAGCGAAAAGAAATTCGCGGCAATTTGTGAAGAGTTCGTAAAATAAAACATAGCCGGATTGACCGGCAGTGTAAAATATACTAATATAGAAAAGGGAAAAGATATCTGTCCGCTCCGGCGGACGAAAAGGAGACATTATGCTTAACATCAAAAACCTGACCAAAACCTACGGCGAGAAAAAGGCTGTTGACGACCTGACGCTGCATATCGCGCCCGGCGAGATATATGGCTTCATCGGCCACAACGGCGCGGGCAAGACCACAACGCTAAAATCCGTTGTCGGCATTCTGCAGTTCAACGAGGGCGAGATAACAATAAACGGCATCTCGATAAAAGATGACCCGCTCGCCTGCAAAAAAATCATAGCCTATATTCCCGATAATCCCGACCTCTACGAATACATGACGGGAATAAAATATCTGAACTTCATCGCTGATATTTTCGGCGTCAGCGCCGACGACCGCCGCGAGCGCATACATAAATATGCCGATATGTTCGGGCTGACCGCCGACCTCGCGCAGCCCATCTCGGCATATTCCCACGGCATGAAGCAGAAGCTCGCGATAATCTCCGCATGGATCCACGAGCCCAAGTTAATCATCATGGACGAGCCCTTCGTCGGTCTCGATCCCGCCGCATCGCATCTGTTAAAAGGCATGATGCGCGAGGTCTGCAACTCCGGCGGCGCAATATTCTTCTCGACCCATGTGCTCGAAGTTGCCGAAAAGCTCTGCGACAAGGTCGCGATAATAAAAAGCGGAAAGCTCATCCGCTCTGGCACAATGGAAGAGGTCAAGGGCGACTCCAGCCTTGAGAACGTGTTCCTCGAACTGGAGGGAGAAGAATGCTGAAAGCACTGATAAAAAAACAGCTTCTCGAACTCAACCGCAGTTTCTTCGTTGACCGCAAGACGGGCAAGGGCAAGTCTGCACGCTCGGCGACGTTCTCGATAGTGCTGTTCATATTGCTCATGATTTTTGCCATCGGCGGAATGTTCTGCTATATGTCATATTCGATGCGCCCGCTGATAGCCTACGGCATGAGCTGGCTCTATTTTGCTATTATGGGCGCTACCGCTGCGCTTTTCGGCGTTTTCGGCAGCGTGTTCAACACATATTCGAGCCTCTATGACGCAAAGGACAACGACCTTCTGCTCTCGATGCCCATTCCAGTGCGCGATATCATGGCGGCGCGCCTCATCGGAGTCTATCTCATGGGGCTGATGTATTCCGGCGTTGTGGTAATACCCGCCGTCGGCGTGTATTTCATAACCGCGCATCCCGGAATATCCGGCATAACCGCCGTTATAATGGCCGTTATGGTGACTGTTCTCGTTCTTATACTGTCGTGCATACTCGGCTGGGTCGTTGCAAAAATCGCAGTTAAATTAAAAAACAAGAGCATTATAACAGTTATAGTTTCAATAGCGTTTCTCGGCGGCTACTACTATGTCTACTTCAGAGCGAACGAGATAATCACCGGCATCGTTGCAAATAGCGCGGCTGTTGCCGCAAAGGTGCGCATGTCCGCCTATCCGCTCTATATTTTCGGCAAGGCGTTCGCGGGCGATGTTCTGCCGACAATTATAATTTCACTCATCATTCTCGCTCTGCTCGCCGCTACTTGGCTCATAATGTCGCGCACATTCTTAAAACTCGTCACGAGCAGCGGAAAGACCGCAAAGACAGTCTACAAAGAGAAGACGGTCAAGCAGCAGGGCACCGACCGCGCGCTTCTGCGCCGCGAGATAAACCACTTCCTCTCGAGCCCGTCTTATATGCTCAACTGCTCGCTCGGGGCGCTGTTTATGATAGCCGTCGCTGTTTTCTCGCTGATAAAAAGCGACTGGTTTATCGGCGTTGTCACCCGAATGGATGAGGATTTGCTGGAATATGCCCCGACCTTCGCGTGCTTACTTTTATGCCTGCTCTCTTCTATGAATATACTCACCGCGCCCGCGATATCCCTCGAGGGCAAGAGTCTCTGGATAGCCCGTTCGCTCCCCGTCACCTCGTGGCAGATTCTCAGAGCGAAGCTGAAGCTCCATATGCTCTTCACCGCCGTCCCCGCACTGATATGCAGCATATGCTTCTGTATTGCCCTCAAGCCGGAGCTTCTCACAGCGGTGGTCATGATTATCCTGCCGCAGATATTCACGCTCCTATGCGCCGTTTCGGGGCTCAGAGTAAATATCAGGATGCCCAACCTCACCTGGAGCAGTGAGAGCGGAGCGGTCAAGCAGAGTCTCGGCATCATGCTCGCGATGTGCCTCGGCTGGGCGTATATCATCGTGCTCATCGCGGTCTATCTGTTCGCGGTGCAGGTGCTGCCGAATGTGTTCGCGCTGATGATCGCGACGGCGGTCATAGCAATAATAACCGTGATATCCTTTTCAAGGCTCAAGCGCAAGGGCGTAAAGAGATTTGAGACACTGTAAGCAAAATTAAATATCAGTAGCCGTGGTTCGTTGAGAATCACGGCTGCTGTTTTTTGCGATAATTTAAAATATTGAAGTAAATAAATATAACAAACTACGCCGACAGCACACAAAAAATTATCTGACATTCAGCGACTTGAGTTA
>ULOO01053393.1_pt1 | contig 17611 bp, 18 predicted proteins | sample 1952651 | NCBI WGS metagenome assembly ULOO01 (sample SAMEA4835605, study PRJEB28245) | human gut metagenome | biome: gut microbiome; material: fecal sample | place: Denmark | collected 2008 | reverse complement strand
ACCTTAAAAGATAACTAAAAATGGTTATCTTTTAAAAATATAAGAAATTTGTGTGAAAATGTTTGCAAAATAGAACAAAAAATGATATAATAGAAACGATTTTTAACAAGGGGATAAAGGGGAATGTTATGGCTTATATAAGTAATGAGGAAATAAATGAAATCAGAAGTAGAGCTAATATTGTAGATATAATATCAGGTTATTTGCAAGTTAGTAGTAAAGGAAAGAACTATGTAGCATTATGTCCCTTTCATAATGACCATTCCCCTTCTTTAATAATTTCACCAGAAAAGCAAATATTTAATTGTTTTACATGTCGTACTGGTGGTAATGTTTTTAGTTTTGTAATGAAATATGAAAATGTTTCTTTTGCAGAAGCAGTAAGTATTGTTGCTAAAAAAGTTGGTTTTAATTTAAAAAACGATGTTTTTGTTAAAAGTGAGAACAAATATAGTAAAGATTATGAGATTTATGAATATGCTATGAAGTACTATTTAAATAATATTAATACAACAGATGGTTCTAAAGCTAGAGATTACTTGTTAAAAAGAGGTATTAATGAAACTATAATAAAAGAATTTAAGTTAGGATATTCTGGAAGTCGCAAAGATACATTTTATAAGCTTGCCACAAATAAAGGCTGGGATATAGAAACTCTTAATAAGTTGGGCTTGATTAATAAAGTAAATGAGAATGTTTATGACACATTTATTAATAGAGTAGTTATTCCAATTGAAAATTTAAAGGGAGAAGTTGTTGGGTTTACAGGAAGAATATTTAATGGTGAAGATAATACTGCCAAATATTTAAATACAAAAGAAACAGAAATATTTAAAAAAAGTAGTTTGTTATTTAATTATCATAATGCTAAAAATTATATTCGTGATAGAAAAAGTGTTATAGTTGTTGAAGGTAATATGGATGCTATAAAAATGAGTGCCAAAGGATTTAAAAATGTTGTAGCGTTAATGGGGGTTGCCTTATCAAATGAACAAATTGATATTTTAAAAAGATTAAAAGTTCCCGTAATTTTGATGTTAGATAATGATAATGCTGGTGAAGACGCTACCATAAAAAATGGTGAGTCTTTAATAAATAGCGGTGTTGATACTAAAGTAGTTCGTTTAAGTGGGGCTAAAGACCCAGATGAATATCTTGAAAAGTTTGGTATTGATGCTATGCAAAATAACATAGATAAAGCTATAAAATATATTGATTTTAAGATAGAGTGTTTAAAAAAAGATAAAGATTTAAGTAATATGGAGGATTTAATTACTTATGTTAAAGAAGTAATTAATAGTATAAATGGCGAAGATGACTTGACAAAAGAGATAATTTTATCTAAAATAAGCAAGGATTATGCAATTGATATTGACATTTTGAAAAGTAATTTAAAAACTGAAGTAAAAAAAGATGTTAAAAAAGAAGAAACACAAGAAGTAAGGGATAAAAAATTAACTAAGTATCAAAAAGCAAGTCATAAAGTTTTATATTATATGCTTATGGATAGTAAGTATATAAATTTATATAAAAATACTTTAGGGTATTTTAAAGAAAGAATAGAAAGAGTACTAGCTAGTGAAATAGTATATTATGAGTCTAATAATGGAAATATTGATGTTGCAGATTTTACAACAACGATAATGGAAAGTGAAGATGAATACGAATTTTTACAAATAATATTAAGTGAAAATGGAAACACTTCAGTAAGTGATGAGGAATTTAATTCGTGTGTAAAAGCAATATTAGATATTTATAAAAAAGATGAAATAATAAAAGTAAAAGGATTAATTGCTAGTGAACTTGACCAAACTAAAAAAGAAGAATTGGTTAAGAAGTTAATTGATTTAAAAAGGAAGTGTGAATAATGGAACAAATTAAAACATTAGAAGAAAGAGAAAATAGTTTAATACTAAAGGGTAGAGAAAAAGGTTTTATAACTTATGAAGAGTTAGCTCAAGAACTAAAGGGATTAGATATTGATAATGATGCTTTAGATAATTTATATAATAAGTTAGTTGAAAATAATATTGCAGTTGTAGCGGAAGCTGATGTTGATACAACAACTGGAGAAGCAAGAGCCAAAGAAAAACCAGTTGAAGAAGAAATGTTAAGTGATGAAGATATAACTAAAGATGTAAATATTAATGACCCAGTTAGAATGTATTTAAAAGAAATAGGTAGAATATCACTTTTATCTACAGAAGAAGAAATGGAAATATCTAAAAGAGTAGCTTTAGATGATCCGGAAGCTAAAAGAATACTTGCTGAATCTAATTTACGTTTAGTTGTATCAATTGCTAAAAGATATGTTGGACGTGGACTTTTATTCTTAGATTTAATTCAAGAAGGAAATATTGGTTTAATGAAAGCTGTTGAAAAATTTGATTATGACAAAGGATATAAATTTTCAACATATGCAACATGGTGGATTAGACAAGCTATTACTAGAGCTTTAGCAGACCAAGCAAGAACTATTCGTGTTCCAGTTCATATGGTAGAGACAATTAATAAAATGAGTAGAGTTCAAAGACAATTAACATTGGAATTAAATCGTGAACCTAGTGAAGAAGAAATAGCTAAGAAAATGGGTGTTGGTGTAGATAAGGTAAGAGAAGTATTAAAGATTAGTCAAGAACCAGTATCTTTAGAAACTCCGATTGGGGAAGAAGATGATTCACATCTAGGAGATTTTCTAAAAGATGAATCTAGTTTATCACCAGAAGAATATACTGAAAATGAAATATTAAAAGAAGAAATAAAAGAAGTATTAATGAGTTTACAAGCAAGAGAACAAGAAGTTCTTGAACTTAGATTTGGTTTACTAGATGGAACTTGTCATACTCTAGAAGAAGTTGGTAAAAAGTTTAATGTAACAAGAGAACGTATCAGACAAATTGAAGCTAAAGCTTTAAGAAAATTAAGACATCCATCACGTGCTAAAAAATTAAAGGATTTTTTAGAAGAATGAACAGAATAAAAGCTATAGCATCTTTAGTAGATAATGATGCTTTAGTAGTTGATATAGGTACAGACCATGCTTATTTACCAATATATTTATATGAAAATGATATAACTAAAAATATTGTTGCTAGTGATATTTCAAGTAATGCCTTGTTATTTGCTAAAAGTAATTTAGAGAAACATAATTTAAGGGGTAAAATAAAACTAGTTGTAAGTGATGGTTTTAAAAATTTAGATGAATGTTTTGATATAGCAATTATTTCTGGAGTTGGAACTGAAACTATAAAAAAAATATTAGATAATGAAGTATTACCTAATAAATTGATATTGTCAAGTCATAAAAATGTTAGTGATTTAAGAGAGTATATGTTTAAAATTGGTTATAAAATAGAAAAAGAAATAATTGTTTATGAAAATAATATATATTATAACATAATAAAATATGTAAAAGGAAAAGATAATTTAAGTAAGTATGATTTATTAGTGGGTTTAAGTAATGATATAAATTATAAAAAACATTTATTAAATAAATATAAAGAAATATATGAAAAATCTCATGATAAAAAGTATTTAGAATATATTAATATTATAAAAAGAAAACAGGATTAGAAGTATTAATTTTAGGAGTAGTATTATTAGTTACTACTTCTTTTTTTGGGGTTACATCAATTGTTTTAGTATTACCTGTTTTATTAAATTCTTTGGCAATATCTAAGACTTTTCTAGCATTTTCTATCATTGGTTTTACTTCTTTATAAATGGGTATAGCTTGGTTCATAATACCTAAACCTTTAGAAATACCTGATAATATTTTGGAAAAACTTAAAGTGCTTCTGATAGTGTTTGGACCGAACATATAAAATCACCTATATAATTATATGTAAAAAATCAAAAATATTGATTGTAAAAGTAATAGAAATTTGGTATACTTAATATTGTAGAGGGTGTTCGATATGAGTGAAAGTACTAAATCAAATAACATGTTAGATTTATTAAAAAGTCCTTTTATAATATTACTTAATATCTTAAAGTATGCTTGGATGGGTTTAAAATATATCTGTTTTGAAGGATGGGTAGATTTATATAATAGTGCAAGTTATGGGTTAGATAAAACTTATAAAAGTACAAAACAAGCTTTTATAACTGAAGAAGAAAAGATATATGAAAGAACTAAGAAGAAAACAAAAAAAGAAAAAGTTTATAAATATAGTCAAAAAACATTAGCAAAATTAGAAGAAGAAAAGAAAGCTTTATTAGTTGATTTACAAACAGCTGGAGCAACAAGAAGTAGAGAACCACATGTGTATTTTTATAAAGTTAGGGATAATACTGGTAAAATTATTACTGGTACAATGAATGGTTTAAGTAAGCTAGATATTAATGCTTATTTACTTAATGAAGGTTATGATGTTTATGTAATTAAGACATCACCATTTATTGATTTTGCTTATAAAGATTCATCATTCTTAGGTAAGAAGATGAAAACTAAAGATTTAATATTTTGGTTAACTCAATTATCGACATATTTAAAAGCAGGTTTAACATTAAATGAATCTGTTAAGATACTTACAACTCAAATGAAAGGTAATAAAGCAAGAACTACTGCATTTAAAGCTATTTCATATGAACTTACTTTAGGGGAAAGCTTTAGTGCAGCCTTAGAAAAACAAGGAAGTATGTTTCCAGCATTACTTATTAATATGATTAAAGCTGCTGAAGCAAGTGGAACATTAATTGAAACATTAGATGACATGGCAGCTTATTACACAGAAATAGATGATACTAAAAAACAAATGAAAAGTGCTATGACATATCCTGTAATTGTAACAATATTTTCTATTGCTGTTATTGTATTTATCATGTTATATGTTGTACCGCAATTCATAAATATATATGAACAACAAAATATGGAAATCTCTGGTATTACTAAAATTGTTATAAATGTTAGTTCATTTATTCAAAATTATTGGCATGTTGTTTTAATAGTTATAGCGTTGATAATAATAATTTTAACATTTTTATATAAGAAAGTTAAAGCATTCCGTGCAACTGTTCAAATATTTTTAATGCATATTCCTGTTGTAAAAGATGTAATTATTTATAATGAACTTACAATATTTTCTAAAACATTTGCATCACTTTTAAAAAATAATGTCTTTATTACAGATAGTATGGACATTTTAAGTAGAATTACTAATAATGAAATATATAAATCTATTCTTTATAAAACAATTCAAAATATAATTAAAGGTGATAAGATTAGTGATGCTTTTAAAGACCATTGGGCAATACCTGATGTTGCATATTACATGATAGTTACTGGAGAATCTACTGGTGAATTAGCAGATATGATGCAAAAGGTAAGTGAATATTACCAAGGGCTACATAAGAGTACAATTAATTCAATGAAAGCGTTTATTGAACCAGTTATGATAGCGTTTTTAGCTGTAATTGTTGGATTAATAATTATTGCAGTTATAATGCCAATGTTTGGTATGTATGCTCAAATTCAAAATAGTTAGGGGGATATATGAATATTTTATGGTTTATATTAGGAACTATTTTAGGTTCCTTTTATCTCGTAGTTGCAACAAGATTACCAAAAGGTGAAGATGTAGTTAAATCAAGAAGCAAATGTGATTCATGTGGCAAAGTATTAAAATGGTATAATTTAATACCTTTAGTATCATTTATAGTTCAAGGTGGAAAATGTAGTTATTGTAAAAAAAGTATTAGTATTGACCATTTTTTTGTAGAGTTGTTTACAGGTTTACTATTTTTACTAGCATCATTTTGCTTTCCAATTGGTTATGAATTCTTTGTTTCTTTAATTGTTATATCTTTAATGATAATCATATTTATAAGTGATTTTAAATATATGGTTATATTAGATTCTCCTTTAGTGGTATCAGCAATACTAGTAGTAATATTAAAACTTATATATTTAGGTTTTCATAATTGCTTATTTAGTATTATTTCTGCTTTTTCAATGTTTGTAGTAATGATGCTAATTGAAAGAATTGGAACAACAGTCTTAAAAAAAGAATCTTTAGGTGGAGGAGATATAAAATTTTCCTTTATAATTGGTCTTATTTTAGGTTTTAAATTAGGAATTGTTACCTTAGTTTTATCGACATTTTTAGCTTTACCTTATGCAGTTGCAAGTGTAAAGGTTATGAAAAGTCATGAATTTCCATATGGTCCTTTTCTAGCTGGAGCTTTATTTATAGTATTTTTTCACATGGATAAATTCAATTTATTATTAAATTTTCTATTTAAATTTTAAGTAACAGTAAGTTACTTTTTTGTTTAAAAAATAATTTTATAAACCATAATATAAATGGTGATATATATGCAAATATTTACTGTTTTGTTTAGAACAATATTTTTTTATTTTTTTGTCCTTATATCTTATCGTATTATGGGCAAAAGAGAAATAGGTCAACTTGGAGTAATAGATTTAATAGTTTCAATATTAATTGCAGAACTTGTTGCTATAAGTATTGAAGAATTTAAACAACCTTTGTCTTATACAATAATTCCAATAACTTGTTTAGTTATTTTAGAAGTTTTATTTGCATTTATTTCTATTAAATCAAGAAAGTTTAGAACTATATTTGATGGTAAACCATCATTAATTATTGTGAATGGTAAAATAAATTATAAAGAAATGGTTAAACAAAGATATTCTTTAGATGATTTACTTATCTCTTTAAGACAAAAAGAAATAAGGGATTTGAGTATGGTTGAATATGCTTTTTTAGAACCAAATGGAGAGTTATCTATTTTTAAATATAATTTCTTTAAAACTAAAAGTGCTTATCCTCAAGCTTTAATTTTAGATGGAGAGTTACAAACTAAAGTTGTAAAACATATTAGAAAAACTCCAGAATGGGTAATTGAACAATTACAAAATAAAGATTTAACTATTAAAGATATATTTTATGCTTTTTATAAAAATAAAAAAATATATATTATTAAGAAAACTGATGTTAATTAGTTGAGGCAATTTGATACCAAATAATATCTATAATAATAATTAAAATTCCATTAATCTTAAGGTCCCAATTTGGGACCTTAAGATGTTAGAAAATTTCCCAGAAATATGGGAAAAATTGATGTTAGTATAATCTTAAGGTTCCATTTTGAAACCTTAAGATTATAAAAATAACACACATTTTTTTATAAAAACATTTGATTAGCGGTGTATCATTTTATGAAAGTTTTGTTCAAACTATTGATGATAATCATTATTTGTGATATGGTTTATATCGATTGGTACTTATGAAACTTTTGAAGCCATAAGTCGTTAAATCTCTGTGAAATATCATAGTTTTTTTTATTTTATGTACATATAATAATATATTGAAAAACATTTTTTTAAATATTAGTTACTTGTATATTTTTGATTAGAATTGTCTTTTATATAGTGTATAATTTTTTTAACTGGAATATTGTTATCATTTTAAAAAGACTTTAACAAACCTATATTAATTAGTTGACACATTGTTTAAACTATTATATACTTATTTTGATACCAAATATTATCTATAGTAGTAATTAATATTCCATTATGAAGAGGCCCATAATAAAGAAATAAATCTTAAGGTCCCAAATTGGGACCTTAAGATGGTATAAAATTTCCCATATTTCTGGGAAAAATTAATGCTGCTAAAATCTTAAGGTCCCAATTTGGGACCTTAAGATTAAAAACTGTGTGTTAATTTTTAAATAAAAATTTTTGATTTAAAGTTATAAAATTAGTAACTTGAGGTCGAAAATTTCGACCTCAAGTTTAAAAAGAAAGGAAGAGAATGAACGAATTAGTAGTAAAAGAAAATGAAAAAATAGAAAATTTAATATATGAAATAAGGGGTAAACAAGTTATGTTAGATAGTGATCTTGGTAAACTTTATGGTTGTGTAAATGGCGCAAAAACTGTTAATCAAGCAGTTAAAAGAAATATTGATAGATTTCCAGAAGACTTTTATTTTCAGTTAACGAAAGAAGAATATTATGATATTTTGCAATTAAAAAATCAAAAAATGGAATTAGAACATGGAAAATTTGTAAAATATTTGCCTTTTGCCTTCACAGAACAAGGTGTAGCTATGCTTGCAAGTGTATTAAAAACTGAAATGGCATCTAAAGTAAGTGTAAATATCATGAGAGCTTTTGTATTAATGAGAAGATATATTTCTACTAACTTAGTTGAACAAAAATATATCAATAATCAAGTACTCAAAAATACGGAAGATATTAAAATTCTTAAAGAAACTTTTGATGAGTTCAAACCTAAAATAAATTCAATATTTTATGAAGGGCAAATATATGATGCGTATTCATTGTTAATGGATATTTTAAATAAAGCTAATAATAGCATAATTATCATTGATAATTATGCAGGAAAAGAATTATTAGATATATTAAAAGATATAAATAAACCAATTACAATAATATCTAAAAATATTAATGAAACTATTAAGAATAAATATCTTAAACAATATAATAATATTACATTTATTAATAATGATACTTTTCATGATAGATTTATTATTATAGATAATAATATCTTATTTACTTGTGGGGCATCTTTTAAAGATTTAGGAAAGAAGTGTTTTTGTTTAAGTGGAATAGAAGATAAAGAAATATTAAATAGTTTATTAAAAAAGATATAATTTACAATTTATTATTAAAAATTATAGATTTAATATTTTCTTTTTCGTCTTTTTATGGTATATTATTAATAGTAGGGTGATTGACTTATGAAGAAATTTATAAAAAAAATAAAAAGTAATAAATTATTAAGTATATTAAGTGTTTTAATAATAGGGGTATTCTTTATTTTAATTGCTAGAGTTACTTATGCTTATTTAGCACCAGTATTTAATAGTGCAAAAACTGATGTTATGGGTTCTAGTGATACTGTTGATGATTTTAAATTTGAATTAGGGGACCCTTTAAAAATTGATGCATCACCCACAACATTAAAAGAAAATGGTAGTAATTATACTACTAGTACAACTGCTAAAGCTTTATTAAAAGCTAATAGTACTAAAAATACTGCAACATATAATTATTATGTTTATCTTCAAATTGCATCAAATACATTTACATATTCTGATGGTTCAACCCCTGAAATTATACTTACAGTAACTAATCCAAATGGTGAGGAGGTCACATCAATTGATGGCCTTACTTATGGAACATTTAATGGAGTATCAGGCTTTGATGTTACAACTAAAAGTGGGTTATTTAATATAGCTAATAGCTATGAAATAACATCTAATTCAAGTACAACATATACAACTCAATCATGGAATATTACATTAACTTATTTAAATCTGTCTATAGACCAATCTTCAAATTTTGGTAACTCCATGGGAGTTAATATGTTTATTAGAAAGGATATCTTGCTAACAACTTTATCTGATGTGTGTACAAGTGATGACAATTTAGCTAATTGTATTACTACTTTAAGTGACAAAAGTTCAAGTGTTGCTACAAATATATATCATCATGATAGTACATTAGCAAATGGAGCAGGAGACAATAGTTATAGATATGCCGGGACAAATCCAAATAACTTTGTGTGTTTTGGAACAGATGTAAGCCCCTGCCCCACAGATAATCTATATCGAATAATCGGAGTATTTGGAGAAAATAATCATGGAGTAAGTGGAAAACAATTAGTAAAACTAATAAAATATGATTATGCCACAAGTGCATTGCTAGGGACAGATGGAGATTATAGTAGTTCAAGAACACCACATTCAAAATATAAAGGAAGTTTATCAAAAGTAGATACATATCACTGGAATTATAAAGCCACAAATAAAATAAGTAATGAATGGAATACGAGTTTATTAAATAAAACAAACTTAAATACAAATTATTTAAATAATATAGGTACAACATGGTCAAATATGATTGAAGATGCTACATGGAAAGTAAGTGGACATACAACAAGCTCTGTAACACCAAGTGAAATGTATACGAAAGAAATAACAAATGCTACCAAAACATATGGACCTAGCGATGGAACATCAAAAATAGGTTTAATGTATGTATCAGATTACGGATTTGCAGCCTCACCAAGTGCATGGACAACAACTCTAGGTAAGTATTATGGTAACGATGCGAATGGAACATCAATAAAAACAATAAATTGGATGTACATGGGAGATAATGAATGGTCAATTATGCCTATTTCTTCGATCAGCAGCGGTGTGTTTTATTTGAACAGCAGCGGTTCTGTCGCCACCGGCACCGCGCGCGCTGGCCATGGCTCTCGTCCAGTCTTGTATCTAAAGGCTTCTGTTCTCTATGCTGGAGGATCAGGAACTAAAGATTCGCCAATAACTTTAGTAGTGTGATAAACTTTTGTTTTGCGCGGCTGGCGGGAGTATCCGCCCCGCGCCGCCAAGTTATTAACACAACAGTTTAATATCACTAAAAATTCATATCTTCCTTTTGGAAGTTACAGTTGTTAGTGATGTTAAAATATAAAGTTAACAATATATTTGAATAAAATTAATGAAAGGAAAAGATTTATGAAAATATTATGTATAGGTCATTCTAGCTGGGATATAACTGTTCCAGTTGATGAATATCCAATTGAAAATACTAAATATAGATATAATGAAAAATATAGTGCTGGTGGGGGTCCTGCATCAAATGCCGCCTACCTACTGGGAAAATGGGGTATGGATACAGTTATTGCAAGTACTATTGGTTCTGATGATTTTGGAACTAATATAAAAAAAGAATTTCAAGATATAAAAGTTAATACTGATTATATAGAAACTAGTTATGAAAAAGATACATCATTATCATTTATCTTAATAAATAAAAATAATGGTTCAAGAACTGTATTTAATGTTGCAACAGAACATCCAGCATTAAAAAAATTAAGTTATGATTTTGTGCCAGATATTATATTTACAGATGGACATGATTATGGTGCAAGTCAAAATGCTATTAGTAAATTTCCAAATGCTATAAGTATTATAGATGCTGGAAGGGTAACTCCAGAACTACTTGAATTATGTAAATATATAAAATATATAGTATGTAGTAAAGGTTTTGCAGAAACTGTTACAGGTATGAAATTTGATTATAATAATCCATCTACTTTAGTAGCTATATATAATAAATTACAAGATAAATATCCAAATAGTAATTTAGTTATAACTTTAGAAGAAAAAGGTTGTTTATACCAAGTAGGAAATGAAATTAAGATTATGCCAGGTTTAAAAGTAGATGCAGTTGATACAACTGGGGCTGGAGATATATTTCATGGAGCATTTACTTATGGTATAGCTAATAACTTTGATATGGAAAAAACAATTACCCTAGCAAATATAGCTGCAGGTTTGTCTGTAACTAAAATTGGTTCAAGATTATCAATACCTAATTTATCTGAAGTATTAGATTATTATGCTAAGAAAATGGGACAAGTAAATGATAACCAGTAAGACTCCAAAACTTGATTTACATGGAGAAATAACAAGTATGGTTGAAGTATTAGTTAATGAATTTATTAATGTAAATAAATTATCTGGTATAAAAGAAGTAATAATAATACATGGTAAAAGTACTAATATTTTAACTGAAGAAGTACATAGAGTACTTAAGAAAAATAAAGATGTAAGTAAATATTATAAGAATAATTGGAATCTTGGAGAAACAATCGTTGAAATAAATATTTAAAGCAAAATAGCTGACTTAGCCACTATTTTACTTTTTAATTTAATTGTACTTATAATTTGGTCTAAACATGTTGAGCTTTTTTTGTTCTATTTATTTTTTTAATTCATATATTTTCTAATAAAGGGAGGAAATGATATGAATTGTATTATACCATTTACAAAAGATATTAAGTTTAAAACAAATATTGCAGAAATATTAAGTATTTCACTTGAACATGATTTTACAGCTAATCCAGAAGAAGTTTTAGGTAACTTTATTATAAGTGGGGATTATAAAACTCATGAAGTAAGTGTAAATAAAGAACATTTTGAATATGTATTACCATTTTCTGTTAATATGACAAGTAAGATTAATGAAGAAAGTGTTAATTTTGAAGTTGAAGATTTTACTTATGAAGTAATAGATAGTGATACTTTACGAGTAAATATTGAATATAGTATAAATGCTGAAGAAGTAAAAGAGGAAGTTAAAGAAGAAGACTTGTTTAAAAGAGTTGAAGAACCTGAGTTAGATAAGATTCTTGATGAAATAGAAGCTAATAGAGAAGAATGCGTTGATGTAAGTGAAAGAGATATTGCGGATGATGCTAAAAATACAATATTAGATAGTATTAATAATACAGATGATGCATATATAACATATCATATACATGAAATGAAAGAAACAGATACAATAGAATCTATATGTATTAAATATAATACAAGTAAAAATATAATTGAAGATTATAATGATATAAGTAATTTAAGTTTAGGAGATAAAGTAATAATTCCTGAAGTAAATGAATAAAAGTATTGAAATATTAAAATCTATTTATAAACCCTATAGATATACTATAAAAGGAAAATCTACTATCTTAGAAACTACTTGTGGAGATTTTATTATAAAACCTAAAAATAAAGATATAAATGAATTATATACATATTTAACTAATCGCGGTTTTACAAATTATCCTAAAATAATAGATTCATCTAGAGATGAAGTAAATGTTTTTGAATATGTAGAAGATGTAAAATTACCTAAAGAACAAAAGTGTGATGATTTAATAGAAATAATAGCTAGTTTACATAATAAAACTAGCTATTTTAAAGAAGTAAGTGAAGATAGATTTAAAAGTATATATGAAGATGTATTAAGTAATATAAATTATTTAAGTAATTATTATAATACATTATATGAAATAGGGTTTAATGAAGTATATGCATCTCCTTCAAACTATATTTTTATGAGAAACTATTATAAATTAAATAGTGCTTTAGAATATGCTAAAAGTGAACTGGAAAATTGGTATAGTTTAGTAACTAGTGAAACTAAAATAAGAGTGTGTTTAATACATAATAATTTAGAATTAAATCATTTACTTAATGATAAATTAATAAGCTGGGATAATTATATGATAGATACTCCCGTTATAGATATAGTTAAGTTATATAAAAAAGAATGGAAAAATATAAATTTTAGTGAAATATTAGAAAGATATATGTATAAGTTTCCATTATTAGAATATGAAAAGAAGTTATTATTTATACTGATGTCTATGCCTCCGGAGATTAAGAAAAGTGATAATGAATTTGAAAAATGTAAGGTAGTTAGTGAAGTAATGGATTATGTTTTTAAAACAGAAGAATTAATAAGGCCATATAATGCGGAGCATGAAGAAGAAAAATAAAGCTATTTCTATAAGTAATATAAATATGTTAAATCGAAATGGTAATATTAATGTAATAATTGCTTGGTAAAATATAAGTATACCAAGGATAAAAAGAATAATTACTGAAAAACCATTTCTAGGGCCTTGAAACTTCATATAATCACCTATAAATAGTATATGTTAATCAACCAATAATGGTTGATTTTTTAATTAAATGTTGGTAAAATTATATTAGTAAAGGTAGGCTAGTTTGATATGAATAAAAAAGGATTTGCGTTTATAGAAACAATAATAACTATAGTTATATTATCATCAGCTTTACTTTATTTATATAGTTCATATAGTGCTATTATAAGTGAAGAAGAAACTAGACTTCATTATGATGATGTAGCATATATATATTATACAAATAATGTAAGAAAGTTTTTAGAAGAATATAGTAATATAGAAGATGTAAAGAAAAATGCTTTTAATAATAGATATATTGAAGTAATTGGAACTGGTTATGATGGATTATTTGATAGTGATGAAAAGAATATGGCTGAAAAAATAGTACAAAGTTATAATATAAATCAAATTATTTTAGTAAAGGCTACTTTATTTAATGATTGTTTAAGTAGTGAGAATGGTAAATGTAAAGATTCATTTAGTAATGTTGGATATAATTTAAAAAATTATATTAACACTATTAGTGATACATCATATGATTATTATTTAATAGTTGAATATGCTACTAAAGTAGATAATGGAAATATTGTTAGTTGTAGACCAGGAATAGATGAAAGATGTAATTCATATTATGCATCTTTAGGAATATGAGGTTGTTATGAAGAAGAATGGTTTTATATCTGTAACTGTTATTTATACTTTCTTTTTAGTGTTTTTATCATTAATGTTATATATTGTAACTAATTTAGTGGTTAATAGAAATTTACTTAATAATATGAAAACTACAATTAAGAATGAATTAAATGATTCTAATTTCAATAGATATTTAATAAATCATTGTAATGATTTAATTAGAATGGATGATAGTTATAATAATAGTATTAAAGATAATTCATATAGATTTGTAGGAAGTAATCCCAATAATTATGTTTCTATAAATGGGAATATTTTTAGAATAATAGGTATTTTTGATGGTAATGTTAAGCTAATTGCAAATGATATTTGGCAAAGTATGAATTTTAGTAGTAATAGTAATATATATAGTTCATCTAATATTTATAGTAAAATAAATAATGATTATTTGAATGGGATTAATATTAGTGATTATATTGAAAATAAAGTTTGGTATGTTGGAGGTATTAAAGATAATGTAAATGCAAATCCAAAAGATATTGCAATTAATGAAGTTGGAGAAAATAGAAATACTGGAGTAACAGTAACTGCCAAAATTGGTTTACCCTATATAAGTGATTATATTTATGCGGGTGATGCAAGTAATAAGAATACTTATGGTACAGTAATTAGTAAAAGTAATAATTGGTTATATTCTAGTGATTTATGGTTTATAACAAGATATAATTTAAGTTTTACTAATGTTTATTATTTAGGAAATGATGGTTCATTAATATTAGGCAATATAAATGATGTAAGATTTGTAAGACCAACATTTTATTTAAAGAAAAGTACTAAAATTGTTAGTGGAGATGGAACACGTAGTAATCCATATCAAATAGGGTGATTGACATGAAAAAATTAAATAATAAAGGAAATACATTAATTGAATTAATAATTAGTATTGCATTAATGTCTGTAGTACTTGTTTCAATGATAAGACTTTTAGTGGATTTAAATAATACCAATACTAATAGTGTTTATGCTAAAAATAATGAAGTTGTTCGTTCAGAAATAATTAGAGCTATAGAAACTGATTTAAATAATTATAAATTAAGTAATATAAATGATTTATCTAATGAAGAAAGTGCTGGAGCTGTAAAAATTAATTTGATATTTAAAGAAAGACATGCTATACTTACTGCCAAAAAGAATACTATTGCATATAAAAGTGTGGATGGGAAAGTTAGAAAATGGACAATGAAAGATTGTGAAGTTTATACGGATAAAGCTAATTTAATATTTAGTGTGGATGAGAAGAAAAATATTTTTACATTACAGATAGATATTGAAATACATACAAATAATGATAAAAATACTACGGGATATAATAATTTATTAGATGATATTTTAATTAGTTATTATGGACATATAAGTGATTTAAATGGAGCATTTTTAAATACTAAATATGTTACTACTTCAAATCCATGTTTAGGTAAGAGTTGTTAAAATAATTACTATAATTGCTTGAATTATTCTTCCTTTTAAGAAATATTTATAATTTAAGCCTTGTTCATCTAAGATACATTTTACTTGGGTATGAATTGAAAAACCTCCGAAAGTAATAAAAAATATAGCTATAATTTCTTTAAATTTAATATTTAAATTAATTAAACTATTTAACCCTTGGGTCATTTCTAAAATACCTTTTATAAATATATCAAAAGGATAACTTATATTAAAAGTATTTATAATAATACTTGATATAACCAAATAAAATATAATAGAACCTAAAACCATTAAGTTAGTATTTATACTTGTTTTAATAGAACTAGAAATATTAATATTTTTAGATTTACCATTAATGTTACATAATGGTAAATCTTTTTTAAAATATAAATATATTATAAAATTACTTATATAAATAATTAATAATAGTTTAATAGTTGTAAATAAAGAATTAAATATTAAATTTAGAATAGTAAATAAAAATAAAGGATTAGCAAAAAAAGTAAATATTAAACAAATATTTCCATAATTAGAACTTATTTCATTATCTTTTACTAATTTAGATATTATATAAGCACTGGATGGAGTTCCACTTATAATAGACATGATAAAAATATAAGTAGAAGGATTTTTAAAAATACTAGTTAAGTTTAAATTAATTAATAAGTCTTGAATAATAATCATAATAAAAAGATATGGAAATACTTTATATAACCAGATAGATACTCCATTAATAGTACTTTCTAATACTAGAGTATAATTTTTAAAAATAAGTATAATTAGTGTCATAATTAAAAAAATAGTTAATTTTCGTTTCATATATTCATCCTTTTTTGCTATAATTAATAAAGGTGATATTAAATGCTTAGTAAAATATATGAAAAAATAAAAATATTTATAAAAGAAAATTATAAATTTATATTAAGTTTAATAGCAATTGTTTTCCTTTTAACTTATGAACTTCCTTATGTTGTTTATACTCCGGGAGGTATAGTTAATTTAGAAAAAAGAATAAGTGTTAAAAATGGATATGATAGTAAAGGTTCCATAAATATGAGTTATGTGACACTTAGAAAAGGAAATATACCATCAATACTTTTATCTTATGTAATTAAAGATTGGGATTTACTTAAAGAAAGTGAAGTAACTGGAAGTGATGAATCTGTTGATGATTTGTTAAAATTAGAAAAATTATATATGACTTCATCAATTGATAATGCTACAATATTAGCGTATAAAAAAGCAAATAAGAAAATAAATATAAAGAAAAATATTAATAATGTTATATATGTTTCAGAAAATGCTAAAACAGATATTTCTTTATATGATATTATTTTATCAGTTGATGGTAAAGATATTAATAATATAAAAGAATTACAAGATTATATTAAAACTAAAAATGAAGGAGATATTGTTTATTTTAAAGTAATTAGTAATAAAAAAGAAGTTGATAGAAAAGCTGAAGTTATAAATATAAATGGAGAATTAAAAGTAGGTATTGCTTTTTTAACTACTTATGAGTATGAAACAGACCCTAGTATTACTGTTAAAACTAAATCTAGTGAATCTGGTTCAAGTGGTGGTTTAATGCTTTCTTTAGCAATTTATAATGCAATTACAGAAGAAGATATTACTAAGGGTAAAACAATTGTGGGAACTGGTACAATTGATATTTTAGGTAATGTTGGTAAAATAGATGGTGTTAAATATAAAATACTTGGGGCAGTAAAAAATAAAGCAGATTTATTTATTTGTCCAAAAGATAATTATGATGAAGCTATGAAAGTTAAGAAAGAACATAATTTAAATATTAATATAATTAGTGTTGAAACTTTTGATGAAGCAATTAACTATTTAGAAAATAATTTGTAGAAAAAAGCGTCAAATTGCACATTTGTGCGAATATAGGGCTTTTTTATCTTTTTTTTCCTGTTAAAATGTATATGTAAAATAAAATATCCGTGTGTGATATTGTGAAGAAGGAGTAGATTTATAATG
>ULOO01055092.1_pt1 | contig 17795 bp, 17 predicted proteins | sample 1952651 | NCBI WGS metagenome assembly ULOO01 (sample SAMEA4835605, study PRJEB28245) | human gut metagenome | biome: gut microbiome; material: fecal sample | place: Denmark | collected 2008 | reverse complement strand
CCGGCTCGCGCCTGCACATAGTCAAGCCAATGGGATTCACCATTGACGACCGCAAGCTCAAAAGAGCCGGACTCGACTACTGGCATCTGCTCGACATAACATATTATGAGAACCTCGCGGACTTTTTTGAGAAGAACGCAGGCGGAAAATTTTTCTATTTTTCAACCAAGGCGGAACACATCCATTCAGATGTAGTTTATCCCGACAACGCCTACATAGTCTTCGGCAAGGAGACAAAGGGACTGCCCGAGGAGCTTCTGCACGACAACCCGGACAGCTGCGTGAGAATACCGATGATAAACAATTCGGACGCCCGCAGCCTGAATCTCTCGAATTCCGTCGCCGTCGGCGTATACGAAGTTTTGCGCCAATGGGGATATCCCGAGCTGCTGACAAAAGGCAAACTGACAAAATTTGACTGGGACGAATAACGGCGAATAAACGGACGGGAAGCACCCGCTTTGCGGCTATTATTGAATTTATAAACGGTGTGACTTTTCGGTCGCGCCGTTGTTTTTAAGTTGTGAGTTGTGGGGCGGTGCAAATTTGGGATTTGTCGTGAAATCTGTCAGGTTCCCCTGTAGGGGAGATGGCTCGGCGTGAGCCGAGACTGAGGGGTTATTCCGCTTCGTTCAAAGTAATAAGTAAAAGTGAAAAACGAAGAAGTGTGCGGTAGGGGCAGATATCATCTGCCGACGAAACTTGCAAAAATACTTGGCACACGCTCCCAGGCGTTGTAGGGTGCGGCGACCTCGACGCACCGATGCCGCGACAACGGCACGAAATAGAATTGTAAAATCCATTTCCTACCTTCGCTACGCACTATAATCAAATGATATATACTTCCCGCGTTTCGGCACTGTTTATCATGTGTTCGAGTGGCTGTTTGTCCGATTCGCACCGATAGCTTTTGTCGGTTCGCTCGTCGGAGCTTTTATGACGCGAAAGAAATGATTTGTTTGATTTGCCCTCTGCCGATTGGCAGGGGGATTTTTCACGTTGAAAATGCGGCGGGATGTGGTATAATCAAAGCGGGAAATCAGTAAAATTTTTAATATATATGAGAAAGAGGTATGAAAAATGAAAGTGCTCATTATCAACGGCAGCCCGAGGATAAACGGCAACACTTCGCTCGCCATCAAAGAAATGAAAAAGATTTTTGAGGCGCAGGGCGTTGATACCGAGACGGTGCAGGTCGGCAATATGAATGTCAGGGGCTGCATCGCCTGCAGACGGTGCGGTGAACTCGGGAAATGCGTCTTTGATGATATTGTCAATGAGCTTGCGCCGAAGTTCCGCGAGGCGGACGGCCTTGTTGTGGCAAGTCCCGTCTATTATGCCTCCGCAAACGCGACGCTGATAGCCGTCCTCGACAGGCTTTTTTACAGCACGCCTTTTGACAAGACCATGAAGGTCGGCGCGAGCGTAGTCTGCGCAAGGCGCGGCGGATGTTCCGCGACATTTGACGAGCTGAATAAATATTTCACTATATCCAATATGCCGATAGCGTCGAGTCAGTATTGGAACTCGATCCACGGGCGCGAAAAGGGCGAAGCCGACATGGACGAAGAGGGAAAGCAGACCATGCGCACGCTCGCGCGGAACATGACTTTCCTTTTGAAGAGTATCGCTCTGGGCAAAGAAAAATTCGGGCTCCCGGAGACGGAAGAACACGCATGGACGCATTTTATAAGATAAATTTCCGATGAGGCTCCCCGCCTTGGGGAGCCTCTATTCTTATGCGCGGACGCACAGCCGCGGCTCCCCTGCGGACAGAAATCTGTCACCTTCGGCATATCCGCGCTTGTTTTGGATTTCGTGGGGAACGACCCCCATAGCATAATATGCCGAAAGGGTGAAAACGGACAGCCGCAAAATAAAAACAGCCGCCGTATTCAGCGTGAAAAACCGAATCGGTGGCTGTTAAATTTATATATCAGAGTGTGTCAAAAAATCCCTTGGCGAGCACATAAGCCTGCTTGCCGTCGTGCGACATATATGTCGAGTGCCCCGCGCCCTTGATTATCGCGATGCGGCTGTTGGGGATCTTTCTGTACATATACGCCGTATCGGAGAGCCACATGATATCATGCTCGCCTGCGACAATGTAGGTCGGCGCAGTTATCTCGCCGAGCATTTCGGCAGTGATATCCGGCAAGGTGAGCATCATGTCATTGAGCTTATCGTGGTGGAACAAATTGTTGATTTTCACGCCGATGATAAAATACGGCTTCATCGTCTTGGGACTCGTGTTCGCACCGCAGGATATTATCGCACCGGGGATATCCGGGTATCTCGCAGCGAGCGTCAGCGCGATGATGCCGCCGTCGCTGTGTCCCATGATATACGGCTTCCTGAGCTTCATCGCGGCGATGAACTGTGCGGTGTCGTCCGCCATGGATTCATAGTCTATCGTGCCCGGGTCGCTGCTCTGTCCGTGGCAGCGGCTTTCAATTACATAGACCGTGTAGTCGTTGGCGAGATAGCTTGCCGCCTCTGCGAGCGACTTTGCGCTGCCGCCGTTTCCGTGGATCAATACAAGCGGCTGCTCGCCGTTGCCGTAAACGACATAGTGCATCCTGACATTTTTGAGCTGAACAAAATCGTCGTGCACCGGCTCCTGCGGCGCGGGAAGCGACGAGGTGTCGAGCGTGATAAGATTATATTTTTTCGAGTCGATGCGGTTCTTTATTCTGTATGTGCCGAACCCGGCGGCGACCGCCAGCGCTATGCATCCGACGGTTATCGCGGCGATTTTAAGACCCTTTTTCGATGATTTTTTCATTTCTTTTTCTCCTGCCTGCGGCGTTTTCTGTATGCTATTTCGCGGGATATCTCCTGACCGAGAACATAGAATCTGGTACTCTTGAATTTATCTTCGGCGCGTTCTATCTTGCGCTGCTGCGGCGTGATATTGCGCAGGGTCACTTCATGCATATTGCCGTCGTCGAGCACGAACGCCTGAGTTAAACATATGCCGCCCTTGCCGAGCAGCTGAGCGCGGACATAGCAGCCGATGTTCTGCGACGCGGCGATGAGATCGATTTTTTCGCCCTCAGCGATTATTTTTCCGTTTGTTATCCACTGCACGCGGTTATAATTTTTGCCCTCGATGCTTATGCTCTGCTCATCTTCATTCACGGTTATGCGCGTGACGGTCGGATATTCGCCCTCGCCGACAAAATCTTTGCCGAGCTCGTATACCGCGCGCCTGCCGACAGAGAAAAATGTGCCGTTTTCCATGCCGCGGCGGACGGTCTGCTCCGTTCTGTCCGGCAAAATAAAATCCATGAAGCTCGTGTCGATATCGGAGAGCACATGGGCGTCGCTGTTCGCGAAGCCCCAGACATTTCTGCCGCTCGGTATGACCGCCGAAAGCAGTTCGTCCCAGAGTATGCGGTCGGCGCAGGTCACGGTGTCGATGCGGTTGAACGCCTCGATGCCGAGGCACGACGGATATTTTTTTAATATATCGGCGAACAGCTCGACATTCTTTTTCTCGTGAGCGTGGTTCACATCGACGTATGATTCGAGCCAGTCGCCGGGGTGGTTTATGACGGAAAGCCCGCCGCTCTCGGCGACGCCCTTGACGGGCCCTTCAAAGTCGTTTTCGTGCCCGACAAGCCCCTGACCGTATTCGGTGAAAAAGCCGTTGACATGGGCTTTTGTGAACACGGCGGTGTTTATCTCGATTCCGTATCTTAAATCGGTCATGCCGCGCCCGCGGTTTTTGTATGTGCCGTCGAGTATCGCGCCGTACTCCTCGTCGCTGAGCCATGTCGGCTTTTTTATAATGGAGCTGACTGAGAGCACGGGGATGCGGCGGGGCTTCTGATTCCAGCCGTGGTTCACGACCCCGTGGTCGGTCATGGCGAGAATATCAAAGCCCGCGTCGTAATATGCCTTTATCATGTCCGAAAAATCGATCTGCGCGTCGCTCGCGGTCGAGTGCGTGTGCAGATTGGTTTTGTAATGATGCCAGCTGTCCCAGTCAACGCCGGCATAGGGGTTTATTATCTTGAATTTTCTCAAAGTGAGCACCTCTTGAAAACAAATTTATCCGCTCTTATATTACAGAAAATTAATCTTTTTGTCAACGCACACTATTGCTTATATCGGCGGCGGAGGTTATAATAATATCAACGAGAAATCGGGAGGAGATACGAATGAAAGCTTTTATGGACAAGGATTTTCTGCTTGAGAGCGACACCGCGCGCGAGCTTTTCGCCGCAGCTAACGATATGCCGATATTCGACTGGCACTGTCACCTGTCGCCCAAGGAAATATATGAAAACCGTGCGCCCGAGGATATAGCATGGCTCTGGCTTGCGGGCGATCACTACAAGTGGCGCGCAATGCGCTCCTGCGGCGTCCCGGAAAAATACATCACGGGCGACGCCTCCCCGCGCGAAAAATTCATGGCGTGGGCGAAGATAATGCCGTATCTTCTCGGCAACCCGCTCTATCACTGGACTCACCTCGAGCTTCAGAGATATTTTGACATATATGAGCCGCTGAGCGAAAAGACGGCGGAGGATATCTGGAACCGCGCGAACGCGAAGATAGCGGCGGGCGGATTCACCCCGCGCGAGCTTATTGAAAACTCGAATGTCGTGTGCCTCTGCACGACCGACGACGCGGCGGACAGTCTCGAATATCACAAGCTCATCGCCGAGGACAAGAGCTTCAAATGCCGCGTTATCCCGGCGTTCAGACCCGACAAGGCGCTCGGCATCGAGCTGCCCGGCTACCGCGACTGGGTGAAGGCTCTTGAAAAAGCTTCGGGTGAAAAAGTCGACAGCTACGAAAAGCTTACCGAAGTGCTCCTGAGCCGAATCGACCTGTTTGAAAAGATGGGCTGCCGCGCGAGCGACCACGCATTTACCCGCGTGCCCTATAAGCGCGCAGATGCGGCGGAGCTCGACAGAGTGTTCAAAAAGGCTCTCGGCGGCGAGGAGCTGAGCGAATGCGAAGTTGACGAATACAAGACCGAGCTTATGCGCTTCTTTGCAAAAGAATACGCGCGCCGCGGCTGGGGCATGGAGATACACATCGGCGCAACGCGCAACAACAATTCGCGTATGTTCAAATCTCTCGGCCCGGACAGCGGTTTCGACTCGATAGCCGATCACGAGGTTGCGGACAATCTTTCGCGCCTGCTCGACTCCCTCGATGTTGAAGATCTTCTCCCAAAGACCATACTCTTCACGCTCAACCCCAAGGACAACTATGTTCTCGGCGCGATGCTCGGCAACTTCCAGAATTCGCAGGCGGCATCGAAGATTCAGTTCGGCTCGGCGTGGTGGTTCAACGACAACATTGACGGCATGCGCGAGCAGATGAAAGCGCTCGCGAACACCGGCGTGCTTTCTAAGTTCGTCGGCATGGTGACGGATTCGCGCTCGTTCCTGTCCTATCCGCGCCACGAATATTTCCGCCGCATACTCTGCGATCTCATCGGCAGCATGGTCGAGCGCGGACTCTATCCCGCTGATATGGACACGCTCAAGAAGATAGTCTGCGACATCTCGTTCAACAACGCAAAGGAATATTTCGGCATATGAAAGTAAAGCGCGGGTTACTTTACACTGCCTCGCATGAGTGGGTCGATTTCATGCCCGACGGCACGGCGCGGGTCGGGATATCCGACTTCGTGCCGCAAAAGCGCGGGAAGATATCTTTTCTCAACCTCTGCGACGAGGGCGAATATTATCAGTCCGGCGAGGTCATCGGCGATGCTGAGGCGTTCAAGGGCGTTTGGGATATCTCCGCGCCGATAAGCGGGACCGTGCTGAGAATAAACGACGACTTGCTCGACGACCCGCAGAGCATAAACAGCGACCCATACGGCTCATGGCTCGCCGAGTTCGGTGATGCCGAGCGAGGGGCTAAGCTCATGACGGCGCAGGAATACTGCAAATATCTCGGGAAAGAAGCCGAAATGATATAATAAAATAAAGCCGGACGGAGAAAAATCCGTTCGGCTTTTGTTTTAGCTCAATTTTTTAAATCCCGCTTCGTTGACCCGTCGGGTGACATATTCGTCCGACAGATTGTAGACCAGAGTTCCGATTTTTGCGTATTCGTCGGAATCCTCGTCTCCGCAGAGCATCGCGAAGCCCTTTCCGATGTTTGCGCTGATATTGAACGCCTTTCTGACGGCGAGATAATATATCGAAAACGAAGCGCCCTCCATGACATTGTCATAGAAACCTTCGCTCAGGTCGTCGTACATGGCGTTTACCGCCTCGTTCGAGATGACCGGCGGCAGCAGACGGTGGAGAGTCAGCTGCGCGGTGAACAGCATGAGCACGCGCGCCTGATAGAGCACATTTGACGGCAGCTCCTGCGGGTCGACTCCGCCTTTTGCCTTTATGTCTATCCCGCCGAGCTTCGCCGCGTTTTCGGGCGTGAACTGCGCGAGACTTCTGCCGAGCTTGCGCGCGCGGCGGAGATTGCCGTTTGAGCGCTGGGCGTCAAGCTCCTGTACGGCGTGCAGTATATCCTGGCTGAGGTCGGTTGATTTCTCAGCCTGTTCTTTCTTTTCGTTTGACGGATGGAATACTTTGATATCCTTATCCTCTTCGGGACGCATTGCGATCCCTCCTAACTTATTTGGCGCGCTTTTTGAGCATCGTCTTGTAGTCGCTGAGCGCCTTGAAATCGGCGGCGGGCGTAGCAAAATCGCCGACGCTGACGGTGCCTTTGTTGTACATTCCGCTGAAGTCCGAGCCGCCTATTGCGAGGAGCTTGTGAGTCCTTGCGTAGTCGAGCATATCGTTCTGCTGCTCTTCGCTGCTTGACGGGCACCAGACCTCGATGCCGTCGATGCCGTATTTTACATAGCGGTCAAGCCCGGGCACGCTGTTATATTTATACGGGTGAGCGAGGACAGCTATGCCTCCCGCGCCGTGAATGGCGTCGATAACTTCTTTTACGCCGACGAACTTCGGCTCGACTATAATATTTTTCGGGCTGTCGGGGCTGAAAAGTTCGTTATATATATCGCCGTGAAAATCCTGAGTGATGCCGCATTCGACGAGTGCGTGCATAATGTGCTCCTCAAAGATTCCGGTCGAACCGGCGGCGCATTTCATGACAAGCTCGGCGGAGATAGGATAACGCTGAGCCGCCTTGAGAATCATATACTGCCCCGCTTTTTTGCGCGCGGCGTTGTTCTTGTGGCAGAGCTCCTCGAGCCTGTCCGGACTGTCGCAGAAGTAACCGAGAATATGTACCTGACGGCCGGTTTCGGCATCCGATGCGGACAGTTCAACGCCGGGGACAACGGTCACTCCGCGTCTTGCGGCGATGATCCTGCCGCGGACGGAACCCGCCTGGCAGTCATGGTCTGTGATAGAAATGGTATCGACGCCGCGTTTTTTTGCGAGCATAATAAGGTCATCAATACCCATGGAACTGTTTGATAACTTCGTGTGACAGTGTAGATCAACTGACAAAATAAATCCTCCCTTGGAAATAAGACCCGGCAATGATCAAAGCCGCATTGTCAACGAAAGTGAACCGTGTATATACGATTGCGGCGCACGGGTCTGTGCGTGTATCTAAAGCGCATAATCCCTCAATATATCTTTTATTATACTCTTTTTTGCCGCTTTCTGCAAGCGGATTTCGAGATTTTATTTTCCGATAATCATGCGCTAACCGAAAAATAACACTTAAAAAGCATCATAACAAAAAATATATAAAAATATTCCGCAGAAAACGAAATGATTTCGGGATGTAAAATTTAAGTTGCTTTGCATAGTCGGGCGAGATATGGTATAATCAACAAAGAATCGAAAGGGGGCGAAAGCTTGGAGCGCGTATTTATAGGCATGAGCGGCGGGGTCGACAGCTCCGTTGCCGCGGCTCTGCTCAAAGAGCGCGGATATGACACCGTGGGCGTGACCCTACGATTAAAGCCCGGCGACGGCGCAGACGGCGACATTGAGGACGCGAAAAATGTGGCGAAGGCTCTTAAAATAGAGCACTGCGTACTCGATTTGCGCGGCGAGTTCAAAGAAAAAGTCATGGACTATTTTGCCGCCGAATATCTGCGCGGAGCGACTCCGAACCCCTGCGTCGTCTGCAACAGAGAGATAAAGTTCGGCGCGATGCTCAAGTTCGCCCTCGAAAACGGCGGTGATTATGTCGCGACGGGACACTATGCCTCGCTCGACAAAAGCGGCGAACACACAAAGCTCCTGCGCTCGAACAGCGCGAAAGATCAGAGCTATTTTCTCTGCATGCTCTCGGAGTTTCAGCTCGCTCACGCGATGTTCCCGATAGACGGGATGGAGAAGAGCGCTATCCGCGCCCTTGCGGAGAAATTTTCTCTGCCGGTCGCGCAGAAAAAGGACAGCCAGGAGGTCTGTTTCATCCCCGACAACGACTATTCATCATTCATCCGCTCGCACGGATTCAAAGACATGGGCGAGGGCGATTTTCTCGACACTCAGGGCAATGTCATCGGCAGGCACAAGGGTATAATGAACTACACCGTCGGTCAGCGCAAGGGGCTCGGCGCGTTCGGCCGCCCGATGTTCGTCACGCGCATCGTGCCGGAGCAAAACGCGGTTATCCTCGGCGAGAACGGCGCGCAGTATGCAAAGGAATTTACGGTCGAGGGCATAAACGCGATAAGCGCGCAAATGAGCGGCAGCTTCGACTGCGATGTCAAGATAAGATTCAGAGCCCCCGCGGCGCCCGCGCATGTTGAATTCGACTCAAAAAATACGGCGCGCGTCACATTTTTTGAAGAACAGAGATCGGTCACTCCAGGGCAGTTTGCGGCGTTTTATATCGGCAATGAAGTAATCGGCGGCGCCAAAATCGCAGGGGTTGAAGCACAGCGAATTTTGTGATATAATATAACATAAAGGGAAAATAAAGGGAGGAAAGAGGGAATATGCCGGATTCGCTCATAACGAAAAGGGCGCTCGCTTCGTCACTCAAGGAACTGATGAAGACCCAGCCCCTGACGAAGATAAGCGTCGGAGACATATGCGAAAAATGCGGGATGAACCGCAAGAGCTTTTACTATCATTTCTGCGACAAATATGATCTTGTCAACTGGATATTCGACACGGAGTTCAGCGAGATTCGCAACCGACCGGATCATATTGCGAACTTTGAAGATATGTGCGAATATTTTTATTCCGACCGCGAGTTCTACCGCAGTGCGCTCCAGATAACCGGGCAGAACTCGTTCAGGGACTATTTCCGCATGCAGATTCACCCGGTGCTCGAGGAGCTTGTCGGCAATCTTTTTGACAGCGAAGAGGACACGGAATTTCTCGTGACATTCCTCGCCGACGGCATGGTCTCGACTCTCATCCGCTGGCTCAACAGCTCCGACCCGAAGCCGCCGGAGGAGATGGCGCGCAGAGTCAGGCGCACCATGGTGGCGATATCCCAGGCGATCGTCACAACATATGAGGAAGAAGAAAGAAAAGCGGCAAAAGAATAACAAAAAGCGGAGGCTGAAGCAGTCTCCGCTTTTACTTTATTTTTCAGTATATCTGCACTTGGGATAACCCAAGCACCCATAAAAATTGCCGTATTGCCCATGCCTCAGCCCGAGCGGTTTCTTGCAGTACGGGCAGACGCGGTTCTCCCTTTCGGTCTGCACCTTCTGCCGATACGCCTTCACATCCTCCTTGTGCGCTCTTCGGGCTTCTTTTCCCTGTTCCTGATTTTCCTTGATATAATCATATATTTTTCTCGTATCCGCCGGGCTAAGCTTAGTTTCGTTCGCTTCCAAAAACATCTTCATCGCCCTGTTCATGGCGGGTAAGCTTGTGCAGACGACCGTATCGACTCTGTCGGATCTGTTCACATTAGACACCTTGCAGTCATCACACAGCATCAGCACAACAGAGTAGAACTCGACTTTAGCAAAATCAGAGAGCATCTTTTTGAGATATTCTACATGCTTTTTGTTCTGCATAATCGGATTGTAGAAATCATACCTGTGCCCGCCGAGGTAATACTGCCAATCCCTCTTTCGCCCATCGCCGTATATTTTAGCGTCGCTGAAAGTCTTTACTTCTACAACATAAAATTCCGCTTGCGGCAATTATTATCAGGTCTATCTGGGATTTATGCTCGTCTTTTCCGTCGATAAGCACATCATGCAGGACATATGCATCTGAGAACACCGCCTTGCTGTAATAGGCGGCGAGCCGTTCGCCAAAGCCGCCCTTGACAGCATTGAGGTCGGGAAGTTTTTCAATCAGACTCATTTTTTCACATTTCCGAGCAATCTTTCAAGCTCTTTAAGTTCATCGGGAGTCAGGCGGGATTTATCCATGAGCACGACATTGTTGTCGAGGCGCACGAGATAGATATATCCGTCCTGCTCGCCCCATCGGTCGAAAGCCGACCAGTTGTTTTTGCCCGTGCCGAGCGGCGAAGTTATCGCCACGCCGTCATCGTCAATGACATATTCCAAAGTTCCGCCCGAAACAGCATTGTTTCTCTTTTTCATGAGCTTTTGCATTACACTGAGCTGAAACTTTTTGGAAAACAAAATTATCAGCAGAAAAAGCACTGCAAAGCCGAGCAGCAGGAATCCGTTGCCGACAACACCGCGCGCGAACATCCACACGGCGAACGCCGCATATATGACACAGAGAACCGCCGAAACTGCAGAAGTCACCTTGCGCCTTTTCAGATTGTTCGGCGTGTTGAGCGAAATTTCTGCGAGGATTTTCTGCTCCTTTTCGCCGGGTTCGGTCTTGTATCTTACCATGTTTTCACCCCTTATTTAAGCTTATGCACAAACAGACCGCTGAGCAGTTTCGGCTCGAACCAGGTTGATTTCGGCGGCATTATCTTGCCTGCGTCGGCTATATCCATAAGGTCGTCAACGGTCGTCGGGAACATCGAAAATGCGAGGCACATGTCGCTCTGCGCCCTGCGCTCGAGCTCCTTGAGACCGCGTATGCCGCCGACGAAGTCAATCCTCTTGTCGGTTCGCGGATCGTCTATTCCGAGCACAGGAGAGATGAGATTCTGCTGAAGTATCGAAACATCGAGCGCTGCGACCGGGTCGGACGCATCGAAAGTGCCGTCCTTTGCGGTGAGCTTGTACCACTTTCCACCGAGGTACATTCCGAAGGTGTGCTTATCCTGCGGCTTATAAGGCGACTCGGGCGCGGATTCAACGGTAAAGCTTTCGCTTATTTTTGCTATAAACTCGTCCTGAGTCAGACCGTTTAGGTCTTTTATGACTCTGTTGTAGTCCATTATCGCAAGCTCGCTCTGCGCGAACAGCACGGCGAGGAAGAAGTTGAACTCCTCATTTCCGGTATAACCGGGGTTCTGCTCCCTGCGCTTTTTGCCGACTTTGACAGCCGAGGCGGCGCGGTGATGGCCGTCCGCAATATAGAGCGAATCGATGCCCGCGAAGAGAGACGAAAGTTTCTTTATCGTCTCGGGGCAGTCAATAACCCAGACCGTCTGGGCGACGCCGTCGGAGACAAAATCGTAGACCGGCTCATGCTCCGCCTGCCACGCCTTGACGATATCGCCGACCGCGGCGTTGTCTCTGTAAGTAAGGAAGATTGGTCCTGTGTTCGCGTCGCAATAATCGACATGATTTATTCTGTCCTGCTCCTTGTCGGCGCGGGTCAGCTCATGTTTCTTTATGACATTGTTCATATAGTCGTCTATCGACACGCAGCCGACGAGACCCGTCTGGCTTCTGCCGTCCATTATCTGACGGTATATGTACATGCAATCCGACTTATCCTGCTTGCAGATGCCGTCGGTTTCGAGCTTTTGGAGATTTTCCGCCGCCTTGTTGTAGACAGCTTCGGAATAGAGCTCCGTGCCGACGGGCAAATCGACCTCCGCCTTGTCGACATGGAGGAACGAATAGGGATTGCACTTTACCATCTCGCGGGCTTCGTCGCTGTTCATAACATCATAGGGAAGAGCCGCAACACGCGATGCGTATTCGGGGATGGGTCTTACTGCTTTGAAGGGTCTGAATACTGCCATAATGAGACATCCTTTCTTGAGCTTAATTACATTTTGCCCGTCTTTTTGCCGCCGAGCTTTATGCCCGAGAGCACATTGGTGTCGAACGAATAGGTTATCGATTCGCGCTCGCGTTCACGCTTCATGGCGAGCGATATCATCTCGTCGATAAGCTCGGTATATTTGACTCCAAGAGGCTCCCAGAGGTAGAACGAGAGCGAGCCGGGAATCGTGTTTATCTCGTTGAGCCAGACCTTACCGGTCGAGGCGTCGATCATAAAATCTATACGCGACACGCCGCTGCAGCCGAGTACCCTGAACGCCCTGACTGCCATCTCGCGTATCTCGTTTTCGGTCTCTTTCGGGATGTCGGCAGGGATTCTGCGCTGAGTTGACGCCATGCCCTTTGAGCCGGATTTAGAAGCGTTGCCGATATATTTATCTTCATAGCTCAGGATATCCGTCGCGTTGAGCGGCTCTTCGCAGACAGAAGCGCGCGCCGAATGTCTGTCGCCAAGAACGGAGCAGTTTATCTCGCGCAGGTTCTCTATCGCGGGCTCGACAAGGACTCTGTCCGCATAGTCGAACGCGTTCGAGAGCGAATTTTCAAGTCCGTCGGTGTCATGCGCCTTGCTGATGCCGATGCTCGAACCGAGGTTTATCGGCTTGACGATAACGGGATAGCTGAATTTCTTTTCGATATCCGCAATTATCTTTTCCGGATCTGCGTCATAGTCCTCCGCATCGACGCAAACGCAGTCGAGCACGGGGATGCCGTTATCTTTAAAGACGGTCTTCATAACATATTTATCCATTCCGACCGCCGACGAGATAACGTCGCAGCCGACATACGGAAGATTGAGCATCTGGAGATAGCCCTGCAAAGTGCCGTCCTCGACATTAGTGCCGTGGACTATCGGGAATGCGACATCGATATAATCAATAACATCCTTTGCAAAAGCCTTGTGCGGATATCTGACTATCAGCGTGCGGTCGCCGTCATTGACGAGATTCACGCGCGTGCTCTCCGCGATAAGCGCATTGATATTTTTATAAGCTTCAATCTCGCCGATATGTTCGCCGACATACATCTCGTTGTTCTTTGTGATATAAATCGGGATAACATCGTATTTGTCTTTATCTACCGCGTGGATCGCCTGAATGGCGGAAATGACGGAAATCTCATGCTCAACGCTTCTGCCGCCGAACATGACTGCAAGCTTTATCTTCATAGGAATACCCCCATTAATAATTGTCGGGAAGGTCGTTTTCGAGCAGGACGATCTTCTTTTTATCCGTTCTTATCGCGCCGACCTTTGCGAGCGCATCGCCGAGCGAGGGAGACACAAATATGTGCGACTCGTCAAAGCCTGCCTCGACAAGACCTTTGTATATGCTCTTCGTCTGCCTTTCGCCGACAAGGGCAACATAGTCGCAGACTGCGGCGGCGTTTCTGCCGAATTCGCAGTTGTATTCCTCCTGCTTGTCGCCAAGCTCGACCATGCCGGGCGTGACAAGAATCTTCTCGCCCTCGAAGAAGCTCAGAGTCTCAAGCGCCGCTTTCGTGCCGCTCGGGTTAGAGTTATACGAATCGTCTATAAGCGTCATGCCGACGCGCTTTGAGAGCTCGAGGCGGTGCGGCACGGATTCGAGGCGGCGTACCTGCGGGCGCAGCTCGGCAAGCGAGATGCCCAGCTCATGCGAAACGGCTATCGCGCCGAGGATATTCAGGCAGTTGTGGGTGCCGATGAGCTTTGTCGTGAACTCCTCTGTTTCGCCGTCGGGCGTTGTGACTTCAAAAGTAGTGCCCTTGTCGCCGACGCTGATAAGCTTCGCTTTATACTTGCTGTCGGAATTGAGTCCGTAGGTTATCGCGCCGTCGGGCGCTCTTTCGGCTATATATTCATTGTCGCCGTTCAAAAACAGCATGCCGTCCTTCGGCAGTGCGTCGGCGAGCTCGAACTTCGTGTTGATAACATTCTGAAGAGACTTGAAGCTCTCGAGATGCTGAGGGCCTATCGAGGTTATTATGCCGTGCTTCGGGTGGACTATATCGCACAGCTCTTTGATATCGCCAACATATTTCGCGCCCATCTCGCAGATGAAGATTTCGTGCGTCGCTCTGAGCGAACCGCGCACGGTCTTGACGACGCCCATGGGAGTGTTGTAGCTCTCGGGGGTCATGAGGACATTGTATTTTGCCTTGAGAAGAGTGTTGAGATAGAACTTGACGCTCGTTTTGCCGTAGCTTCCGGTGACGCCGATAACTGTAAGATTCGGGCAGGCGGCGAGCATTTTTTTCGCGTCGTTCGTGTAATATCTGTTTATCGAAAGCTCGATAGGCTTATTTATAATATTGGCGAGGATTATGACAAACGGCGAAGCTGCGGCAACAAGACCGACGACAAGCGCCGTTATGCGCCCGGATGCAAACACCGCGAGCAGGACGGTCATTGCAACATAGAGCACCGCGACGGTGACGAGCATACGCCTGACTCTGGGGGTATATTTCAGCGGCTTCTTAGCTTTCTTCGGCTTATAGAACAGGCACGCGAGCAAAATGAACACGGCGCAGACTATCATGCCGGCATTCTTCCCGCAGATAACGCCGATAACCGCTCCGATAAGCGGCAGAGCGAGCGGCACTACCTTGCCGCGGTTCTTGAGCATCCAGTGCCACTGATCGTCGGCGCGGTATGAATTCAGCTGGAACATATGCATATAAAACAGCGTCGAGAGCACTGCGAACAGCCAAAACGCCGCAAAGATAAGCACCTCGGAAAATATCGTCATTTAAAAGATCAATCCTTTCACAAAAGCTGTCGTGTCGGTCAGTCTATCTCCATGAACGATGCGAGCACCTTGTTGAAGGTGAACTGCTGTTCAAGGAACGAATAGTGTCCGCAGTTCTTGAGGGTGACGAGTCCGGCGTCGGGCATGAGCTGCTCCATCAATTTCGCGTCGCTCAGCGGCGTTGCGTCGTCGTTCTCGCCCCATACCAGCAAAACGGGCATCTTCATATTCGGCATATATTCCACGAGATCCTCGTTGACCGTGTTGACAAGCGTTTGGCGCATAACAGGCGTTGCGCTGTTATAATCGGCAGAGCCGTGGCTGCGGCGGAACTCCTCGAGTGCATCGGGGAACAGCGCCTTTACGGGCGCGGTTTCAAGAATCTTTCTGCCTATTTTATAGTTGCGCTGTCTTATCTTCTGCGCCGCCGTCTTTTTCGGCCTGACTCCCGCCGAATCGACCAGAATGACCTTTTCGATCTCAAACGGCAAATCGCGGCTCGCCATTTTTATGATGACCCTGCCGCCGAACGAGTGGCCGAGGAAAGTCACCTTCTTCGGCGCGAACGGCTCAAGAAATTTCAGCACGAAATCGACATAATCATCGACGCGCCAGGGCTCCTTCGGCTCGTCGGACAGCCCGAAGCCGGGCATGTCGGGCGCGACAACATGATATTTGCGCGCGAGCAGTTCGGACATATTTTCGAAAAGCTCTATGTTCGATCCCCAGCCGTGCAGCAGAACCACAAGCTCGCCCGAGCCTTTGTCCATGTAGTTTATTTTCAGCGAATCAACATTTGTCTGCAACAAAAACACTCCTAAAGCAGTAGTGACAGTATATGCCAGTATAATCTTCTATATTATAGCACAGCAAAGCCGAAAATTCTATCATATTTTGAGGTTTATTTTGAGCCGCAAAGCAACAGCACCGCCGCCTGCGATATCGCAGACGGAGTTTCCTTGACTGCCGCATTGTGGGTATGATATAATTCTTTCAGCGCAAAGGAGGCGGTCGGGCTGAAGTATATAATCGAAACTATTCGCGGCGCATGGATGCTGCTCGGATTTACGGTCGAAGGATCGTTGGTAGGGCTGCTGCTCACTATGTCGGTTTTCAGAGACATCATTGAGTCGATTTTCATCGACGGACTGACGGAGAAAGAATATCTCGACTACCTGCGGCGGACCGAGCGCAGAAAATATTCCGCGCGCAAAATGGTGCGCATGTACAAAGAGCATCCGCGCAAATTCAGTTCGAGCATCATGACATATCGCACAGTGAGCTTCGTGTTTCTGGCGATTCACCTGATTCTCACCGCCGCTATAATAATCTGCACCTTTCTGCCGATTCATTTCGGGACGCGGCAGGCGCTCGGGCTGATGGCGGCAAATCTTATTATAGGCGGAATACTCGAAACTTTATATAAGCGACTGTCAAGCCAAACCGCCGCCGGAGACAAACGCATCGGCGGAAGATCGGCGAGTTATACGAAAAATCTGTTCAAATAAAATGACCCTCGGCGCAGCATTTGCGTCGGGGGTCTTTATGAAATTACGGAGGATTTTACTGATGATATCTTGTGTTTTTTGAAATTACAATTTGTCCTGCGGCAATCAGCAGAATGCCGATCAGCGCAAGCGGAAGATAGAATTCCAGGCAGTTTTCCGCCGTGGCATTGTTAAGGTCATAGCAGAAAGGGAAGATCGGATGGCTGCGATAAATGAGCATTCCACCAAGCGAGTAGATAAACAGCGTCATGAGCGTGATGGCTGTCGAATGGGTCAGGAACATCAGAAAGTAGACCAATCCGAAACAGAATATGCCGCTGAGCAGCAGGCGGAGAAGCGCAAACAGCGATATCCCCGCAACCGCGTTCATGATTATATAGAACGGCGCCGCCGAAACAGCAAACAGCAGATAAAATAGAATTGCATCGGGCAGGAATCCGCGCCTGTTGTGAAGAAACAGGACTTCGCAGCCGTCCGCCTCAAAATATTCGCGCACGCCGAATATAACCCACCAGACGGAGAGCACCGAAAAAACGCCCTGCGAAAACTGCGATACGAACGAGCGCAGCTCTTCCGCGTTGCCGTTTCTGCTCTGCACAATGCACAGCGGCAGAGCCAGCACATAAATCGCCGCTATCGGAACGGGCATGAGGGCACCCATGTTTTTGACCAGATATTTTTGTCTCTGAAGCAGCAGCTTCATATTCCTTTGAGCGCGCATATGTATCCGTCCTCGACATTCGGCTTGACGGGCGCAAAGTCCTGCGGCGCACTGCTGACAAGGCGCAGGTAGTACTTTCCGTCGCTGTCGAACTGCTTCTGCTTATAATAAGGCTCTTTGAATTTCGGCAGGTCGTCCATATCTATGATATATGTTTTGCCCTCGGCGCACGCTGCCATCTCCTCGCGCGTGCCGCTTTTTATTATCTTGCCGTCTCGCATGACCGCAACAGTCTCGCACACCGCATGGACATCTTCGACAATATGCGTCGAGATAAGAATTATTTTATCTTTCTTTATCTCGGAAATAATGCTCTGAAAGCGCAGGCGTTCCTCGGGATCGAGTCCCGCGGTCGGCTCATCAAAAATGAGAATATCCGGGTCTCCGAGCAGAGTCTGGGCTATTCCCGCGCGGCGAACCATTCCGCCGGAGAGCGCCTTGACCTTCTTTTCGGCGCAGTCGGTGAGGTTAACTAACCCGAGTGCTTTTTCAACTCCCTCGCGCGCCGACTTGTCATCGAGCCCCTTCATGTTGGCTATGAGCAGCAGCATCTCGTTCAGAGTCAGGTGCTGATACATCCCGAATTTCTGCGGCAGATAGCCGACATGGCGCGAAAAACTTTTGTCCTTTTCAACCGGCTTGCCGTTATAGAAAATGTGCTCGCCCTTGACATTATAGAGCCCTGTTATGCAGCGCATGAGCGTTGTTTTGCCCGAGCCGTTCGGTCCGAGCAGGCCGTATACGCCATTCGTAAACTCAAATGACAGGCAGTCGACCGCCGCCTT
>ULOO01054017.1_pt1 | contig 18239 bp, 20 predicted proteins | sample 1952651 | NCBI WGS metagenome assembly ULOO01 (sample SAMEA4835605, study PRJEB28245) | human gut metagenome | biome: gut microbiome; material: fecal sample | place: Denmark | collected 2008 | reverse complement strand
TCGGCTGTCGATGACAAGGTTGCCAGCATCATAGACACATTGGGCAATGTAGTAACCAAGTCGGAATTGGCAAATGTCATGCTGGACTTTAGCAATCCTACCGTCAGGAGAGGATGGCTGATACTCAATGGCCAGCCTGTAGAATCAGATTTGGCTTACCAACAGATTTATGCCACAGCCAAGAGAACCATATTTGTGGTGGACAATTATATCGGATTAAAGACGTTGGTACTCTTGAAAGATGTTCCTGCAGATGTGAAGATTACTGTATTCTCCGACAATATCGGCAACCGATTACATCAAGCGGAGCTCAATGACTTCTGCCGGGAATATCCCAATGTTTCGATTTCGCTGCAAATATCTGGCGGTATATTCCATGACAGATATATTGTCGTTGATTACCAAACGGCAGACGAGCAAATTTACCATTGCGGTGCATCATCCAAAGATGGAGGAAACAAAGTTACGACCATTACAGCCGTAACAGATGGAGCCATCTATCATCCGGTGATAGACCAACTTCTGAACAACCCTGTATTGATACTGCGATAAGGTTTTAGTCATGGCAATAAACGGGATTAATTCGGCATTCATTTCGTTTCTTTCGTTTGCGGTTTCGCCGAAATAAGCGAAACGCAAATCATTGAAATTTAGCGAAATCCGATTATACTTTTGTACCATCGTTCCGATACGGGAGCGGTGGTGCAATCGTTTATAATGCTGCCAAAGCGGTTGTGCCGAATAATCCGGCAGCATTGATCTTGATTATGACTGACTTGATGCAGATTATCTCCAATAGCTCGGCTAATATCAAACTGGAGATTACAGGCGAGGACTTGCGCGTATTCTCGGATGAACTTATCAATCGTGCAATAAACGAAGTGGCACTGGCTTTCCGTGCGGCAGATGAAGAACGGTTGCTTAGCCGGGAAGAAGTAAAGGATATGTGCGGAGTGTGCGATGCGACCTTATGGCATTGGAACAAACGGAACTACCTGAAAGCCGTCAAGGCAGGCAGTAAGGTAAGATACCGATTGTCGGATGTGAAGCGCATATTGGGTGGAACAAACAAGACTGGCAGCAATGGAAGTAAATGAGAACCAAATTCTACAAACCGGGAGGGTGGAGGATGAATATGTGCGTATTGGCACTACGTTATTCCGCATATTGAACCAACCGATGATGAACGGCTCGTTTCGCAAAATACGTGTAGAATGGAAGATGAGTACCTTCCGGCAAGACCATAGCAAGGACGAGGTAGCGCAGATACCCAAATATGACGGTTTCTGCACCATGCCCAGCCATACGGACTATCGTCATAACGTGAACAACTTTTATAATCTCTATGAACCGATAACCCATATTCCGGCAGAAGGAAATTTTCAACATATCTGCTCTTTAGTGGAACATATCTTCGGTGAACAATATGAGTTGGGAATGGATTACCTCCAGCTATTATACTTGAAACCAACACAGAAGTTGCCGATACTTCTGTTGGTGTCAGAAGAACGGAATACGGGCAAGAGTACATTCTTGAATTTTCTCAAAGCATTGTTTCAGGAGAATGTCACGTTCAATACCAATGAGGATTTCCGCAGCCAGTTTAATGCGGATTGGGCAGGCAAACTGATGATTGTCGTGGACGAGGTGTTGCTCAATCGCCGTGAGGACAGTGAACGGTTGAAGAACCTGAGTACGGCACAGTCCTACAAGATGGAGGCCAAGGGCAAAGACCGTTATGAAGTACAGTTCTTCGCCAAGTTTGCGCTATGTTCCAATAACGAGAACTTTCCAGTTTACATTGAGCCGGAGGAAACACGCTATTGGGTGAGAAAGGTCAGCAGATTGGAAAAGGATGACACATCATTTTTGCAGAAGCTGAAAGACGAGATTCCGGCTTTTCTATACCACCTGCAACATCGGAACTTGACCACCAAAGAAGAAAGCCGCATGTGGTTTTCACCGTCACTTATCCGCACGGAAGCATTGGAGAAAATCATCCGTTGCAACCGTAGTCGTATTGAGCTTGATATGGCAGAACTGTTGCTTGACATCATGGACACCATGCTTGTGGATGTAGTAGATTTCTGCATCAACGACCTGTTGGCATTGTTCAACTATTCGATGGTGAAAGTGGAACGTCATCAGGTGAGGAATGTCCTGCAACAATGCTGGAAGCTGGAGCCTGCACCCAATGCGCTGTCTTATTCCACTTACCAAATATCCGTGTTGCCGGGGCAGAAGTATTCCGTATCATCCAAGAAAGTGGGACGCTTTTATACCATTACCCGTGAAAAGTTGAAAGACTACCGTTGAATTTGTTGAGTCTGATGAAACTCAAGAAAGGACGTATATATGACCTATATGATTCAACAACGCCCTCAACAGATTTCAACGGAAAGTCTTGCTTGCCAAAAGAAAAAGTCAGTTGCTGACAACTTTTCCCGATGCGAAGCATCCTCTTTTTTCTTCCCTATTTTCGTGTTCCATTCAACAGACTCAACAAAATCAACAGTGGAAACAGTTTCAGACATCACGACCACAATAACGGATGGTGTGACAGAAGCAGCAATAATGTATGGAGGCGTGGCAAGCGGTACCAAGATACGTATCATACGCATCTGTGGTGCGAAGTCCGCTGCCACCCCTCACAACCAAAACAGAAACGCAGAATGATAACCAAAGTAAGATACAGCAAAAATCCGGGCAAGACCATCGACTATATACTCAATCCCAAGAAAGTGGCGCACGTAGTCATTGCCCGTGGAGTGAGCAGCTGTACCGATATTGGCATACTCACCGAAGATTTCAATCGCCAGTGCGCACTGCGCCCGTCACTCAAAGTGAAAGCCGTACATATTCCTATCTCATTTCATGTCAATGACACAGCTATGCTCGAAGTTCATACCGAAGAAATAATTGGAGATTGGATAAGGCACATGGAATGGCATGGCTATTGCTTTGACCAATTCATTGTCGGTCGCCATCACGACAAGGATGACAAGAATCCGCACTTCCACTTTTTGGCAAACGTGGTGTTGGATGACGGTACACGCGCCAATCTTGCCAATATCGGAAAGGCGGCAAAAGAAGCATCCATTTCCGTAACAGAACAATGGGGACTGACACCAGCCAATCATCGGAAGCGGATGCAGGCGGGCAAGAATAAGGGCATCAATAAAAATGAAAATCGGACAGCAGGAATATATAACCACAGACACCAGAATTATGCAGAATGGAACAGCAACCCTACATCCAATGAGGACACCAATTCTGATTTTGCAGCAAATAACGATGAAGAAACTGCAACGTCATCCATTAGTGGCAAATTGAAGGAAGGCATAACCGAACTTATCGTTCAACCGACAGTTGTCCGAATAGGCACAGGCAGCGGCAGCAGCGATAACACACTTGACCGTGATAAGAACAAAAACAAACAACGAAAAGGAGGACACAGAAGATGAAAGCAGAAAACGATAACAAGCGCACCAAGCGTAAGGAAATACAGTTCAGCGAAGCTGAGTATGCCGTAGTTGAGCAGAAAGCCAATGCCGCACGGCTGTCTGTTGCGGCGTTTATCCGCGAGGCTGCATTGGGCAAAGAATTGTCAGCCGCACTCACCATAGAGGAAAGTGAGCGGATGAAACGCACTGCCAACATCAGCTATAAGATGCAAGTCAACCTCAATCAGATTGCACGGCTGGCCAATATCCACGGCTTACCTTTTGTAACAGACGCTATCCGCGAATACATCTGCCATACCAACGAATATTTTAAGACTGGCACATGGCGTGAAATGGATTTGTCGGCTTACGAATCTGAGCAGAAACAGCGGGAACAACTTGCTACAAAAGTACGTAAGCTTCAAGAGAAGAATATGGAATTACAGAAAGTGGCAACTAACTATTATCTTTATACCGCCGAGGGTGAACGCCTTTTCTGCGAGCGGCATAACTGCCGTATTTATCCCGACAACCGAGGCGTCTACTGGTATTTCAAAGTCGCCAATTATCCGGCTTATACACTTCCGACTGAAATCAGTCGGGCATACCTTAATCATGAGATTTCGATACGAGATGTGTATGTGCATTGGCATAAGAATGGTGAAAAATAATGGCTTTCTACTTGACTTCCTTGTTTAGAAGAGTGATCGTTGCTTCTTTACAATCGATATCTTCTGTTATGATACCAAATTGAATGTCTTCACAATTAAACCACGAGCGGACGTTACGTTTGAAATCTTCCAGTTCCTCGTTGATTAACGGATATTGGGCAGAAATACGAATACAGACCACAGCGTTATTGTATCGACTTAGGTCAAGTTGCTGGTATTTGGTCATAGAATCAGCAATATAGGCTAATCGGTTTCCTTGTCCGTTGGTAATGGAGTGATAATCATATCGCGTACCGTATTCCACTTGCAATAGATAGGCTAAATCTTTGTACATGAAACTGCTTCCGGACGCAGTGAGTTCTTGTATGATAGATTTTCTTCGTTCCATTTTGCTTTGCATGGGGGAATGACTTTCCCAAAATTTTTCAATTATTTCCGCCGGAGAAAAGCCATAAAAGGTAATGTTGTATATACAATGTGCGGCAATTTCCTCTTTGCTTAGAGTAGCATTCTTGGGTAAAACAAGTTCTTTAGCTAATTCATTCTCCCAAGAATCCCCATCTAAAGACTGCACACTTACCCAATCCTCCTCTTGCTCTATCCAAACTTTTCCGGCAAACTCAGGGTTTGGCTTCATACCACGAAGAATATCATATGCTTCCCGGAAGGCATAGATATTGTCAAGATGCCCGACTATTATTTCTTTCAAGTAAGGAAGCAAGTCGTTAAATCCCACTTCCATGATTAATTCTTTCACCGTCATGATTGCTCTGTTTTAAAGATTCTGATTGCCAAATAAAGTCTGTGATATGCCATATTAGTGCATAACTTCTATAATTTGATAGGAAATCCTATCCCATTTTTGAGAATATACTCATTCCCGACATTATGCTCATCGTATTGACCGTACGTTACAGCATAAATCTTGCATCCGTACTTATGTGCAAAATGTACTGTATTCATCGTGCCGCTTTTCACAGCACATTGAACGACAATGACTTTTTGCGCCAAAGTAGCTTGCAGTCGGTTACGGGCATACAGCCGTGCAGGATTGGCTTTCACGCCAAAAGGTTGTTCAGAGATGATTAAACCGCCTTTGCTTATAATTTCTTTCTGCAAGGATGCGTTTGCTTTGGGGTGGACGATATCCAAGCCGGATGCAACTACTGCAATGGTCCTTCCATTGGCATCTATGCAACCTTGATGAGCAGCCGTGTCGCATCCCAAAGCCAATCCGCTCACTATAGTATTTCCTTTCAAGGCATAGTCTTTGGCCAACTGATAGGCTATTTTGCATCCGACATCATCAGCGTTTCGTGAGCCAATGATGGCTATGGAATTTTCATTATAAAGTAACTCCTTATTCCCTAATAGATGAATTAACGCAGGTGCTTCTACACCAATCTTGGCAAATGAAACTGGATAATCGTCTGCATAATAAGGAATAACATAAACACCTGTTTCTTTTTGTTTTTCCACAATCATTTTTGCTTTTGCGAAAATTGCCGGATGAAGGGCGATTGTTTCTCGCAATTCCCGTTCCTCTTTACTGCATATATCAGCATAGTGACACTGCAACAAGTGCAGGCATGTCAGTTCTTCTATTGAAAATCTTTTCTCCATAATCTCATTTATTTTTTGCAAAGATGAATGGAAGTCGTGTCAATTTAAAGCACAACTGTGATTTTTCTCATCTTATGCTTTGATATTGCATATCCTTGACATAACTTTGCGACAAAAGAGATTGCGTTTCTCATTGAGAATGAAAAATTTCTTGGGGGAATTCGCTATATTTGTTTTAGAATTCATTCACTTTAAAAATATACGATTATGAAAACATTATCAGACCAATTGACCGAACTCTACGAAAGTAAATGGAAAGGCTTAATGGAACAATTGGAAGCCAATGGATTGCGAGACAAACTGCAATGTCCGTTCTTAATTTCTCTGTTGCGCTCGGGACAAAAGAAAGAAGAAAGAGAAAAAGAACAAGTGCTAATAGGTTATGATAAATGGTATGCTCAAAAAGGAACTTCTGAACATGAAGAATGGTACACCAAAGCCGACATCAAAATCATGTTCTTTGGTAAAGAGCCAAATGGTTGGGAACGAGACAATGCTGAAGAACATTTAGATGTAGGTGATTTAATGGCTACCTATGAAAACTTCCTTGATGACAATTATGTGGCAATGGAAGGAAATGGAGGATATTTTAGTGGTGGAAGTCAATTCTTCAAAAGAGGAATCAACGGTATCATGGCAGAAATTAAAGATAATTTGCTCAATGCATATCCTGGCAAGCGTGTCTCTATGATTTGGAATGAAATTTCTAAACTTTCTGCCCGTACTACAAAAGGTGGTGGTGCCGTAAATGCAGATGTGCACGAAATAGAGAAGAACTTTTTCCACGTGATTCCGGATGAAGTTGAAATTCTTAAACCGGATATATTGGTATTCTTTATTGGACCGGGATTGGAAAACAACAAATACTATAATTACATATTGGAGAACTTTAAGTTAAATGGGAAGCCAAATCCGTTACCCAATTTGCCTACGGGCGAGGATGTCATCAAACTTCCTATTGAGGGTGTAAAATTCGCATATAAAACTTATCATCCCGGATATGCACCTAAAGATGCGAATACATTTCATTGGAAACTTTACGATGCCATTCTTAAAGATATCAAAGAAAACATAGACAAACTTTTAAAGAAAGAATAACTTGTGAATCACTTTAGCATAACTTGACCTCATCTTTGCATTGAAAATAGATGGAAAGATGAGGTTTCATTTTTCCTATTGTACAACTAAAAATTAGAAGAATATGGAAAAGAAAAACAAAGTGGTAAGCCAACGCCTGCAAAAGCAATTGATGAAATTGACACGTAATGGGCAGTCCGAAGAAGCTGTAAAGCTGCTTGAACCTATTGCGCAAGAAGGTAATCCAAATGCACAATATCAATTAGGGCAACTGCTTTTTGATGCCATGATGGACAAAAAAGACTATACAGGCATAGAAAAAGTAGTCTACTGGTATGAAGAAGCAGCCAAACAAGGGTATGCCAAAGCAATGGCTGCACTTGGTGAATTGTATTTCCCCGGAACTTGGGATGCTTGCATGAGGAATGTGAAACAATCTCCTACTTTTACACTGCAGACAGATTTAAGCAAATCGTTATTTTATTTTGTACAAGCTTCTGAAAAAGGGGAACGATTATGGGCTAATTCCATCTCATTGGCTAATCTGTTTCACTCTGTGGATGCTACAGTCGATATGAAAAATGAAGTTATGCAGACAGTGTTGGTTCTTGCCCGAGAAGGAAATTGTGATGCGGCATATCATTTGATTGATGAATGGTGGTGGCATTTCAGAAGCCCTGATAGAGTACCGGATATTCTTCATTTGACACCGGAGGAATTGCTTCATACGGATTGGTTCCTTACATTATTGAATTATGAAGTCGAGTGTCAGAAAAAAGGCGAACATGTGGAAGATGATGCAATAAGGCTATTGGACGAATTAGCAAAGAATGGAAATCAGGAAGCTTTGGATATGTTGACGGACATCGGACTACAAGTCGGTGGCTTAGTGGCTTGTTGGGCAGGAAATAGCCATTATGAACGTCAAGAATATGAGAAAGCTTTGGATTGCTATTTAGCTGGGAATGATATCTATAAACTCGGTAAGATGTATGAGCGGGGCGAAGGTACTGCACCCGATGCTGAAAAAGCATTCCATTATTACGTGAAAGCGGAAGACTATTATAATATGGGACGAATGTATGAACAGGGCATCATTGGTAGGGAAAAGGATTTGCAAAAGGCTTTTGAATGTTATCACAAAATTATTGATAGGAAAATCTATAAACATTATTCAGAGGAATGGAAAGAAAAAATCTTGGCAACTCGTCGTTCATTCAGTCACTTGAAAAAGATTCTGTTTGCACAAAAAGATGAAATAAGAATGACAATTGTTGCAAAGGAGCCGGAATCCGTCTGTCGCTTCTCGTTCACCAGTTATGGCGATTGCCTGTTCACGATAGATTGGGGTGATGGGCAAGTAGAAGAGATGAACAATGAAAAAGGGGAGGAAGTCCGTGCGGAGCATACGTATGCAGAGCCGGGAGAATGGCACATATGCTTGAGAAGTGATGAAACTCATACTATCACCTCTTTCCATTACGCTTGCGAGACATGCACACTGAAAGCGTTGGATGTAACGCAATGTCCGATATTAATAGACTTGTATTGTGTTAATCAAGCGTTGAAGCACTTGGATGTTTCTCAAAATCCAAGGTTGGAACGTTTGGTTTGCCGTGGAAATAAACTACGAGCATTGAATATCCGGAAAAACTACTGCCTTACACAGCTTGATTGTTCAGATAATCCATTGCGTCGTTTGGATTGGCATCCGCGATATTCGGCATTAGCCAAAGTTTGCATGAAGAATACTCAAAACTCTAATCAGATTGCTTCTCTTTATATTTTACTGAAAAGCAATAAAGGGGAAGAGTGCGAGCGTATCACGGAAACCCCACTTGAACCTGTTTTTCTTCCACTCTCTTATTATATGCGTTGCATGGATTGGAGTGGAGTGAAAGCCAAAATGAAAGAAGGAGGATATCCCATTATAAAATGCCATTCTTTGGAACAGTATAAATCAGCGTTTGACGATATGCGTTCGCGGAAGGATTTCTGCTATACCGGCATTGACCGTATCGTTTGTGAAGGAGGTTATACCTATTATTGGCTTTATAGCCATCGCGAAAAGAAATATGTCCACCAAGACCTTGAAGATGTTCTTATGAATTCCACTCCTTGGAGCGAGACATTGGATATGCCTGTGGAGATAAGGGAAAAGGAAGGGTGGATGATGTTGCCGCAAGTGACTTGGGCGGACGTGTTTTGCGCCTGTTTCTCCGAGATGACCAATTCGCATTGGCAAGAAACAGAAGAAATTGTTCGGGAAGAACGGGAGTTTTGGGAGAAACTTCGCCAAAGACAGGAGAAATACGTATGAGATTGAATTATAAAGGAAAACATTTGTTTGCATTTTCGGACACGCACGGTATGCACCGAAAATTAAGCATCCCCCAAGATACAGATATTTTGATTTGCGCAGGGGATGTCGTATCGGATTTTCAAGAAAACGAGTTGAGTGATTTCTTTGACTGGTTTTCTTCCTGTCAGGCACAGCTTCGCTTATTTGTGCCGGGCAATCACGAAATCATTTTCGACCTTTGTCTGGAAGAAGCCCGCCGATTGATACCTGCAAATGTAACTTTGCTTGAAGATTGCGGTATAGAATATGACGGCATTACTTTCTATGCCATTTCCAGCAAAATGATTCAGCAAATGCAATGGTTAGGAGGGGAATGTGGACTGCCTTATAAAACGGACTTTTTGATTACCCATATTCCTTCGAAAGGCATATTGGATGAAGGTACGGGCAGTGAGATATTGAAACAAACCATCTTAGAACGCCAGCCGAAATATCATCTTTTCGGTCATGTGCATTCTAAAGGAGGACTATGCGAGGAAAGGTGGAGCACAAAGTTTGGCAATGTCTCCACCTTTCAGGCACTTTGCAAAACAAATGATTAATCCGAGTTATAACGCTTTCCGTTTTGGTCTATGATATGCTGACATACCAGATGGGCTTCTACCCAAAAATCATTTAACCGCAATAAGTCCGGAATGGAATAAGGCTTATGCGTGCAAATGTCATGTACGGCATGACACACGATAATGTGCTCCAATTCCGCACGGCGTAAATGCCCTTCTGCCCATGTCACACCATCATCCCATACATCCACACATTGTAACTGCTCATCTGTCATATCCGAAGTGTTTTTGGGTGAATAATTACAAGAACATTCTTCGATTTCGGGAAGTCCCCCATTACAATCTTCAAGCAAATAGTAAATCAATTCAATCATATAAGCAAAATCGGAACCATAATAACCATCTTCCGGTAATTCCAATATAGACTCCACCCCACAGAATACATACCTCAGTGTACCACGGATGACATAATCGTCATCAAAAGATTCATCTTTGGGGCTATTAATCAATGTGCGATAGAGGTTTGCCATACGATGGTACATCTTCTTGGTCAAACTATTCAGCAATTCATTAACCGCTTCAAAGCGTTTGATTTCCTGTGAAGTAGCTTGAAACATTCGGTTGAGAATCAAGCTTCGTGTACTTACTAAATCTTGTATCTTTTCTATCTGTGCTGCAGCGATATGCCTCAAATCAAGACTCCCCTTTTCCTGTTCGCCCATGAGCTTCTTGATTTCCGCTTCCACTTCCAACAGTAATGTCCGTTTCTTGTCCACATCATTTTCTTGATAGATGTAATCCGCTAAATCTTCTGCATATAAATCCATAGTCGTCTTATTTGTTTAATGATGTGGCAAAAATAAGTTTACCTTATGCCAAATGGAAGCATAGGAATGTTTATTCCTCATGATAATAAAATCTTTTAGCGTATGCTTTAGTTTGGCATAACTTTATGCGATATTTGCATTATCGAACTCAAAATTTTGTATTATGGAACAACTGACATTCAAATCTTTGCTCACTCAGTTCAGCTTTGACGACATCTTACCTGGGTTTAAAGCCCTGTATCAGCGGAATCAGCCCAAACAAGCGCAACATGCCAATTGGGAGGCTTACCGTTGTGTGTATCAAAAACTTCAGACGCATGATGTTTCTAAATCCCAATATGCCATCTATTTGGTCTCAAGATGGGAAGGATGCTCACCGATGATTGATATGAATTGCTCTGTTTATAACCCAAAAGATGAAGACAGCGATTATTACCCCGTGGCAAGCTACTCTCCTTGGTCTGCTCTTTTAGGTATGGATATTCATATTGACGAAGATGTAACAATCTCTTTGCAAGAACTGACAGCCGGATTGTTTTGGGAAATCACTTATTACGGAGAAACGGAAGAAATGATTCAAGAGCATCTTGAAAAACTGTTCAAATAGCTGATTTTGTAGAAGGAACTCACAAAAAGGAATAGTATGACAAAAGATTTATTCGACAAATACATCTGGTTGGTAGATACTATCTACAGAGCCGGAAAAATCACGTTTGAGGAAATCAACGAGCGTTGGCTTCGTTCACGATTGAGTGAGGGGGAAGATATTCCATTAAGAACCTTCCATAACTGGCGTATAGCCATCGAACAAGTGTTTGATATAAACATTAATTGTAACCGGAAGGGAGGTTATTACTACTATATTGAGAATGCGGATAATATGCAAAAGGGAGGTGTCCGCAACTGGCTGCTCAATACATTTGCGGTCAATAATCTGATAAACGAAAGCCATCATTTGAAACGCAGGATTCTGTTTGAAGAGATTCCTTCCGGCAGGAAATATCTCACGACTGTTATTGAAGCTATGCGTGACGGGTTAGAATTGGAACTATATTATCAAAGTTATTGGTACGAAGGACCAAGTACCTATACGCTGCAACCTTATTGCATCAAAGTATTTAAGCAAAGATGGTATGTCATTGGTTTCTGCAAAGAACGGAATAATATCCGTACCTTTTCTTTGGATAGAATACAACAACTGACTACTTTGGACACGAAGTTTGTTTATCCAAAAGATTTCGACCCGGAAGCCTACTTTGCAGACTATTTCGGCATTATGATTGAAGACAAGAAATTGGAAACAATCCGGATTAAAGTCTACGGAATGCATGTGCAGTATATCCGTGCTTTGCCTTTGCACCATTCCCAATGCGAAATAGAAACAACGGAAGATTATTCTATCTTTGAGTACCGTATGAAACCGACATTGGACTTCCGGCAGGAGTTACTTTCAAGAGGGGCAGATGTAGAGGTGCTTACTCCTTTAACTTTTCGGGAAGAAATGATTCAATCGGTGAATAAAATGAGTTCTTTATACAATAAACAGTAATCTTACATACAAATGAAAAAGAAATATACTGATGCTCAATCCTATTTTCAAGATTGGGCACAAACCAAAAAGAAAGAAGTGCAGAATATGGAAGAATCCATGAGGAAAAATCCGTTATATCAGAAAGAGGTGAATCCTATCGAAGATAATGAAACTTGGTCAGAACGATTCCATTTCATACTTCGCAAGGGACTCTCCGAAAAAGAATGGAGAGTGTATCAAAAGGGTATAAGACAAGACCGTTTACGGATATGGGCAATGTACATAAATGAGAATCCAGACTACGATTATCATTATTTCCTGAATCTGTTGAAGTTCAAATTAGAATGGATTATTTTCTACTGGGAGAACTTTGGGCATTTAGCTCGTGCGGAACAAGATATCAGTCGGATGCGGATTGCTACAAAGCTTTTGGATATTATCATGAATGAAAACTCTGATGCTTCTATCCCCTATGTGAATATGAGAAACAAACATCGCTTTCGTGTATATCATAAATCGCAAGGCATGTATAAAATTGATAGTGAATATGAAGTTCGATTTCGCAAAGCGTATTGCTTATTCTTTAGATTCTTAGAATATCACCTATTAGGATGGTGGGATTAAATTGTTACTTGGTTCTTTTTACTTGCGTTTAATCACATTTAAGATATGGCAAATTAAGTGCGACTGGGAACAAAACGGGAACAATGAGCGTAAAAAAATAGGCTAAGTACTTGTATTCAATTACTTAGCCTATTTATCCGTACCCAGACCCGGGATCGAACCGGGATGGATTGCTCCACTGGTGTTTGAGACCAGCGCGTCTACCTATTCCGCCATCTGGGCGTGGCGCGTTATGTGGGTGCAAAAGTACGCTTATTTCTTGAAATGACCAAGTGGTTTTTGTTATTTCTTGATTTTACGATAATTTAATGTGGCTTTTGGTTGCCGTTTCATTAGAGTTTTCTATTTTTATTGTGCGTTTCGCGGAGAAGAATTACAATTTTCAACGCGAATTCAATGGTATGTGTAATGAAATAAAAACATGACGATATGAGCAAGAATTTTTGTGTAATACTCGCGGGTGGGGCAGGACGCCGTTTGTGGCCGGCAAGTTGTGAAAAGATGCCCAAGCAGTTTTTGGATATTTTCGGCACGGGAGAAACGCTTTTGCAATCTACTTACAGAAGATTCGTGAAATTTCTTGACCCTGACAATATATACGTGTCCACGAACGTCAAGTATATAGATATTGTGGAGAGGCAGTTGCCGGAACTTCCGCGCAGACATATTCTTGCAGAACCGGTAAGACTTGGCACGGCTCCTGCCGTGGCTTGGGCAAGTAGTCATATTGCCTATAAAGAACCGGACGCGCGAATTGTTTTCAGTCCTGCAGACCAATATATAACCCGTGAAGACGAGTTCGAAAAGAATATTCGCCATGCACTTGATTTCGTTGCTGACCATGAGGTGGTAGTAGTGATGGGTGTGCGTCCAACAATGCCTGCAACAGAATACGGTTACATTCAAATGGGAGAACAACCCGATGAAAAAGGACTTGCGCCGGTAAAATCATTCACCGAAAAACCTGATGATTCTTTCGCAAAGATGTTCATGGAGAGCGGAGAATTTCTTTGGAACACCGGTCTTTATGTTTGGAATGCCCATACCGTTCATGCTTACGTGGCGGAACTTATCCCCAACATACTTCCTCATCTCAAGGAATTCGTGAATCTTTCGCGTGAGGAAGAACAGGCTTTTGTGGAGAAATATTATCCGTCGAATCTATACCTGTCCATAGAGCAGGTAATTCTTGAGCGCACTTCAAATGTATATGTAGAAAATTGTTCGTTTGGGTGGGCAGATCTCGGAACATGGGAAAGCCTTCACCGCGTAACAACCAAAGATGAGGCGGGAAACGCCGAACTTGCCACGCGAACCATTATGCACAATTGCAAGAACAATGTAGTTAAACTATCGGGCGGGCGTGTTGCCGTGCTTGAAGGGCTTGAAAATTTTGTTGTGGCGGAAAGTGGCAATGTTCTTGTGGTTTGCAAGCGCGGCGATTCCAATCGCGTTAAGCTTCTTGCCAATGAAGCGCAGATGAAACTGGGAGAAGATTTCGGCTAAGGCAGAAAAATTGCAAATTTTCTCCTTTCAAATTTGCGCGTTTCGAATAAAAACCGTAATTTTGCACCGCTTAATGGGAATCAAATCCCGAAAAGCCCGGACTTGTAGCTCAGTTGGTTAGAGCAACAGACTCATAATCTGGAGGTCATAGGTTCAAGCCCTATCTGGTCCACGCTTCTATTACAGCGACTTACGCTTCGGCGTAGGTCGCTGTTTTTTGTTTCTGCGTAAACAATGCGTAAACAAACGGCTTTAGTTGGCGATTTTGGCTCAAATAATCTTATTGAGTTTCATAGAGTGTTTTATCCATTCGTTATCATATAGGAAACCTTTATTTCTGTACTGGAATTGGGCCTCAATAGGTCAAAACAGGTGTAAAACCACCAAAAACACCACTTAAAAGTTATATTTCCGTAAAAAAATTACGGAAGCTAAAAACTCTATTGTATATTTGCCCCAGAAATTAAAAGAATAAGGTTATGCTCATCAAATTTGCCGTAAAAAACTTCCGTGGTTTTGCCGAAAGAATAGAATGGGACTTATCACATCCCAACAATTACTCTTTCAACACATACGCTGTTAAAGATGGAGTAATTAAGAATGGTATTATCTATGGACCAAATGGTTCTGGTAAGTCAAATTTTGCTTTGGCAATCTTTGATATAGAATATCATCTTTCTGTCAAGTGGAAGAAAGCTGATTACCTTTCCAATTATGTGTATATAGGGAATCCTAATTCACCTGTTGAGTTCGAATATGTATTTAAGTTTGGGAACGATATATTAGAGTATCGCTATTCTAAAAATGCCTCTGGTATGTTAATTGCAGAATCATTGGTTGCAAATAACAAACAGGTATTCAAGCGGGAGAATGACGTATTTGAGATTGATGATGACCAATTTAGAATTGATGCTACCGTAAAGGAAAATTTCAAGCAGAATGTAAACAGCGTTTCGGTGATAAACTTTCTGACGGCATCTTTCCCCTTTCCACAAGACCATTACATCGTAAAGTTAGTGTTGTTTGTAAATACAATGCTATGGTTTAAAAATTTGGATAGTCGAGAGTTCATTGGGCTTGAAACATCCAGTTTCAGTTTGGAAGAATTCATAATTCAGAATCACTATACTGAAGATTTTTCGGAGTTCTTAGAAAGAGTTAGTGAACAGCACTTCAAGTTCATACATCCTAAAGAGGGTGATAAAAATCTGTATTGTGAAATAGGTGGCAATACTATACCATTCTTATTAATTGCTTCTACAGGAACCCAAGCTTTGGAATTACTATATGTATGGATTAAGAGAATGAGTGGTGCATCCTTTGTCTTTATCGATGAATTCGATGCTTTCTATCATTTCAAGTTGGCTTTTGAGGTATGTAAGCAATTGTTCAATCTTAATTGTCAGGTCTTCACGTCATCTCACAATACCTATTTGATGACGAACGATCTGTTGCGTCCGGACTGCAACTTCATCTTGCAGAACAATAAGATTAAGCCATTGCACGCTTGCACAGAGAAGGAACTGCGATTCGGGCATAATATTGAGAAACTATTCCGTGCTGGAGCATTTGAAGTATGATACTGTTTGTGTTTGAAGGCAAAGACGATAAGACTTATTTCGAGTCTATCAAACGGCTTTTTTCCCAGAGAAGCTTGATACCTTCGTGTGCACGTACAATAGTAATATATATTCACTCTATACCAAACTCATGGAGCATGATGCTCTCAATGGAGCATTTGAAGTGGATACAGTATCTGTGCTTAAGGAAATCCTACTTGAAAAGGGTGATGAAACGTTGAAAGACATTAGAGAGGACGAGGTATCTGAAATATACCTATTCTTCGACTATGATTTCCAAGAAAAGGCCAGAACCCTTGAAGAGAACAACAAGAGGCTTTCTGAGATGCTGAAGTTCTTTACAGATGAAACGGCGAATGGTAAGTTGTATATCAATTACCCGATGGTCGAGTCGCTCCGCTACACAAAAGAGTTACCGGATAGTGACTATTGGACATACACCGTGACACGTCAACAGTGCCAGGAAGTAAGATTCAAACGCCTTGTTCATGAATTTTCTTTCTATGGCGGAAACTTGGAATATATCATTCTCACCATCAAACCAGCTGATGACGAGACGAAAATACAAGAGAAGATTGATAGTACAAAGACGAATTGGAAGCATCTTGTTGTTATGAATGTCAGTAAGACGAACTACATTTGTAACGATAAAACTGAAGTCCCCGATGAGTCCGATAGTCAACAAGCTGTTTTTAGCAATCAACTCTCCAAATATGTCAAGACGGATGAATGTAAGGTTGCAATTCTTAACGCATTCCCCATTTTCCTCTTCGACTATTTTGGGAGAAAAATAATTAACGAAATCAAACTACCATAATTATGGCTAAAAAAGTAAAAGAAGAAACACTGAATCTTGATAATATCTTGTTCAAGTGTAGAGATATATTAAGACAGGCAAAGAACTCAGGCTCGTTCTTTGAAAAGCGTGATATGATGCTTACTCTTGTGTTCCTCCGCTTTATGGGTGAGAAATACGAGTATGGCGTGGCTTCACTCCGTCAACGACTTATAGATGAAGGGTTAGATCCAGACAACGAGGAGATTATCAAGGCTTTCTTTGATGATGCCACTTTTGCAGATGGCACTTTCGATTTGCCCGTAGAGGCTCGTTGGTCAACTATCATCAACACGGCTGCACCTCAGCTGAATGTGGCACTTGATACTGCGCTGCGCAGTATCGGCGAAACGAACCCCACGCTGAAGGGCTGTTTCGTGGAAGGTACGTTCACCCAACGCAATCTTGGAGCAAACGACATGAAGAAGATTGTGGATGAGGTCAACAAGATCAGCCACAAGACGTTTGGTGAAGAGAAAGACCTGATAGGTCGCGTATATGAGTATTTCCTGAAAGAGTTTGCCGTTAATGCCACGAAAGAGGAAGGCGAGTTCTATACACCTCATGATGTTGTTCAGCTTATCGCTACTGTTATTGAGCCGTTTGATGGTACATTGTACGACCCATGCTGTGGTTCCGGCGGTATGTTCATTCAGAGTACCGACCTGGTAAAAGCCAAACAAGGAGACATAAGTCGTATCAATGTATATGGCCAGGAGAAGGAAGCAGCCACCTACCGTTTGGCAAAGATGAACCTCGCTCTGCGCGGCATAAGTCATAATCTTGGTTCGGAGAGCGATTCCACTTTCACCAACGACCTGCATAAAGGTCTTTACTTCGACTATATCATGGCAAATCCTCCTTTCAACTTGAAAGGCTGGTATAATGACAACTTGAAGAACGACCCTCGTTGGACAGACTACGCCACCCCTCCGGAGAGTAATGCCAACTATGCGTGGATTCTTCACATGCTTTCTCACCTGAAGCCACTTTCGGGTGTGGCTGGATTCCTTTTGGCCAATGGCGCTTTGGTAGACACCGATGCACTTGAAATCCGCAAGGAACTGATAAAGAACGACAAGGTTGAAGCAATCATAATCTTGCCAAGAGAACTTTTCATCACAACGGATATCAGCGTCACCTTCTGGATTCTCAATCAGAACAAGAAGGGTGGGAAGTATCATGGTCGACAACTCCGTAATAGAGAACATGAAATACTCTTCATGGACTTGCGCCAATGGACGGAAAACCCTGTTAAGGGCGAACAGAAGAAAAAGGTACGTCTCATTACGGAGCAGATTCAACGCGTGGCAGACATCTATCATCAGTGGCAGTCTGAGGGAACGGACGGCAACAACTTTGCTGTACCTGAGCTATATCGTAGCGTGAGCATTGACGAGATTGAGCAGAACAATTGGACGTTGGTGCCAAGCAAATACATCGAGTTCATCGACCACGATTTGGAGATAGACTATCCCAAGGAGATGGCTCGCATTCAGCAGGAAATGAAAGAACTGATGCAACGCGAGAAGGAATCACAAAAGATGCTTGAAGAAGCATTTAAAGGCATTGGCTATAGCATAAACAAAGAGAAGGTATGATTATGGAGAATGTAACGTTGCATAACCAAGAAGGTAAAGAGACAATTTTTGTAAAC
>ULOO01002728.1_pt1 | contig 21669 bp, 19 predicted proteins | sample 1952651 | NCBI WGS metagenome assembly ULOO01 (sample SAMEA4835605, study PRJEB28245) | human gut metagenome | biome: gut microbiome; material: fecal sample | place: Denmark | collected 2008 | reverse complement strand
TTTATGCCGTGTGGGCCGACGCCGTTACCGTAACTTTTAATTATAATTACGGTACTACCAAAGACAAAACCGTTGCCATTGCTAAGGGCGCACAGATAGGCGCGACCAATATTCCCGATGCAGTCAAGCGCACCGGCTATACCTTCGTCGGTTGGTTCAACGATGATGGAACTCAGCTTACCGCAGAAACCATCATAAATGAGGATATAACCTACACCGGCAAATGGGCTCCCATAACCTATACCATAGCATTTGATGCTGCCGGCGGCGAAGGCAGCATGGATAGTATCTCTGCAACCTATGACCAGGAAGTAACAATTCCTCTTGCCGAAGGCAGGTTTACCCGCACGGGCTACACATTCAGCGGATGGAGCACATATAAAGGCTATATGACTCCCACCGTACAGGATGGCGGCAAGGTAAAGAACCTTACAAATGTTCAGGGCAAAGTCATAACTCTGTATGTGACGTGGAAGGGCAACCCTGTTAACATTACCGTAAATTATAACTACGATGGCGCCGAAAGCATCACACGCGTAGGCATGGTCGGTTCCCATTATAACTATGTGCGTCAGAATGACGGCAAGTATAAGCAGGATAGCCTTGCCGACCCGGTACGCACAGGCTGGATATTCCTCGGCTGGTATGACGCCCCCGAAGGCGGCAATGAAGTTACTCCATCCAACAAGAAGTTCACCGCCGAAGATGCCGAAAACGGCTTTATCATGTATGCCCATTGGGAAAAGGGCATAACCGTACATTTCGACGGCAACGGCTATACGCAGACCATCAACGACAAAACCGTAGTACCCGGCAAGGTGTATACCAATCTGCCTTACTTGGCGGAGCGCTATATGCCCACCGATAAGCGGCTTGAAAGCTGGTATATCAAACTTGATGGTGAGGGAGATGCACGCTTTGGCGCGGCTGTTACCAAGGATACGGATTTCAGCACCATGGGCGATGAGGTAACGCTCATAGCCAAGTGGCGCGGATATCAGTACATAATAAAATACAACATAAAGTATTCCGACAAATCCTCCGTAACCGGTACAATGGCGGATCAGCCTGCCCCGTTCGGTGAGAATGTTAAGCTAAACTCTTGCGCATATAGCCGTCCCGGATACGATTTTGCAGGCTGGGCTACCAGCAGCTATGGCTCAACCGTAGCCTATACCGATGGCGCAATCATAAAGCGCGATTGGGAAGAAGATGATTGGGGAGACGGCAGTGAGGATAACGAGCCCTATAATCTTTACGCCGTTTGGACCGAAGCCAAGAGCGAAGCGGAAAAGGAAGCCGACGCTAAGTTTACCGCAGCCGAGGAAGCTATAAGCAGCACCTATCTGCCCACCTATGGCAAGGACACCAACGCCCTTACCATGATACAGGCCAAGCTGACCGCCGCCGGCATAACCGACGTTACCGTTTCCGTAAAGGCCGGCGCAAGCGGCAACTATTCAAGCTATAACTATGTTGGCGTTGCAGACGACGGCACCCTGATATACAAATGGAATGAAAACGGCTCCACCTCCAGCGCTACCGGCTATGTGCGTCCTGTATTCGTTCTGACCTACAAGACTTACACCAAGGAAACCACTGCCTGTAACTTTGGCATGGGTCTGGACGAAGCCAAGGCTAAAGCTGCGCTGAAAACCGTTGCGGACAGGATAACCGTACCCGAAACCATAGAAAGTGCTGACGATCTTACCAAGTTGCCTAAATACCCCGTAAAGGCCGGCGTAGATGAGAGCAAGATTGATTACAGCAGTTCTACCGACCTTGAACTTTGGGCCTCCGCAACATGGCAGAGCAGCAGCAAGAACATTTCCATTTCAGAAGTAAGCTATCCTTACTTCTCGCCCTACAAAGCTACTGTAAGCATACCCAGCAACGATACCGCCGTTGTGCTCACCCTTAAGCTTACCTACAGCGGTAGGAACGACCTGTATCTCTACAAAACCTACAACGTTACCATAAAGGGCAGCGTTGTTGAAAAGGACGTAGATTATCAGGAACTGCTAGACAAGATGCTGGAAACCGAAGACGCGCTCACCAACCCGCGTAACGACAGCAATATCGATAAGGCCAACGTTGCAAGCGACATTCAGTTCTTTACCACCAAGGACCTTAGTGCGCTGAGCATGCAGCTTTATAACAAGGGCTTTGACGGCAAATTCACGCCGATAAAGATCACCAGCAGCAACGAGGACGTTATCAGTTCCACCGATGTATACAACGCAGCGCGCGTGCTGACCTATCGTCCGCTGCCCGGCCGTGAAGCCGAAACCGTTACCATTACCATAGAAATACTGGATAGGCCGAGCGGCGAAGGCGAAGCCACAGGCGTGCTTGCAAGCGCAGCCATAGAAGTTACCGTGCAGCCGCTTACCCAGAACGAGCTTGACACCGCGGCAGCTTTCATGAAGAAGGTCTGCACAGAGGAAGTGTATTGGGACGGCATAAAGAAGGCCAACTCCGCTAAGGACAACATAACAGGCGATATGTGGAGTTTCATCGAGATAGTTCCCGATGGAGACGGATACAAATTCATCCGCACGGCCGATGATGCCAAGGGCGTTGGCGTAAAGGCTGACAGCATAGACGGCTGGTACGCTTCCGAAAAGTATCGCTGCTTCCGCTCCAGCAAGGATACGGTAATTAAGCACGAAAACCTGCTGCTGACTCAGCCCCAGTACAATACCAGCGTTAAGATAGACAGCGTGCTTTCTTACAGCGAGTATTCTAAGTACTACGAGAAGTTCAAAAACAATGCCGACTATGCTCAGTTTGCCAAGTTCTACAAGCAGCCCATAAGCATAGTAGTGAAGGTCATAGGCACCGAAGGTATAGATAATCCCAATGCCGAGACTATAAGTGTTACCGTAAACATGGACGGCAACGCCATAAACAGCGAGTTTGTTGACTTCAGCTATACCTACACCTGCAACAGCGAAGATTACAAGACCGGCATGGATGCCGTCGTTGCAGCCATAACCGAAAGCGGCTACACCTATACCGGCAACGGTTCATACCTTAACTCGGTAACTTCGCCTGATGGCATAACCCTTGGCTTGGCCGATGAGAAGTACGGCCCGTGGTCCGGCTGGATGTTCACCGTGAACGGTTCTGCTCCCATGCTTGATGAGACAACTCAGGCAAGGCTTGACCAGTATATTCTCAAGAAGGGTGACATTATAAGGTTCTACTATGTGGAATGCCCCACCGAGACCCGTCACCATATCCGCGGCACCGATGACAAGACCAAGTGCAGCGTATGCGGCAAAGTAATGCCGCTATTGTACGGCGATGTGAACGGCGATGGCGAAGTAACTTCCACCGACGCGGGTATAGTCATACTTTACCTGAAGGGTAAGACTGAGCTTACCGCTGAGCAGCTTCTTGCGGCAGACGTAAACGGCGACGGACAGGTCACCTCAAGCGATGCCGGCAACATAATTCTTTACTGCAAGGGAAAGATAAGCAGTTTTCCCGCAAGTGCCAACTGATAAAGGAGAATACATAAAGTGAAAAAAAGACTATTTTCTGTTGTACTGGCGATTGCGCTGGTATTGGGCATTGCAGCCGGTGCATTGGCGCAAAGCCTTACGCCAAGCGTAGATAACGCCGCCATAAAGGCGGGCGAAAGCGTAAACGTTTCGCTTACGCTTGAGGAGGCTATAATCAATATGGCCTCAGCCACGTTCACAGTTGGCTTTAACGGAAACCTGTTCGAACTTACGGGCAGCAATTCTGTGAGCAGCAACCTCAGCGCAGACCTTATAAAAGGTACCGCGCCCGATAACTATCTTGAGATTAACTGGTTCGATATGAACCTTGATCAAACTCTCCCCGCAGGCGTTATAATGACCCTGACCTTTACCTCCAAGAGCGACATAACCAACGAATCTCAGGCTGCATTTACCTCAGGCCTTAGGGAATGCGTAATGGTTCCCGGTACCGATAGCCCAGCTATATCGGCTGATTCCGTATCCGTTGCCGTAAGCCCCGCCAGTGGAGATCCCACGCCTACTCCAACAGTAGAACCTACCCCTACGGTTGAGCCTACACCGACGATAGAACCTACACCGACGATAGAACCTACTCCTACGGTAGATCCTACTCCTACGGTAGATCCTACTCCTACGACTGATCCTACTCCTACTACCGATCCTACTCCGACTATGGAACCTACTCCTACCGTAGCGCCCACTCCGACATCGGAACCTTCTCCGACAGTAGTGCCTACGCCGACCATAGCACCCAGTCCGACGGTTGAACCTACTCCGACTATGGAACCCACTCCTACCGTAGCGCCCACTCCGACATCGGAACCTTCTCCGACAGTAGCGCCTACGCCGACCATAGCACCCAGCCCGACGGTGGCTCCTATTCCGACTGTAAAGCCCACGAGCAATCCGGGCGGCAATGGCGGTAACCCCTACCCAGGTTGGTCCGGCTCAAACGTGCCTACTCCGCCTACGGCTGAAATGCCCGTTACCGGCGGCGAGGACAGCATAATACTGCCTATAGTGTTGCTTGTAGCCGGCATTGCACTCTTTGTTGCTTTTAAGCGTAAAAAGAGGGTATGAGGCAGAAAGAATGGACAGCCGAAATGCAGTTCATGTATAGCGATACAAGTGCAAAACGACTATGCTGATGTACCGCCATTGTGCAGCTAAGCACTGATGTTTGCATCTAATTCGCATTATAAGGTAATATAAAGAAATCTGAACTTGCATATTCGGTTTTCCGTGCTATAATAAAGTCATGCCCTAACGGGTAAATAAAAACAACATAACAACAACGGCAAAAGGCAGAAGGGTAACAGCTTCTGCCTTTTGTTTTCATATCATCAATTATAATCAATGAACGGGAGCGGTAAAATGCACGTTAAAAACATATATCCCTTAAACACCGCCGATGATCTTATAAAGTTAGCCGGGACGGCAAGCTTTTATCTTAGCAATATTACGGAGATGCATACAGCAATCGATATATCAACTGCGCTGCCCGAAGAATACATAAACGACATAATAGCCGATTTGCAGAAGCGGTGCGATACATTGGCATATGATTTGTAAGAGCTTATTTATAGTTAAATAATCTCTATCCATGCCTTATAATAATCCCAGCGTGTTTGGCCTTCACAAGCGATTGTGATATATCGCACTATGATTTCACCAATGTTATAACCGCGGGCCTTCAGGTAATTTATTGCTTCGTCTAAATTGGTGTGTTTGCGGTCTTTTACGTCAATGCGAAGGATAAACTGCACAAAGTGGCGGTCTCCTTCCGCAAAGGTCCATGCAAGCTCCTCATCAGGCTTGCGGGATTCTGCAGCCCATTCCCAAACCCATTCGTAATCCGGCGGACCCAAACGCACTCCTGCAAACTGATATTGTCCGGAAAAGTGTTTTTCCCACACTTCTTTGTCGTAAAGTTTGGAGTGATTGAGCAGAAACGGTATATCCGGCCGTGATTCCTTGTAAGGATGCTCCCGAATATACTCCAATTCATCCATTAAGTTAAGCGTTTTGCGCAGCATGCTATAGGTATTACTTAAACTGTTGATCTCTGCTTCAAGCTCTGTTTTCTTGTTTAAGTACACGGCTTTGCTGTCCTCAAGGCTAAACGTTTGATATTCTTTTATGGCCTTGACGGAAATTCCGAGCTTACGCAGATAATATATATCGCTTAGATCCAGCAGTGAAGAATATGTATATTCGCGGTAGTTGTTGTCGCACCGACTTAAAGAGATTAAGCCCATGGACTCCCAGTAGCGCAGCGTTGAGGCGGGAATGCCTAATGTTTCCGAAATGGTTGAAATGTTTACCGTTTTATATTTCTCCTTATCCCACATTTACTGCTGTCCTCCGCATTTTTTATTGTATATTATAAATTATATCAAAAAAGGTGTTGACATTCAAGTAACTTTAAGCTTTAGAATATATTAAAAGATGAGGTTGTCAAGCAGATGGAACCGAGTTGTATCTGTATCGGATACCCGCTTAAGAACTTTGATTGCATATAGGAATAAAACAACAGATCGAAACAATGTTGCGGAACGCAACGCTTTGAATTACGAATGAACGCCTGCCGTCGCTTATATTTGCGATACAGCGCTCAAATAAATAACATTATTTTAGGAGGAAACCATGAAAAGAAGTTTAGTACTGATACTTGCCGTTATCCTGGTGGCTTCGCTTTTTGCAGGCTGCGGACAGGGCGGCGGTACTACTGCGGGCGCAATTCTTTACTATGCCTATGACCAGGAACCATACCTGACACTGGATCCCAGTGTGGAAAATTCCAACGGCGTATGCGTCCTCCAAAATGTATATGAAACATTAACCCGTTATAACGATCAGACCGGTGAAGTGGAGCCATATCTTGCCACTTCATGGACACATAATGATGAAGGCACGGTATGGGATTTTACACTGCGTGAGGATGTAAACTTCCATGACGGCACAAAAATGAATGCAAATGCAGTCAAAAAGTCCATTGATCGCACTATTAGACTGGGCAAAGGTGCTTCTTTCATATGGGCCAATATAGAAAATATTGAAGTGGTAAGCGACTATGTTGTCCGCTTCAACTGTTCCTCACCTACATCGGTAGACCTGCTCGCGTCGGCTGCTTACGCGGCTTACATTATGTCGGAAAGCGCATGCGACAGGGATAGCGACTGGTTCAACAGCGAAGAAGGAAATGACGGCGGCTCCGGTCCGTATGTCGTAAAGAGCCTTGTTACCGGCGATCAGGTAATAATTACCGCATATGACGGATACTGGAGAGAATGGAAGGAAAACTCCTATAAAACAGTTGTTATTAAGAAGTATATGGAAAGCGGCACTCGCCGTCAGCTACTTGAAACGGGCGATGCCCAGATTTCTTACAATTTTTCCACAACAGATATAGCCGCGCTGAAATCGAACGAAAAGGTTGATGTTAAGTATGTGAATACTTATAACAATATTCTGCTTTTCTTCAACAGTGAAAAGCAGCCCTGCAGTAACGAGGAATTCCGCAAGGCGCTTGCTTACTCGTTCCCGTATGAAGAGGTTATCAGCGGCGTGCTGGAAAACCGCGGACAGCTTTCACACGGCCTTGTAACGCCCGGCCTTTGGGGGTATGACGAGAACTGTACGCAATACGAATTCAACTTGGATAAGGCAAGGGAATGCCTTGAAAAATCCGGTATTGATGCAAGCACTATTAAGCTTGAGTTTGCCATCCAGTCCGGTATTACCGAATACAAAGATTTTGCACAGCTTTGGCAGACCTATCTTAAAGAAATTGGCATCAATATAGAAATCCGTGAGCGCAGCTGGGATGCCCATATTGAACATGCGCGCGCCACACGCCCGGAGGACAGGCAGGATGTATTTGTTATGATATGGTGGCCGGATTGTGCAGACCCCGCCAGCTGGTTCCAGAGCATGGTGCATTCTCAGGAACATCCATCCTTTAACTTAAGCTATATCAAAAACCCCGAGTGGGACGCGAAGATCGAGGAAGCTATGCGGCTGACCGCTACGAACCGCGCCAGAGCAGAGGAACTGTATAAAGAAGTACAGAAGGGAGTTTTGGACGGCGCGTATATGGTTCCGATCTATGACCAAGTGATCACCTATGTTGTCTCCAAGGAGATAGAAGGCTTCTATTATAACCCGGCATACCCCAACTCTACGCTTTATTTCAACATAACCCATAAATAAATTGCTCGATTAAAGGGCATTAGGCACACCTGCAGAAGGGGCGCCGCCCCCTCTGCATAACAAAGGAGAATGCTGAACATATGGTTAAATATATTATAAAACGATTACTTAACGGCCTCATTGTATTGCTGGGCGTAGTCACCATTACGTTCTTCATCACGCGCGTTGTCCCCTCGGACGTTGCCGGCAAATGGGCCGGAGAACGCGCAACGGAAGAACAGCGTAAGCAGGCTATTGCTGAGCTTGGGCTGGACAAACCGTTGGTAACGCAGTATGTAAAATATTTGAAGGATCTTCTATCGGGCGATCTCGGTCGTTCCCTGCGTACTAAGGAACTCATTACAAAAGAGCTTGCAAGCTATTTCCCCGCAACTATGGAGCTTGTTCTGGTGGCTTTCCTATTTGCGATGTTTGTGGGCATACCAATGGGAATTTATTCCGCAAAGAAAAACGGACAAATGCTGGATCATTTCACGCGCTTTTTCTCAATAGGTGCAGTTTCGCTGCCCACATTCTGGGTAGCAATGGTGTTTCAGTTAGTATTTTACCGTCTCCTAAACTGGCTGCCGCTTGGCGGACGCATGAGCATAAGTGCATCGCTGATGTACGATGTGCCAAACGTTACGGGTATGCTGATACTCGACTGCATTCTGACCGGTTCATGGGGTCTGTTGGGAGATGCTTTTGTGCATATTATTATGCCCGGCTTTACTATTGCACTTTATCCTATCGGACTCGTTGCACGCATGACGCTCTGCACTGCTTGAAATTCTTAATGAGGATTATATTACCGCCGCAAAATCCTATGGCATAAGAGAAGGCAAGGTGCTCTGGCGTTATGCGCTTAAGAATTCTCTCGGTGCTACCGCAACGGTTGTTGCGTTGTCCATGGGGTATACGCTGACCAATACATTCCTAACGGAGACAATTTTCAGTTGGCCGGGGTTGGGAAGCTACGTCAGCAAATCGGTTACTACGCTGGATTATCCGGCAATTATGGGTATTGCAATTATCTCTGCAATATTCTATGTAATACTTAATCTGATAGCGGATATCATTATTGCGCTTGACCCGCGCATCCGGCTGTAAGGAGGACAACATGAATCAAAAAATGAAGGATATTCTTCGGCCGACATTTAAAGAACTGCGGGACATGTTTTTCATGCTGCGCAAGAATGCGCTTACCATGGCTGCGGCTATCGCGCTGGTTCTAATTCTGGTAATCGCTTTGCTTGCGCCTGCAATAGTTCCATACCCGCAGGATATTGCAGACAAAACAAACCTTTCGGAAAAGTTTCAGCCCCCTTCGTCGGCGCACTTATTCGGAACGGATGAGCTTGGGCGCGACGTGTTCAGCAGAGTTCTTTACGGAACAAGGATTTCACTCAGCACGGCCGTGCTTGCGGTAGTGCTATCGTTATTCGTCGGTGTGCCGCTCGGCGCCGTTGCAGGTACTTTCGGTGGCGCGGTGGATGAAGTAATCATGCGCATTACTGATATTTTCCTTAGCTTTCCGCCCATGCTTTTGGCAATCCTGCTTGTTTCCATGCTGGGACCAAGCTTGAATAATGCCATTCTCGCCATTGCGCTTGCATGGTGGCCGTGGTATACGCGCATTGTACGCGGTCAGGCAATCTCGCTTAAAGAGCGCAAATTCATTCAGGCTGCGGAAACCATCGGCACGCCGAAGTGGAAGATAGTTGCCAAGCATATTATTCCCAATACGATTTCACCAGTGGTGGTGCAGGCGTCCATGGATATGGGCGGTGTTATTCTTACCATTGCGTCGCTGAGCTATCTCGGCCTTGGTGCGCAGGCGCCTTCTCCGGAATGGGGTTTGATGATAAGCACCTCGCGTAACTACTTCCCGGATATTTGGTGGTATAGCGTGTTCCCGGGCATTGCCATCTTCATAACCGTGCTTGCATTCAATTTGCTGGGTGATGGTGTGCGTGAGATACTCGACCCCAAAACACGTAAGAAATGAGGAGGAACATCCGTGAGCTATTTTGAAGTGAACGGCCTGCAGGTCAGGCATAAAACATCCGAAGGCGTTAAGGAAGTTCTGAATATAGAGCATATCGCCATTGAAAAGGGAACAACATACGGCATTGTCGGCGAAAGCGGACAGGGAAAAACCGTCCTTGCGCTTACGATTCTTAAACTGCTGCAATGCCCGCCGGGAGAAATCACAAAGGGCTCCATCATGCTGGACGGCGAAGATATACTTACATACAGTCAGCATAAGATGCAGTCAAGCATTCGCGGCAAAAAGATAGCAATGATCTTCCAGGATCCCATGTCCTGCCTGAATCCCGTGTTTACCGTTGGCCAGATGTTGGATGATGTAATCCGCACGAATCGTGGACTTCATGGCAAGGAAGCGACTGAGTATGCATATAAGGTGCTGGACATGGTAAAGCTGGTGGATGCGGAAAGTACCCTTAAAAAATATCCGCATCAGCTTTCCGGCGGACAGCGTCAACGTATAATTATTGCACTTGCGCTTTGTTGCGGCGCAGAGTTCCTCATAGCGGACGAACCCACACGCAATCTTGATGTAACCATTCAGGCAAGCATCCTAAAGCTGCTCAAGGAGCTGCAGGAAACGCTTGGCATTACGGTTCTCTTTATTGCCAACAACATGAGCCTTGTTTCCGCGTTCTGTGACAGGATAGGCATACTTCATGAAGGACGCATAATTGAGGAAGGCGAAACGGAGCGGATAATACGTGCGCCGGAGCAGGAATATACACGCATGCTTGTTGATGCCGCACGGCTGCATACAGCTCCCGCAGAGGAAGTAGAAGCAGGGGAGGAACTGCTGCGCGTAGAGCATCTTAAAAAATACTTTGACGTTAAGAAAAAGAATAAGAAGCTGAGCCTCAAAGCCGTGGATGATGTAAGCTTCACCCTGAATAAAGGCGAGGTGCTGGGCATCGTAGGCGAAAGCGGATGCGGAAAATCCACTTTGGTTAATACAATTCTGAACCTATACGATCCTACGGACGGAAAGGTGTACTTTGACGGCAAGGACGTGTTTTCGGATGAGCGCAAAAACCGAAACGCATTCAAAAAGAATGTGCAGATAGTGTTCCAGGATCCGTACTGGTCCCTGAATCCGCGTTGGCTCGTAAAAGAAATTGTGGCCGAGCCTCTGGACGCATATGAGAAGCTGCATGGACAGGAGCGTCTTGCGCGCGTTGTGCAGCTGCTGGAGATGGTAGGCCTTAGTCGGGATGATGCACACAAATATCCGCATGAATTTTCCGGCGGAGAGCGGCAGCGCATCGCAATCGCCCGCTCGCTTGCATCCAATCCTAAACTTGTGGTGCTGGATGAACCTACATCATCCATCGATGTATTTTCTCAAGCACAGATATTGGAGCTTCTGCGCGAACTAAAGGAAAAATTTCAGCTTACGAACATACTGATTTCGCATGACCTTGGCGTAGTGAGCCAAATGGCCAATAAGATCGCCGTAATGTATCTTGGTAAAATTGCGGAGTTTGGCCCTGCATCGGAGGTATTCAGCAATCCGCAGCACCCGTATACCAAGGCACTGTTTAACGCCATACCCAAGTTTGAAAAGCTCGGTATAGATCAGTTGACCACGCTGGAAGGTGCAATCCCAAGCCCGATTAACCCGCCTTCGGGCTGTGCTTTCCATACCCGCTGCGCGGAAGCTTGCGAAGCATGCAAGAGTTGGACTCCGGAGCCGATTTATCTAAATGATGCACATTATGTTTCCTGCATTCATTTTAACAAAAAGAAAGGAGAGAATATATGCGGAAAAAAGTAACAGCTGTCACAATGGGGCAAAGTTATGCTGAATCAGAAATGCATGATATACTTAGCACGCTTTCACCGGTATGCGACGTGGAAATTCATGGCATTCTGGATGAAATGAGCGAGGCGGACGTTGAGAAGCTTGCCCCCAAAGGAAGCGAGATGTTTATTGTAAGTTCGCTTCACATGGGGAAAGAGGTACGCATTGCAGAGCATAATGCGATTCGCCTTGTAAACGAACGCCTGATAGAGGCGGATAAGGGCGGATCTGTTGCTGCATTGATACTTTGTACCGGTCATTTTGACATTCCGGATATGCGTATGCCCGTTTTTGTTCCGGAAAAAATTCTTTTCTCACTGTTAAGAGCGATGGGAGTAAAGCGGCTGGGAGCCATTGTGCCAAAGCCCGAGCAAATTGCAGTTTCTGAGGCGTATTACAGTGAGTTTTCTCCGCGCATCCGCGCTGCATCACCATATGGAACAAGGGAACAAATTGAGGCGGCTGCAGCTTCATTCCGCGATAGCGACGTAGATATACTTATGACGGATTGCATGGGGTTCACGGAAGAACTTGGTAAAATGATTCAGGCTGCATCAGGTAAGCAGGTATTTGTCCCGCGGGTGGTATTGCCTGCGCTTTTGAAGGCTATTGTTTCCTAACCACACTAAATTACAAAAACTATTACTGCCATATGGCAGCGTAACAAGAAAGGAGCATTTATGAAAATCTTAAACAGAGAAGACCTTTTGGATATTCTTTACGGCGGCGCCATTCTTGGCACGGGCGGCGGAGGAAGCCTTATTGGTGGAATTGAGTGCATCGACCTTGCGCTCAGCAAAGGTAAAACCTTCAAGCTTGTGTCTTTTGATGAGCTTAATGCAGATGATATCATTGTTTGCCCCTACTCCTGCGGCGCAATATCACCATTGAGTGAGGAAGAACGCAAAAAGTATGAAGGTCTTCCGGTGTATGAGGATACCTATCACATTAAGGCACTTGAAAGCATGGAAGAGTATCTGGGCAAGCCGATCAAGGCCATCATTTCCACAGAAATCGGTGCAGGAAACACCGCAAGCGCACTTTACTGCGCAGCTATGGCCGACAAGGTTATAGTGGATGGCGATCCTGCCGGCCGTTCTGTCCCCTGCTTGCAGCATTCAACCTTCTATCTGCACGATGTGCCTATTACGCCAATGTCGCTCGTGAACAAGTTCGGCGAAAGCCTTATTGTTAAGAACGTTGTGAACGACTATCGCGCTGAAGCAATCGCGCGTGCCTTTGCAGTTGCTAGTCAGAATACAACTGCGGTATGCGACCATGCTAATACCGCCGAAGTGATCGGGAAATCCGTCATCCGCGGCGCAATTTCATATACCCAGCATATAGGGCATGTCTACCGCTCCGCACTTGCAGCAGGACAGGACTATGCAGAGGCCGTCGCAAAGGCCGGCGAAGGCTTTGTGGCGCTGCGCGGTAAGATTCGCAGGAACGACTGGGGAACCGAGGATGGCTATACCGTAGGAACCGCAATCATTGACGGCAGCGGCGAGTTTGCCGGAAATGAATACAAGATATGGTATCAGAATGAGAATATCATTCTTTGGAAGAACGGCGAATATTACATTACTGTACCCGATCTTATCTGCGTATTTGATGACGATGCTAAGGAGCCGCAGCTGAACCCGTATGCGCGTGAGGGAGAATCTGTTTCGGTTATTGTCCTGCCTGCACCCAAGGAGTGGACTATCGAAAAAGGACTTGAACTTTTCGGGCCGCGCAGCTTCGGATACGATGTAGACTGGAGGCCGATGGGAAAATAACATGAGGATTAAGATTATTGACGCGGTTGTGAATAATCCTGATCGGATGCGGACAAATGACGAGTATCTCCGTGAGAGCCTACGTCCTGATACCGAGATAGATTATGCGCACATAGCAAAAGGCTTCCCATCCGTGGAATGCGATTTGCATGCGGCATTTAATAAGCCCCAAATTATTGCGTCAGCGATTCAGGCAGAAAGGGATGGGTTTGACGGCATATTCATAAATTGCTTTGATGACCCTGGGGTATACGAATGTCGGGAGTTGCTTTCCATACCCGTATTTGGCGGTTATGTTCCGGCAATGATGACTGCACTCTCCCTTGCCGAAAGGGTTGCCATAATTACAACGGATAAATTCGGGATTTTAAGCGAGGAACGCAAAGCAAGAATGCTGGGTGTTTCCGAGCGCGTAGCGGCAATCGTCCCCGTTGAACTTGGCGTTTTGGAGCTGCAAAGCAATCCTGAAGCTTTGGCAGAACGTGTTGCAGATGTCTGCTGTACACTATATGAAACCGAGCGCGTAGGTGCGGTGTGCTTGGGCTGCACCGCCATGCACTGCATGATAGATTTGCTCCGTGAAAAGCTTCAGGCGCGCAACTGCCCCATTATGGTAATTGAGCCTCTCCGCAACGGCTTACGCTATTGTGAGCATATAATTTCCATGGGATACCGGAACGGGCTGCATGTACTCAAATCCGTAACGCTGCCCAAAGGATACGAAAATGGCTGAGCAAATTGATTTGTATAAGCTATTGAAAGACCGGCGCACCTGTCGGTCTTTCAAACCGGATCCGATTCCTCAAGAGGTGATGGCCAGGCTATATGAGGCTGCCTGTTCTGCACCGAGCGCAGGCGGTTTTCAACGGATATCCATCATTGAGATTGCAGATCAGAAAAAAAAGGACACACTTGCGCGCATTTCACGGAATCAGCGCTTTATTGCCGATGCGCCTATCAATCTGGTATTCTGCATAGATGGGCACAGGATGCGCAGAATTGCCGAATATGAGGGCGCACCCTACGGACAGGATTATGCAATATGTACGCTTTGGATGGGAATTATTGATGCTACCATCAGCGCACAAACCCTTGTGCTGGCGGCAGAAGCGGAGGGATTACGCAGCTGCTATAACGGAAATGTTGTAGATAATGCGGATGAAGTATCGGAGCTTTTGAATTTACCGGAGCATGTGATACCCGCTTTTATGCTGACGCTCGGATATCCGCGCTCAAACGGTCAACGCTCCCGCAAGTATCCATACGATGTGATAGTGCATCATGAAACGTATAAGGATATGAGCATGGAGAAGCTGTATCCACATCATATTGAAAAATGCGGAAAGCCGCATTTTGCTGCAAATGCCGCCCGCTGCGCACAGCTGCAAAAAATCCTCATAAGGCAATATGGCACGGAGTTTGCGGAAAAAGCAATGGCGCAAGTAAACGAACAGGGATTCCTTACGGCGTATCAATATTGGTTCGGCTGTTACTATCCGAGCAATGAGGATACCGCAATGACAGCAGAAGGTTACCGCAAGTTTCTCAGAAATAAAGGGCTGGACTTAGATGAAAACGGGATGCGGTAATAATTGAAAACGCTTGGGCGGCCGCTATATTGCAGCCGCCCTAATACTGCTTTTGCCGTTATTAGGCAAAGTATGGTTAGGTCCTTCGTGGGATAAGTTTGTTGCTTTTAAGCGTAAAAAGAAGGCATAAACGAGCAGCAAGGGATAAGCCGAAATTGAGTTCGTGCACAGCGATATGGGTGCAAGATGATTAAGCTGACGCACCGCTTATGCTGCTAAATGCTGACGTTTGCATCTAATTCGCATTATAAGGTAATATAAAGAAATCTGAACTTGCATATTCGGTTTTCCGTGCTATAATTAAGACATGCCCTAACGGGTAAATAAAACAACATAACAACAACGGCAAAAGGCAGAAGGGTAACAGCTTCTGCCTTTTGTTTTATTTTTGTGCTATAATACGTCATAGGGAGTTGGTAAATGAGGCAATAGTGCAAACGAGGAAAGAATTCGTATCATAATGAGCCGAAAAAGAAAAACAAGTATTAGCTCAGCGCCAACTCTCCGCCCCTCATAAATAATTTACCCAAAATCCGCCTTTACATATGGTATCCATGGTATCAATATCCCATTGTATCACCTCATACCCAAGGGAGCGCATCGTGGTTATTACGGTGTCGTTATATTCGCCGAAAGGCGCGCGGAATACCTTGCAGCGTTTGCCGGCAAGTTTTTCTATTTTGTCGTCGTATTCAACGGTTTCCTTGCGCATCTGCTCTTTCGATATGCTGTTCATATGCGGATGAGTGGCGCTGTGGTTACCTATTTCGTGGCCACGCTCAGCTATCATCTTCACATCGTCCGGATATTTATCCGTCCAATATCCACAAAGGAAAAACGTTGCTTTTACGCCGTATTCATCAAACGTGTCCAGTATGAACTGTGTCTTGTCGTCCTCCCATGCAGCGTCAACGGTTATGGCTATTTTCATGTCGCTCCTCTCAACGCTATAAACGGGCAGTTCTTTTTTCTTGCCTGCCAATACCTCAAGTTCATATTCCTCCAGCTGCGCCATGGCAGACGTTGGCGATACGGCTCCATCGGAAAACGACAGCGCGATAATTACAGCTGCCGCGACAACGAATATTACCGCCGCCGCGATTATGAGCATCTTTTTCGTGATAACAAATATCTTCATATTGCACCCTCCAAAACAACATTTATGCATATGCTTATGCATCATATTTCTAAAGATTGCCTAAGTCTAACGTGCTTTTTAGAAAGGCTTTGCCTCACAACGCCATATATGATAGAATGACCATGGCACATGAGGGAGGCTTTTACTTTGGATACGCTGAAAGGTACAGTAAAAAGCATAATATACAGGAACGCTGAAAACGGATACAGCGTTATTGAAGTTACGGATGACAATGGCGATGAACGCACAGTAGTCGGCCCGCTGCCGCTTATAACCATTGGTGAACGGGCGGAGTTTACAGGCGATTGGGTTGAACATCCCGCATACGGCCCGCAGCTGAAGGCAAAGGAGAGTAAAACCATTGCCCCGGCATCGCTGAGCGCACTGATAAGCTACCTTGGCAGTGGGCTTATAAAAGGCGTTGGCGAAGCCACGGCGCGCGACATTGTTTCAACATTTGGCATGGATACGCTCAACGTACTTGAAAACGAGCCTGAGCGCCTGCGTGAAGTACCCGGCATAGGCCGCCTCAGGGCAAATAAAATAGCTGAGTCGTTCGCCATGCAAAAAGGTATGCGCGAAGTCATGCTTGCGCTGCAGGAATTTGGCATAACTGTTGCGCAGAGCATGAAGCTTTATAACACATACGGCGCGCTGTGCATAGCCAAGCTGAAAGAGAACCCGTACAGACTGATAGATGATATTGAAGGCATAGGCTTCATCACGGCGGATAAATTGGCCGTAAAGGCCGGCTTTGAACCGGATTCGCCATTTCGCATCAAAGCCGGGCTTAAATACACGCTGCAATGGGCGAGGCAGGAGGGGCATACTTTCCTTCCGCGGGAAAAGCTTTTAAGCGTAGCCTGCCAGCTTCTGCATGTTGATACTCTTCCCGCCGAGGAGATGCTTGATGAGCTTATCATTTCGGGCGACGTGCTGTATAAGCTGATAGACAATACGGACGCCGTATTCTTGCCTGGCATATACAGCGCGGAAAGCGAATGCGCACGGCGGCTTATGGGCATCGCTTCGCGCGACGGCATGCAGCTTATGCTCGGCATAAACGCGCAGATAAACGCCCTTGAAAAGGAGCTTAAAATTCCGCTTGCGCCGCAGCAGAGAAAGGCCGTTGAAACGGCGCTGAAGAATGGCGCAATGGTCATAACCGGCGGCCCCGGCACAGGTAAAACCACAATACTCAAATTCATAATCCGTCTCATAGAGCGCATGGGGCTTGATTATCAGCTTTGTGCGCCCACGGGGCGCGCAGCAAAGCGCATGAGCGAGGCTACCGGCTCCGAAGCGCGTACCATACATCGCATGCTCGGTTACGGCACATCCGGCGACAGATTCCTGTACGATGAAGATAATCCGCTGCTGACGGATGTTATAATAGTTGACGAAATGTCCATGGTGGATGTTTTGCTAATGCGCTCGCTGCTCAGGGCCACGCCGAGCGGGACGCACCTTATAATGGTCGGCGATGCTGATCAGCTTCCGCCGGTAGGACCGGGCAATGTATTGAGGGATGTTATTGCCAGCGGCGTTGTGCCGGTTATTCGGCTTACTGATATATTCCGCCAAGCAGAGCGCGGCATGATAGTTGAAAACGCGCACCGTATAAATGACGGCAAGCAGCCGGATCTTTTCGCCAACGCGGACGACTTCCGTTTCGAAGAAATAGTCGGCGCGGAGCAGATAATACGCCGCGTTATTGCGCTGTGCTCGGGCAAAACAAATAAGCTTATGACCGCAGAGCCCATCAAGGACGCGCAGGTGCTTGTGCCCATGAAAAAAGGTGCGCTCGGCGCGATAAACCTGAACGCACGGCTTCAGGCCGCGCTCAATCCGCCTTCACCTTATAAAAAGGAGCGCAAGCAGGGGGAGATGATACTGCGCGAAGGCGACAAGGTGATGCAGATAAAGAACGATTATAAAATTCCTTGGAAACGCGCAAAATCCGGCGAGGAAGGCACGGGCATATTCAACGGAGACCTTGGCACGATAGAGCGGATAAACCTGTCCGAACAGGAAGTTACCGTTCTGTTCGATGATGAACGCGCTGCGGCCTATGATTATTCAATGCTTGATGAACTGAATCTTGCATATGCTTCAACGGTGCATAAAAGCCAGGGCAGCGAATATCCTGTTGTCATAATGCCCATTGCCGGCGGCGCACCGCAGCTTATGACGCGTAATTTGCTCTATACCGCCATAACAAGAGCGCGTGAGCAGGTATTCATGCTTGGCAGCAGCAAATGCGTATACGACATGGTGGACAACAACCAAATCCGCCGCCGTTACAGCGCGCTTAAATGCCTGCTGATGGAACTTGATACCATTGTACTTAACGGGAGCAGCCATGGGCCGACTGACAGAGACGATACTTGACGCAATATATCCGCCAAATGTCTCCTGCGCCATATGCGGCAGCGAGGCACATACCGATATACACGGGCTTTGTGCCGAATGCGCGGCATTGATACAGCCCGCCGGCATAATAGGCGGCAGCGGTTTTATAGACGATATCTACTGCGCCGTGCATTACACCGAGCATATCGCAGCAGCCGTACATAACTATAAATATAACGATGCGCGCTATCTGTGCCGCTTCTTCGCTTCGCTGATAGAATTGCCAAAGGATTGGCAGATAGACGCCGTGCTGCCTATGCCGCTGCACCCGAACAAATTAAAAAAGCGCGGCTATAATCAAAGCGCGCTCATCGCCCGCGAACTTTGCAAAAAGTATGGTCTTATGCTTGACGAATCGCTTGCTGTGCGAATAAAGGACACAAAAAGCCAACGTGAACTGGACAGGTCTCAGCGCGCAGAAAACATGAAGAACGCATTTTCTGCAAGCGGCAGCGTAAAGAATAAGCGAATACTGATAATAGACGACGTGTTTACCACCGGCGCAACAATGAACGAATGCGCCAAAGCCCTTAAAGTAAAGGGCGCCGCATATATATATGCAGCATCTGCCTGCATGGCCGGCGGCGATAGCACACAATAAATATTAGGCCCTTCGGTCATTATGCGCACTGTGCCCTCATAAGCTTTAGCAAAGCTTATTTGAGGGGGATCACATGTACGCATATATTGAGGAACGCGTTATGAACGTGGCGGAATACATAGTGGAACACGAAGCAACAGTAAGGGCCGCTGCAAGCAAATTCGGAATAAGCAAATCTACTGTTCATCACGATATGCAGGTTCGCTTAAAAGGCATAGATGCAGACATGGCGGAGCGCGTGCGCGCAATACTGGATAAAAACAAAAGCGAGCGCCATATCCGCGGCGGTATGGCAACATATATCAAATATAAGGGCAAAACGTCCGCCAGGAATAGCAAAGCATCAAAAAAGAACAAGCCTATAATACTATAACTATTGCTAAAGCGGCCGGCATAAAGTATACTGTCGCTCATGGAAGAAAGATTTATTAGAACTCAGGCCTTGATTGGCAGCGAAGGACTCACGCGGCTGAATAACGCCAACGTGGTCCTTTTCGGCGTTGGCGGCGTTGGCTCATATGCCGCAGAAGCGCTTATACGCAGCGGCGTAGGCTCGCTCACGCTTATAGATGGCGATATCGTTGCAAAAAGCAACATAAACCGCCAACTTATCGCACTCGATTCAACAGTAGGCTTACCAAAGGCACAGGTAATGGCTGCGCGCGCCAAGGATATAAACCCAAGCTGCCGCATAACGGCGCTGAATTGTTTCTATGATGAATCCAATAAGGATATCATAGACTTTGCCAAGTTTGATTATGTTATAGACGCGATAGATACTATATCGTCAAAGCTTTTGATAATCGAGCTTGCAAGCCGCGCCGGCACAAGGATAATAAGCTGCATGGGAGCGGGTAATAAGCTTAACGCTGTTTGTTTTGAAGTGGCCGACATATACAAAACATCTGTTTGCCCACTTGCGCGCGTAATGCGGCGGGAGCTAAAAAAGCGCGGCATAGCCAAGCTGAAGGTGGTATATTCAAAAGAAGAACCTCTTACGCCGCACTTTGATAACGCCGCGGATATAGACCCTCGTAGGCGTTCAACGCCGGGCAGCATAGCCTTCGTCCCCGGTACAGCCGGGCTTATATTGGCAGGCGAGGTAATAAAAGACATCGCATTTAATTGTCATTAACGGCTTTTTATCGCGGAATAACATCAACTCTGTAAGGCAACCATAAGAGCATCAAGTTTCTTGAGGGGGTGCTCATATGGCGCTTAACAAGGTTGAGATCTGCGGACTGGATACGTCCAAGCTGCCGAAGATCACGCAGAGTGAAAGCAGGGAGCTGCTTAGCCGAATAAAAGCGGGCGATAACGCGGCAAGAGAGGAATTTATAGGCGCAAACCTTAGGCTTGTACTCAGCATAATACAGCGTTTTTCCGGCCGTGGGGAGCAGATGGACGATCTGTTCCAAGTAGGCTGTATAGGCCTTATAAAAGCAATTGATAACTTTGACATAAATTTACAGGTAAGATTTTCCACTTATGCCGTTCCTATGATCATTGGCGAACTGCGAAGGTACCTACGCGATAACACTGCACTCAGAGTAAGCCGCTCAATACGAGATACTGCATATAAGGCGCTGAAGAAACGTACGGAGTTGATGGACGAGCTTTCACGCGAGCCTAAACTCGGTGAAATAGCAAAGGCGCTTGATATGAAAGAAGAGGACGTTGCCTTCGCACTCGAAGCCATACAGGATCCCGTTTCATTATATGAACCCGTATATCACGATGATGGCGACGCATTGTTCGTTATGGACCAAATACGGGACGATAAGGATGGGGACGAAAAGTGGCTGGATTCAATAGCCATAAGCAACGGCCTTAACAGCCTTGCCGACAGGGAACGCAGAATAATAGAACTACGCTTTTTCCACGGGCGAACGCAAATGGAGGTTGCCGAGGAAATAGGCATAAGCCAGGCGCAGGTTTCCCGCCTTGAAAAGAACGCGCTTAAAAGCATGAGAAAATATGTATAGCACAGCTTAAAAGCATAACCACGCCGCGCCCGCCATACAATGGCTGTATGGGGGCGTTTTTATATGAAAAAACCAAGGCGTATGATAAGGCTTGGCCACAGGGTTGGCCAAATAATGGATATTCCGCTGGAAGCAATAGGCGATACGGTAAAGATATGCATTATTGCGGACAGCTTTGCAAGCATAGAAAACTATAAGGGTGTATTTGAATGCACGGAATCACTCATACGGCTGCGCACGGCATACGGCATAGTGCGAATCGAGGGCGAAAATCTGTCCTTAGGTGAGCTTAGAAGCGAGCGCGCCGTGATAAACGGCAGGGTAAAATCGGTTGCATTTGAAAACTAACCGTTAAATATTTAAGAAAATGCATTTTGAAAGGCAGCCTATGAGGTTTGGCGTATGGCATTATCTTTCGGGATATGTTATTATTGATATCAAAGGCAAGAACCTTGAACGGTTCCTCAATCGCGTGGTGCAAAGCGGTGGAGACATTTGGCGCGTTAGGCGCACCGGAAGCGAAAGCGTGCGTGCATGCGTATCCGTCGCCACGTTCTATGCACTCCGGCCCATCGTACGTCAATGCGGCGTAAGGATAAGCATAGCCGCC
>ULOO01037258.1_pt1 | contig 35769 bp, 30 predicted proteins | sample 1952651 | NCBI WGS metagenome assembly ULOO01 (sample SAMEA4835605, study PRJEB28245) | human gut metagenome | biome: gut microbiome; material: fecal sample | place: Denmark | collected 2008 | reverse complement strand
CGTGTGCTCTCCGCCGTAGTCATAGCATATGGACGAATCGTGCGTTCTGGCAAACGGGATGTTCGCCTCCCTGAAGTCCGGCAGATTCGTGAGATTCTGGTCGCCGTTGTCCGTATACACGGGGCCGTTGTTGACGGCGTTCATCGGCTTTATCCTGCCGACAGTGTTTTTGAAATCAACCTTAAGTTTCATATATACCTCCATCAAATATCAAACGAGAACTGCCAATCCTCGCCGTAGATAACTTTTACTTTTATCGGCTTGTCGCTCTCGACGGTTATCTCAGGTCTCTCATTTTCGGACTTTCTCTCTTCGCACATGAGGGTGACGAACGAATCCCTGCCGACGGGCAGCTTCTTTACTCCGTGCTCCTCGAGCCTGTTCACGCGCCAGACTATCTCCGACTTTTCGGCGGAGACTCTGATTCCGAGGATGTACTCTATCAAAACGGTTATAGGGAATATGCCCGTCCAGCCGACAAAATCCTCGCGCGCGGGGTCGCCGCGGTCGGCAGTCTCGGGAGCATAGTTCTCCCAGAAAGTGCCCGTCTTTTTATAGACCTCTATGCAGTTTTTATAGCAGCACTCGGCTATGTCCTTGGCGAGCTTCTCTTTTCCGTTTGCGGAGAGTCCGCAGAGCACCATATAGTTCGTCGGCGCCCAGACTCCGCCGTTCCAGTAGCCGCCGTTATCCTTGTAGTCCGGGTGATCCGCGGAGAGCGCGGGGACGCGGTTCGGGCGGTTGAATTCATTTTTATCCTCGAGGTGACGGCAGAGCGCGTCGACCCTCTCGGGCGGGGCAATCTTCGAGATAAGCGCCCAGAACGCAGCGACGGTCTTGACGGCAAGGAAGCTTCCGTCCGCCTTGAGGTCATAATAGAACCCGTCTTTTTCGCTCCACATCTTCTCGTTGACGAACCTGACGAGATTATCGTATTCGTCCCTGAGCGCGTCGACATCGTCAGAGATGCCGAGCTTCTCCGCCATCATTATAAGATATTCGCAGCTCATCGCCGCCTGCAGAGTCGCGTCTATCCATGACATATAGCTGTGGTGGAAGGTCTCGAGCATCCAATCCTCCGAATCGGGAACAAGACTGAGGTCGCAGCGCGGCAGATTATCCATGCCGCAGCCCCAGCCGCTCGACCAATAGCTCCCGTCCTTCCAGCGATGATAATTCTTGAGCCAATGGTGGAACGAGAGCAGCGGATAATAGACTTTTTTGAGCCTCTCCTTATCGCCGTAGTTCTTATAATACTGCCACTCGCACCACGCCATTATCTCGGGTCCCGTGCTCGTCGGGTCGTGGCGATAGAATCGGTCAACGCCGTCTAATTCGTTTATCTCGCGGCAGATGAAGCCGTCCTTGTGCTGCTTGCAGTAGAAATTGTCGAGCGTTTTCTGGAAGCAGTGGACGCTGTCGCCGTATTTCCCGAACATGAGCATAAAGCAGGAATCCCACATGAAAATGTGACCGTTAAAAGCGGCGTCGATATAGGGCGAGACAAAGCCGCTCTCTTTCGTCGGCTTTCCGAGGTTGCGGAAGGCTATCTCCCACGCCTTGTAATATGCGGCAATTTCATCGTCGTGTCCCGCCCACACGGGCTCGGGGAGCTTTCCCTTCTCCTTTTCAAAATCCGGCAGCGCCGACATATCGGGCTGCATGGAAATAAACTCGTTGAGCTTCGCATACCTGTCCTCAACATAAGGGCTGATGGGTTCTTTCATGTTTGCGCTCCTTTCGGGTATTTTCAATCGAGCTGATTATATCACACTTTTTGTTTTTAGTGAATAGTTTTTGCGGCAACACCGCGGCGGCGAAATATATTTTCGCTTTCAAAAATTAACTTTTTGTGAATATTCAAAAAAGTATGTCAAAAAGCATTGACTCCGATATATAAATATGCTACTTTGTAATTGCAGATGGGTTTTCTGCGGCAGAATATCATATAAATTCGGAGAAATGCTATGATGCTGTTCGGTTCAAAAAATTATAGATTTTTATCAAGTCTGAGGCGGGTGCGCATTCGGGCAGTTTAATAAGGCGCATAGGTCGGCATCGCAGCCGGTTTGTGCGCGTTTTGTCTTCTCAATAAACTAAAAAGCAAGGTGACAAAAATGAAATCAACCACCAAAAGAGAAGTTCTGACCGGTGTAATTACATTTCTTGTTTACGGCATTCTGGGCTTTGCGGCTTACCTTCTTACTGCGCTCCCCGAAGCCGGACTGGATAGCCTCGCGGCGAGCCACGCCGTGTTCATCATCGGAAGCATCGCAAGCTCCGCCGTTCTTGTCGGCGGAATAGCGTTCGGAGTAGCATTCGGCAGGAAAAAATCGAACGGATATCTCATAGGGCTCATCGCCTCCGTCGTCTTCTTCCTCGGCGCGGGATTAGGCTTTATAGTATCAATGATAAGTCTCTTCACCTACGGTTCTGACGGAAAAATGTCCGATGCATCTATTCCTATAATAATAGCTTACGCCGCCGTGCCGTACATCGCCTATGCCGCTGCGCGCATAAAAGCAAGCAAGAGAAATAAAATTAAAACTGCATAAATCATCAAACGCCGCCTGTTTCTCCGCAGGCGGCGTTACTTATTCGATGTTTTCTATATACCTGCACTTCGGGAAATTTTCGCAGCCCAAAAAGCTTTTTCCGCTACGTTCTCCCCTTTTGGCGGTTCTCAATATCAGCTTGCCGCCGCACTGCGGACAAATAGTGTTTCGCTGCGCAGACTCGGGAGATTCGGCATCGGTCTCACAGACTGCCGCGGCAGCTGCACTTTCTGCGGCAGGTACGGGAATTTTAGCGCCGTTTTTCATCTCTTCTATCCGTTCTATATGCTCGGCTTTCTTCTCGTCTGAAACCTGAGTCAGCGGATAAAGGCGGTTAAAAATATCGTCTATCTGCTCCGCCGTGAGAACAGCTTCTGCCTTTTTCGCTCTCGCCGCAACATCGGCGGCGGCATCCTTTCTGTGCATAACAAACTGGTCGCGCGAAGTCAGTTTTATATCCATAAAGCGGCATCTGTCGCTGAAGACTATATAGGACACAAACGGCTTCTCACCGTAATCGGCAAGAAATGTTTTCAGCCACTTTATGTGGTTGTTGTTTTGAAACACGGGGTTATAGAACTTGTGTTTCTCGGCTCTGCCGCCCGCATTCAGGCTCTGAGTCCAGTATTTTCCGTCCGCGCTGCCGAAAATCCAGCCGCTGTAATTCTTGGATTCAAAAACATATATCCCCGTCTCATGCAGCATAATAACATCGATTTCGGTCGTCTTTTCGTCTGATTTCGGAACATAGCAGTTGAACAGGAATTTTTTATATCCGCCGAGATTGCGCAGATGCATAAAAGTGTAGTACTCGCCGAGCCTGCCCTTGTCGCGCACAAGAGCTCTATACGGCAGAGCGGTCTGGGCATAATAAACGGTCGTTTCGTATTTTTTTCGTCTGAACGCTTCGACCGCTGTCCTGATAACAGCGGGCAGCGCAAAAATCAGCAGCAGTATCAAAATATCGTAAATTAGCACTCCGGCGATAGGCTCCGTCATTTCATCCCCTCCATATATTCACAATACCCACAGTGTCATTTTATCACATTGCAAATATATGTCAAGGATAGGAAAAATAAAAAGCGCCTCGATGATATTTCATCAAGGCGTTTTCTGGTGGACGCTAACGGACTCGAACCGCTGACCCTTCGCACGTCAAGCGAATGCTCTACCAGCTGAGCTAAGCGTCCATTTGAGCTGAATTTTTCGGTCTTTCCCGTTCAGCAGAGCCTATTATATATGAACGCCTCGCGAATGTCAAGCATAATTTTAAAAAAATTGATTTTTTTATAAGCCGCCCGCAAAAATGCTCTTTTCAGCCTGCGGGCGGCTTCATTTTAATTTATTTGAAAACGATATCGAGCACCAGCATCGATATCACCCCGGGCACACCGAGCAGCGCGCCCGCGCCGAGCGACCAGCGATTGACGGAGAGCTGTATCCCCGTCGCAAGCCCCGCGATGTTGACGGCGAACAGCGCCGCCGCGCCGCCTATCGCGTTGAGTATCAGCGCCGAAAAAACGCGCCTGTTCGTCACGGCAAACACCGTTATCGCGAGCGCGGCGGCAGCGAGAAATATTATAAGAACCGTTTTCATTCCTGTTGACAAGGCTATCCCCTCATTCCAGTTTGTAGCAGACGGCTATGTCGCTGCTTTCAAGTCCCTCCTGCTTTGCGAGCTTCAGGAGTCTGTGGTAGCGGCGCTTGAGCGATTCGAGCTCATATATCGCGGCCTCGACCGAGTCGTCGTCCTCGCCGTATTCAAACCGTAGATATGCCGCGTCCATCTCCTTTTTGAGCGCTCTTATGTCCACGAGCAGCTGCTCCTCCCTTGTCGGAGCTTCGTCCGCCTTTTTGAGCTTTCCTCCGAGCAGATATTTGAAAGCAGTAACCATTTTTTCGTCCTCCCGGTATTATTTGTATAGCAATTATGGGACAAATATGATAAAATAATTCAGCCGGACGATATTTTTCGCCCGAACGCCAAAAATATATAGGATGTTTATAATAAAGGAGAATGTGTTTTGAAGCTTTATCCCATGGTATTGACGCCCTTTGTCTCGGAAACCGTCTGGGGCGGGCGCAGGCTCATTGACGAATATTCCGTTGTCACAGACAAGCGAAACGCCGCCGAGGCGTGGGTCATGTCCGCGCACAAAAACGGCAGTTCAACAGTCGCAAACGGCGAATTTTCGGGGAGGACTCTTCGCGAAATCTATCTCGAACACCCCGAGCTCGGCGGCAAAAACTGCGCCGGATTCTCTGATTTCCCGGTGCTGATAAAATTCATCGACGCCGCGGCGGATCTCTCGGTTCAGGTTCACCCCGACGACGCCTACTGCCTGAAAAAGGGCAGCGGCGCGGGAAAGACCGAGTCGTGGTATATCCTCGACTGCGAGCCGGGCGCCTATCTTCTGCTCGGCTTTGAAAAGGACATAACCCGCGAGCAGTTCAGGCAGTCGATAACCGACGGCACGCTGACCGACTATGTCAAAAAAGTTCCGGTCAAAAAGGGAGATTTCTTCTTTATAGAATCTGGCACGCTCCACGCGATATGCAAGGGCATCCTGCTCGCCGAGGTTCAGCAGAACTCGGACACGACCTACAGAATATATGACTACGGCCGCCTGGGCTTTGACGGCAAGCCGCGCGAGCTTCATGTTGAGGACGCGGTAAATGTCACTCACACCGGAGTATACAAAAATCCCTGCACGCCGAAAAAAGACGGCAATGTTACGAATCTTGTCGCCTGCCCGTTCTTTACGGAGCGCGTTTTCGATGTTAACGGCTCTTTTGACGGCACTGCTGACGAAAAATCTTTTGTGTCGCTTCTTATTCTTGACGGCTCGGGTTCGCTCGAATGTGCGGGCGAGACTCTTGAATTTTCAAAGGGCGGCAGCATTTTCATTCCCGCAAACTGCGGCGACTACAAAATAAACGGAGAAGCAAAGATCCTTGAAACAAGGGTTTGATATTACAAATGGCAGTTTTAAGCGTACAGAATCTTGATATGGAGTTCGGCGAGCGCACGCTGTTTTCGGGCGTGAGCTTTGAAGTCGGAGAGCGCGATAAGATAGGCTTCATCGGCTCGAACGCAACGGGCAAAACGACCCTCTTCAAGCTCATCACCGGCGAGCTTGAGCCGACCCTGGGCGGGGTATATCCCGGCAAAAATATAAAGATAGGCTATCTCGAACAGCACGCCTGCGCGGGGAGTCAAAAGACGGTCTATGACGAGATGGAGAGCGTGTTCGAGCCTCTTATGAAAAAAGAGAAGCGGCTCGAAGAGCTCGCGGATCTCATCGAAGCGGGACATGGCGACATTAACGCGCTCATCGCCGAGCAGAACAGACTGCACACCGAATTTGAGGACGGGGGCGGGCTGACCTACAAAAGCCGCACGCGCTCGGCACTCACAGGTCTCGGATTCTCGGAGAGCGACTTCTCGCTCCCCTGCTCCCTGCTCTCGGGCGGTCAGCGGTCAAAGCTCGCGCTGGGCAAGCTGCTTTTGAGCGCGCCGGATTTGCTCCTGCTCGACGAGCCGACGAACCATATAGACCTGACAAGTCTCGAATGGCTCGAAAACTTCATCAACGACTACCGCGGCAGCGCGGTAATTATAAGCCATGACCGCTATTTTCTCGACAAAGTGACGACAAAAACGATGCTGCTCGAAAACGGCAGGATCGAGATGTTCAACGGCGGCTACTCGCGCTTTCTCGAGCAAAAAACCGAGCGCGACGAGATCGAACGCCGCCACTATGAGCGACAGATGGACGAGGTTCACCGCCTCGAGGGCATAATCGAACAGCAGCGCCGCTGGCGGCATTTCATAACCGCGGACAGCAAGCAAAAGATGCTCGACAAAAAATTGGCGGAAATCGATGCGCCCGACCGCTCGGCAAGAACTCTCGGATTTTCGTTCGGCGAGGTCGAACCGACCGGCAACGAAGTCCTGAATGTCAGGGGGCTGTCAAAATCATTCGGCAGCAAACATCTTTTCAGCGGCGTCGAGTTTCAGATACGCCGATCCGACCGCGCGTTTTTGCTCGGTCCGAACGGCTGCGGCAAAACTACTCTTTTAAAAATACTTATCGGCAAGGAGAAAGCCGACTCCGGCTCATATCTCTTTGGCGCAGGCGTTCAGGTCGGTTATTTCGACCAGACGCTCTCCTCGCTCAACAATAATAATACAGTCCTTGACGAAATCTGGAATCTGCACCGAGATTTCACCGAGGCGCGTGTGCGCACTCTGCTCGGGCAGTTCCTGTTCTGCGCGGACGATGTTTTCAAGAAGATAGAGACTCTGAGCGGCGGTGAAAAAGCGCGGCTTTCTCTCCTGAAGCTGATGCTCTCGGGCGCGAATGTCCTGCTGCTCGACGAGCCGACGAACCACCTTGATATTCCCTCGCGCGAGGCGCTCGAGGCGGCTCTGCTCGATTTCAGCGGCACGATGCTCGTCGTGTCCCACGACAGATATTTTATAAATAAGTTATCCACCCGCGTGCTGTCGATAGGTATGAACGGTGCAGAGAGCTTTGAGGGCGGCTACGACGACTATGCGGCGAAAATCGCCGAGCAGAGCGCGGAGAAGCCGAAAGCTGCTAAGACCATGGGCAAGGGTGGCGAGGACTACAAGCGCCGCAAGGAGCGCGAGAGCGAGCTGCGCCGCACGATAACCGCGATAAAGAAATGCGAAGAGCGGATAAACGAGCTTGACGGGCTGATAGCGAAAACCAACGAAGAGATGTCGACCCCCGAAGCGGCGGCGGATTACGCGCGCGTCATGGAGCTGACGGAAACGCTCGGCAAGCTCAACGACGAGCAGACTGAACTCATGATGCAGTGGGAAGAGCTAGAAAACAGAAAAGCTCAACTTGATGGAGAGAAATAACATGAACTTCAGCGAACTTTTCGGGAATGCGCAATGGGTTACCTGCGACAGCGGCTGCACTTCGCCGGTTATAAAAGGCGGCTTCTTCATCGAAGAGCCGAAGAAAGCGGAGATAACCATCTGCGGGCTCGGTTTCTTTCGCCTGTGGATAAACGGGCGTGAAGTGTCCGAGGACAAATTCGTCCCCGTCAACAGTCAATACTGTAAGCGCGATCTTACGGCGTTTGAATATCCTATCCTGGACGAGCTGTCTTACCGCACATACGCCGTGAGATATGACATATCCAAATTTGTTATTGACGGCAAAAATGATATCCGCGTCATTCTCGGCTGCGGCTGGTTCGCCCAGCAGAAGCGCAGCGCCGAGGGGTTCGCAAAATACGGCGACATAAAACTCTGCTATAAAATCAACGCCGAGAATAAGAGCGGCGAAAAATATACTTTTATTTCCGATGAGAACCTTGAATGGAAGCAGAGCCGCATTATTGAAAATAATATATATTTCGGCGAGGTTCACGACATGAGCCTTGCAGACGAGCTGACGGCGAACAGCGGCTTTCAAAATGTTATCAAAGCCCCGGCGCATGAGACTCAGTTTTTCGTTCAGGACTGCCCGGCGGACAGAGTGGCGCGCGTGATAAAGCCCGCGAAGCTCTTTGACCTCGGCGAAGTTTCGATATACGACATGGGCGAGAATATTTCGGGCTATCCGGTTGTTGCGGCAACGGTTGACGGTGCGAATATAACCGTCAGATGCAGCGAGGAAATAAACCCGGACGGCACGTTGAATTTCGATTCCTGCGACCGCGGGCAGATTCAAAAAGATGAATACCGCAACGCGAAAAAGGGCGAAGAGTGCATGCCCTGGTTTACCTGGCACGGCTTTCGGTATTTCGAACTGACGAACAACGCCGAGCCCGTGCGCTGCGAAGTAGTCCACTCGGACTGCGCCGTGACCTCATCGTTCGAGTCAGGTAGCGAGATGCTCAACTGGCTCTACGACGCATATATCAGAACGCAGCTGAGCAACATGCATTCGGGCGTGCCCTCGGACTGCCCGCATATAGAGCGACTCGGCTACACCGGCGACGGTCAGCTCTGCTGTGAAGCGGCGATGATGCTTTTGGATTCGCAGAAATTCTATAAAAAGTGGCTCGAGGATATCTCCGACTGCCAGAGCATCGGAAACGGTCACGTCCAGCACACCGCGCCTTTCATGGGCGGCGGCGGAGGCCCCGCAGGCTGGGGCGGCGCGATAGCGGTCGTGCCGTATGAGATGTATAAAATATATGGCGACAAGGAGACCTTTCGCCGTTATCTGCCGAAGATCCTTCGATATTTTGATTATCTCGACTCGCGAAGCTCCGGCGGTCTCGTCTGCCGCGAGGAAGAAGGCGGCTGGTGCCTCGGCGACTGGTGCCCGCCCGAACAAATAACAATATGCGAGCCATTCGTCAACACTGCGCTCTATGTCAAGCAGATGATGATGACAAAAGAAGCATCGGAGGCTATCGGCGAAAGCGAAACTGCCGCCATGCTCGAAAAGCGCATAGAAGAAAAGAAACAGGCTATTCTCAACGCATATTACAGCCCGCAGACCGGCTCGTTTATCGGCGACGCGCAGGGTGCGAACAGCTTTGCTGTTGATATCGGACTCGGCGGCGAGCGCGCTTTCAACAATACAAAAAAGAAATACGACGCCGCAGATGCTTTTGACACCGGCATTTTCGGCACGGATATTCTAACCCGCGTGCTGTTTGAGCGCGGCTGCGCCGACACGGCTTTCCGCCTGCTGACTTCGACGGGCAAAGGCTCGTTCTATAACATGAAAAAGCAGGGCGCGACGACTATCTGGGAGAACTGGGACGGCGAGCGCTCGCACAGCCATCCGATGTTCGGCGCAGTGACGCGGTATCTGTTCTCGTTCATTCTCGGCATCACGCAGGAGAAAAACTCGGCGGGCTATGAAAAAATTGTCATTGCTCCGCAGATTCCCGACGGGCTCAACCGCGCGAGCGGTCACATAACGACGGTGCGCGGCGAAATAGCCGTCTCGTTTGTCAGAACGGAGCGCGAGATGGACTTCTATGTAACCGTTCCGCAAAAGTCATGGTTTACTTACGGCAGCGACTGCGAATACGAACTCTGGGAAGGCGAAAACCATATCCACATTGATTTTGAGGAGTAAAATATGGCTATAATCATCACAAATTACAGCGAAAAATATCGGGACGATGTCCGCAATATCTGCCTTGACACGGCAGGCAGCAACGCGCGCGAAGAAAAGTCAATGCGCTTTTTGCTCGCAACCTTCTGCGACTACTATATAGACCGCGAGGCAGCGCACTGCTTCATCGCCGTCGATGAGGACACGGACAGCGCGGTCGGCTATATCTTCTGCGCGCCGGACTATCAAAAATACAAGCGTATATTCAAAGCCGAATATCTCCCGCGCGTCAAGGGCTGTAAAAAAGGAGATATAATTGAGTCGTGGGCGTCCGTAAACGGCCCCGCGCTATTCGCAAGAAGCTATCCCGCGCATATGCACATCAATATAAAGCCCGGCTATCAGCACTACGGCATCGGCACCCGCCTGTTCGCGGCTCTGACCGATCATCTCAGAGAGATCGGCTGCAAGGGCGTTATGCTGGTGGTCGATTCATATAACACCAACGCAATAAATTTCTACAAAAAGAACAAATTTGATATCATATTCCCTCTGCGCGTCTGCACGGTCATGGCGCGCAGGGTCTGAGAAAGTAGGAAAAAATATGAAATTAGCCGTCATCGGCACGAGCTGGATAGTCAAAAGCTTTATCGACGGGTTGAAGTTCGCGCCCGATTTTGAACTCTTCGCCGTATATTCGCGTTCGCGCGAGCGCGGAGAAAAATTCGCAAAAGAGAACGGGATAAGTACAGTATACACCTCGCTTGACGAGCTCGCCGCCTCCCCTGCCGAGTGCGTCTATATCGCGAGCCCAAATGCCCTGCATTATACTCAGAGCAAAAAAATGCTCGAGAGCGGAAAGCATGTCATCTGCGAAAAGCCGATAACCGTAACGCCCGACGAATTTTCGGAGCTCTGCGAAATCGCGGACGGAAATAAGCTCATATATATCGAAGCTATAATGTATATGCACTCGCCCGTGCGGGCGGCGCTCAGAGAAGCGCTCGGCGATATCGGCAAAGTTTGGACTGCGCATTTTGATTTTTCGCAGTATTCGTCAAAATATCCAGCCTATCTTCGCGGCGAGCTGCCGAATATTTTCAACCCCGCCATGGCTACGGGCAGTCTCATGGATCTCGGCATCTACTGCGTCTATCCTGCAATCGATCTGTTCGGCGAGCCGGATATTATCTCGGCAGTATCGGCATTTCTCGAAAGCGGAGCTGACGCGGCAACCGCCGTCTCGATGCTAAGTAAAAACACCGCGATAACAATGACAAGCTGCAAAACCGGGCAGGATCACGCGGGCTCGCAGATAATCGGCGAGCGCGGCAGCATAAAAATCGGCTCAATTTCAAAGCTCACGGATATCGAACTCGTGATGAACGACGGGACGAGCCGCATTATCTGCGGCGACACGCCGAAAGATGAACTCATGGGCAACGAGGCGCACGCGTTTTACGAGCTGATAACAGAGCCGGAAAATAACAGAGAAAAATACAGAGAGCTGCGCGAAACGGCGCTCTCTGTGAGCCGCACGATGCAGCGCATACGCGAGTCGGCGGGAATAAAATTTGACGGAGGGATAGCATGAAATATGTGAAAACAGGCGATGTCCTCGCGGTAAGGCTTGACCCGGGCGAGGAAATAATCGCGTCGGTGCTGAAGATAGCAAAGGACGAAGATATCCGCTTTGCCGAGATATCAGCCATCGGAGCGGTAGGGCGCGCGGTGTTCGGGCTATACGACCTCGAAGAGCAGAAATACCACAGCCTGACATTTGTTCAGCCGCTCGAGCTTGTCTCGTTAAACGGCAATCTCAGCCGCAAGGACGGCGAGCCTTATCTCCACCTTCACGCCGCGTTCGCGGACGAAAAAGGCGCCGTCATCGGCGGTCACCTCAACGAAGCGGTGATAAGCGCGACCTGCGAAATGTTCATCAAAATTTTCGACATTGACATGGGCAGGCGCATAAGCGAGCAGACAGGACTCAATATTTTCGACATCTGAAAATCAAGCAGGGAAGCCGACATATGCCGCGCTTCCCTGTTTTTTCTTGTCGAACACCATAAAATATTGCACAAAATCAATAAAAATTCATAAAAAATCAAAATTTCTTTACAAAAACTATTGCAAAGTGAATCAAAATCACATATAATTATTCTCAATCAGCGTAGTAACTGAGGGTGAACAAATGCGGCAAGTAAGATTTGAGATCACCGACGGCATCTGCCGTCCGGCAGGATGCGAAACGGACGACATCGGATATGCGGCAATCTCCGATGCTCAGTGCGCCTCCGAAGCAAGAAAAAGTTCAGTCGCCTCGAGCGGCCGTATTTCCTACGGCATAGTGATGACCGTCACGGAAAACGGATTCAATGAAACAACAAGTTTTCCCGACATCTCTTTCAGCAGAAAAAAGCTGAGGGACTTTGTCTCCATGCTCGAGCGCAACGATGTCTCCCCCGTCCATGTGGAGGAGATGATAGACGATTTCTTCTACGCAGGATAAACGCACCGCCAAAGCATCCGAACCGAGCGAACCACGCCAAAAGGCAGCGTTCGCAGAACAATGACCGACCGCAGCAAAAAAATGCTGCGGTCGGTCATTCTTTATAGTTTGATGGATGGATAGGCAGCGAAACGGCTTTGCGAGTATAAATATCGCAATAAACAGCTGTAGCGATATCGTGCACATATACTTATTATTTTAAGCAGGGCAGGCTAACCCCTCAGTCTCGGCTTACGCCGAGCCAGCTCCCCTTACAGGGGCGCCTAAATAGATTCTGAGACAAGTCCCAATTCACGCAAAGTCTTTTCATCTTGAACGGAGGGCGTTTATTAAAGTTCCGTATATCGCTCTACGCGCATACGCAGGGCATATTTTTTGCGCAGTGCCGCTATCTCTTCCATCATCTCGGACTTGTGGTGGGCGTCGAGCGCCTGCTGATCGCGCCATCTGTCTATCAAAAGCACGGTCTCCGGGTCGTCAAGCGGAAAGAAATATTCGTATCTCTCGTTCCCCTCTTCGGCTCTTATTTTATTCACAAGCCCACTCTCCGTCATTTCGCGTGCAAACTCTTTTGCGCTGCCGTTTTTGCCGATATAGTAGATATTGACAGTGAAGCTCATTTCATTCTCCCCTATCAGTATTTTTCGACGCTCTCGACATCGAGCACAAACACAATAGCTCCGCCGACCGCGACCTCCGAGCCGAGATCGCCCTCGGCAAGTCCGCTGCCGAATGCGGCGGTAGACGCGGCAGTGTGCATCCTGCGCTGCGAATACTCCTTGATTATCTCTTTTGCCTTTGCAACCTTGTCGTCGTCCGCGCCGATGAGGAAAGTCGTGTTGCCGACCATGAGGAATCCGCCCGTGGTCGAGAGCTTCGTCACCGTGTAGCCTTCCTTCGTCAGAGCCGAGGAAACAACCGCGCTGTCATCATTATTAACAATAGCTATCAAAAGTTTCATTATATTCATTCTCCTCATTAAATTTTCGGATCTATCATCTTGCGGCTCTTCTTGTCGAGCTTGCGGACATCGGGTATCTCGTACCTGTTGTCGTTCGCGTCTTTTATCAATATGCGCCCGTCATAGAGCGGCTTTACCGCCGTGAGATGATTTCTTATCTCAAAAGTGCATATTCCCCTGTCCGTCTCGACCGTCCACATCCAGATAAGGAATTTTTCGCGCATCTTTATGAATCGCTTTATCCGCGGGATCATATAGTATTCGTCGAGGCACTGCTCGACAGCCTCTTTCGACTCCGGCAGAAGATTGTCGATGTTTCTTATCACCGCTATCTCCTCGCCCTCGCTGTCGATCAGCGAAATGTATCTGCTGAGTCCGGTTATGGGGAACATTCTGTGCAGTTCGAGTCCCTCGAACTTCTCGCCTGAGTAAAACTCGGCATCGACGAAAATCCCGTCCCGGCGAGTGAATTTCACTTCCGGTCCGTCAATATATCTCGGCATTGTGCTCCCCCCTTATTCAAAATTCTCGGCGGCTTTTTTCTTCTGAAGCTGTTCGCCCATGGACTGGATCTCAATGAGCTTGTAGTACTTGCCCTTGAGCGCCATGAGTTCTTCAGGAGTGCCGCATTCGATTATCTCGCCGTGGTCGACGACAACTATCTTGTTCGCCTTGCGCAAAGTTGAAAGCCTGTGGGCAATCATGAGCGTTGTGCGCCCGGATATCAGCCTCTCTATCGCGCTCTGGATAAGATTTTCGGTCTCGGAATCGACCGCCGCCGTCGCCTCGTCGAAGATGAGTATGCTCGGATTTTTGAGCACCGCGCGGGCTATAGACACGCGCTGCTTCTCGCCGCCGGAGAGTCCGACTCCGCGCTCGCCGAGCATGGTGTCATATGCATCAGGCATGCGGCGGATAAAGCCGTCCGCGTTCGCGACCCCAGCCGCGTGGAGCACCTGCTCAACATGGACATCCGCACTGCCATAGGCGATATTATTATATATCGTGTCTCTGAACATCAGCGGCTCCTGCTGGACGAAGCCGATCGAGTTTCTGTAATATCTCAGGTCGATGTCCCTGATGTTTATTCCGTCGACGAGTATCTCTCCGTCGTATTCGTCATAGTAGCGCATCAGCAGGTTTATCAGCGTCGATTTGCCGGAGCCCGTCGTTCCGACTATGCCGACTATATCGCCCGGCTCTATAGTCAGGTTTATATTTGAAAGAACTTTCTTCGAGCGGTCGAACGCGAAGTTGACATTCTTGAATTCAATCTTGCCATCCATGCGCTTGAGCTCTTTTCCCTGACCGAAATCGTGCTCGGGCTCGGCATCGAGAATATCGAGTATCTTTTCGGCGGACGCTAATGTATTTTGATATGTGTCGCCGATATTCGCAAAGAAGTTGACCGGGTTATAGAACATGCTCGCATATGAGATGAACGACACGAGCAGACCGAGCGAAACCTCGCTGCTGCCGGAGATGACAAGATTGCCGCCCATGAACCATATGACGAGCGTTCCGCAGGTCACGAGGAATGTTATCACCGACGGGAACACCGCAGAGGGCACGGCGGCTTTTTTGTCCTCCTTGAACCACTCGTCGCAGTAGGCATTGAAGCGCTTGACCGTCTTTCGCTCATTCGTGAACGCTTTTATCACTCGCACGCTCGGTATAGTGTCGGCGAGCATCGAAGAAATCGACGCGGAGCGCCGCCACATGCGCATATATTTGGGTCCGAGCACCTTGCCGAACCGCTTGCCGACAAACACGACTATCGGCACGGGAATGAGCGAGAAGAGCGCCAATCGCCAGCTCATCATGAACATTATGACTATCAGCCCCACGAGCGTAAACGCCTGAATGACCGCCTCCTGGGTTATCTTCATTATAAAATTCTGTATCACCGTCGCGTCGGAGTTGACGCGGTTTATGACGGAGCCTGTCGATATCCTGTCATAGAAGCTCATCGGCAGATACTGCGCCTTTTCATATATATCTTTCTTGAGATTCAAGACTATCCTGTCGCCGGATATTCTGAGCTTATACGCCCGAAAACCGTTTATCACATACTGAAGAACATACACCCCGAGCAGAAGCAAAATGACCGTCATGAGCCGTTTTGACGATTTCTGCGGGATAACATCATCGACCATTATCTTTGTGATATACGGCGGGACGAGCGAGAACGCCGTCGTGAGTACGGATAGAATCATGCACACTATCAGCGGCTTTGTTTCGGGCTTGACATAGCCCGAGAATTTTGTGATGAGCTTGCGCTTGCCGGAGCAGTTGAGGCACTCGGCATCGGGCGAGGGCAATTTGCGTCCGCACTTCGGGCAGAAGGAGCGCTGCTTGAGATAGACGGATTTCACGACCTCCGCGTCTTCGTCGGAATAGCCGTGTTCTTTCAGCGAGTTCACGAACACCGCGCCTGCGTCCGCAACCTCGGCGGCGGCATAAGAGAAGCGCATGAGCGGCTTTCTCTTTCCGTTTGAAAATCTGACTCGAAACAGCGCGTTGCCGTAGAGCCGCTTGACATCCGCCGACTCCATTTCATTATAGGCGATGCTGCACACGCCGCCGTCAAAGCTTCTGTCAAAGGCAATAAGCCCGTTTTTTGTGAAAACGAGCATTGAATCCGCATATTTGCCTTTTAAATCAAGGTCACCCACGACGATAAATAAAACCTCTTCGCCGCGGGTCAGTTCTTCGAACCGCTCCTCATATTGTCGCGGCACGGGTTTATTGGTTATTTCTTTCATTGCTCCGCCCCCTTTTTCAAGGTCATTTTAGCAGAGCCGATGTCAAAAGTAAACACGGAATTTCAGCCTAACATGACAAAAAAATTTGTCGTTGTTTGTTTAAAATGACGAAAAATCCCCGTGATGTTATTTTTTCATAACCACATTTTCAAGATAGCTGTTAAAATTCTTATATTAATTCTCGCTTATCGCCGTCGGGCAGGTCATGACAACGAGCCTGTGACCCTTATATTCGCTGTGATACGGCGGGTGGATATGCTCGAACGGATTAGCTCTGTACCCGGCATGCTCATAAAAAGCCTTGCGGCGGACGGATACTTCGTCATTCGGCGGGTCGATTTCGAGAATGACCGTCTTTTCGCGCTCGCCGAGAAGTGAGAGCGCCTGCGCACCGTAGCCGCGTCCGCGCATTTCGGGCAGCCGCTGTTCATATATAGGAAAGCTCTTTGAATAGAGCTCCATCGCTTTTTCATATATTTTATCTTCTGAATTTGTCAGTCTTTTAAAAATCATATTAGCATCCTCCGCGCTTTCGGTTATTATACATTTTTACACCCCGGCGGTCAAGAAATCGGGTGTTTAGAATTAAATTTTCATTGACTGATTATTGTAAATATGGTACAGTATTATTTGATTAAAAACGGATTTTCAATATGAAATCCACAAAAAAACGGAGGGGTTACAAAAAAATGCCGAATCTTATCAAAAAAATCACATCCACCCCGAAGGGCTGGTCTACAAAACCGAAGGAGAGACTGAGCTACTATCTCTACTTCTGCGGACAGAACGCGATATATAACCTCGTCGCCTCTTTCCTGACGACCTACCTCATGCTCTCTATCGGCGGACTTGTCAAAACCGCGGGAATCATGCTCGCGGTCAAGGTATGGGACGCGGTCAACGACGCTATTTTCGGCGTGCTGTTCGACAAAGTAAAATTCAAGAGCGGCAAGAAGTTTGTCCCGTGGCTCAAGATATCGCTCGTCTTTATCCCGCTGACTACGGTCATGCTCTTCGCCATACCCAATAACTTCAGCGAAAACGCGAAGCTCATCTGGCTCGCTGTTTCATATATACTCTGGGATACCGCCTACACCCTCTGCGACGTGCCGATATTCGGTATCATCACCTCGATGAGCGAAAACATTGACGAAAGAAACAGCATTATATCCTATAAGCAGATTTGGGCGGGCGTGGGCTCGGGCGTTGCGCTCATTCTCGGCACCGTCCTCGTCGGCGAGCAGGTCAAGCTCAACTACACGGTAGTCGCAATAATCTGCGCCGTGTTCGCAATTATCACGATGATCCCCGCCTGCTTCAAGCTTGAGGAGCGCTTCGGCGGAGACAGGGATGAGGATTTCACGCTCAAAAAGATGTTCAGCTATCTCGTTCAGAACAAGTATCTGCTCATCTATTACATAGGCTATTTCTTCTATTCGAGCGCCAACGTCTCCGGCTCGCTCAACCTTTTTGTCTCGTTCTATCTCTTTAATAACTCGCAGTTCTCACTCGTCGTTCAGGCTCTGAGCCTTGTTCCCGCGGCGATATTCTCGTTCCTCGTGCCCCACATGGTCAGAAAATTTGACAAGATGAAGCTGTTCAGAATCTGCACCTTGGCTACCGTTATTTTAAGCGTTGTCATGTGGCTCATCGGCTACAACTCGATGAAAGGCTTCATCATCATCTCGATACTGCGCGCGGTACCCATGGCTATTCTCGGCGTCATGCTCTTCATGTTCACGCCCGACTGCGCGGAGTTCGGCAAATTCACCTCCGGCATCGAGGCCAAGGGAATCACCTTCGCAATCCAGACCTTCATGTGCAAGCTCACCGCAGCCGTCTCCGGCGCGCTCGGAATGTTCATACTCGGTCTCAAGTCCACCGGCTGGGTCTCTGTTGAGGGCGCGCAGAACTTCGCAGACCTCCAGGGTGTCACTCAGACAGACCACGCGAAGGCCGTTCTGTGGTTCATCTATGTTATGTTCACGGCGATAGGCTACGCCATAGCCTATGTCATCTGGACCCGCTACAAGCTCACCGACAAGGATGTTCAGACCATGGCGGACTGCAACAGCGGCAAAATAACCCGCGCCGAAGCCGAAGAAAGACTCGGCGGAAGATACGACAAGAAGTCGAAGAAAGCGAAGAAATAACAAACGAAAAGAGCGGAGGGGCGTGTGCCTCTCCGCTTTAAATTACAGCACCCTGTGCACTGAGCCGCAGGGTGCTTTTTCGTTAAGTTTATTTATCAGAGCACAACTTCTCTGCCCGTCCTTGCGGACTCGTAAACTGCGCAGAGAATCTTTATCATATCAATTCCCTGCTGCGGCTTGAAGCACGGCTCGGCGCCCTCGATGACCACATCGTAGAAGTGCCTGAGGTTTCTCGCGTGCTCTCTGTCGGTAGCGTAGTTAGTCGGGATAACATCGAGGCACTTGCCGTATTCCTCGGTGTAAAATTCGACCTCGCCGTCCTGCCAATTGAGTCCCGCCTTCGTGCCGCGAAGCTCGACAAAGCGTGTCTCTTTCTTGACGTTCGACGCCCAGCTGAACTCTATCTGGAGCTGCGCCCCGTTATCGAAGCGGATAGTGCCCATCGCAAGATCCTCAACGTCAAACGTGCCGTTCTCGACCTTGTCGCCGAAGTCGGAGTTCACGGAGTCGCTGACGTCGTTGTCGGCAAACTTGCAGTATGTGCTGCCGGTCACGGCGACGGGAGTCGGGCTGCCCATGAGCCATATCGCAAGGTCTATCATGTGAACGCCGAGGTCAATGAGCGGGCCGCCGCCGGACTGCGCCTTGGTGGTGAACCAGCCGCCCTTTCCGGGGATTCCGCGTCTCCTCTGCCAGCCGCAGCGTCCGCAGTATATCTCGCCCATTTTGCCGTCGTCAATGAACTTCTTCGCAAGCTTAGACGCGTCGGTGAAGCGGTTGTTTCTCATGACCATGAGCGTCTTGCCCGCAGCCTTAGCGGCGTCATTCATCTTCATGACCTCTTCGACATTGACAGCGTCCGGCTTCTCGCAGAAAACGTGCTTGCCCGCCTTGAAAGCGGCAACCGCGATTATCGAGTGAAGATAGTTCGGGGTGCAGATATCGACAGAGTCTATCGTCTCGTCCTTGAGCAGCTCGTTGAAATCGGTATATACCTTCGCGTCTGGGAAAAACCCGTCGCGGCACTCGACCGCCCTCTCCTCGATTATGTCGCAGAGCGCAACAACCTCAAGGCGATCGTCTTTAAGATAGTGCTCGCGGTGAGCGCCGTTGAATATTCCGCCGACACCGATAATACCTACTCGCCATTTTTTCATAGAAAGACCTCCAAAAATGTATTTCATACGAATTGATTTTAACATAACAAGAAATAAAAAACAAGAGCGGCGGCCTGTACGAAATGCCGAAAAAACAGCTTTATTTTTAGTTGATTTAACAATTTGATTTGTGATTGACAACGGAACGGCGGAACGCCTTATGACGCTCCGCCGCTCCTTGCTTTTATGAAATTGTGTTTTGCAAATTAAAGCTTATTTATCAAACGCGCCGAAGCGGGCTGCTATCTTCACGCCGGTCTTTGCAAGCGGAAGAAGAGCAACTATGGTTCTGAGCGCTCCGTCAGCAGAGGACGAGAGCACGGAGGAAACGAGGAAATTGACAACAATTTTCTGCGAGGCGTTCATGTCGAGAGCTGCAACAGCGGTCTTTATAGCCACAGCGTTGTTCTCCTCGGTAAGCTCGGAATGGAGATATCTGAACAGAACGACAAACGCATCCGCCGAGTCGCCTTCTATGCCGACAAACCAGTTTCTGGTCTTGGCTGCGCTCTCTTTTGCGGTGAAGACTCCGCAGGCGGCGATATCCTTTATTGCAGCCGCAAACTTCTCCTTGTCAAGGTTTATTGTAAGAGTGACTGCGGGGGCGGTCTCCTCGCCGTTTTCGTCAACCTTGGCGGCCTGGAGTTCGATGTCCTTGAGCTTGGGGGCGATCATATCGTATACGCCGCCGGTGGTGAGGTCAACCTTAACGCTGTTGCCGATACCCAGGCTGATTTTGCCCAGCATACTGTGTATCTGAGTGTCGATAAGTCCCGTGTCAATAGCGGAGGCAAGATTCGGGAGAAGCTTCAGAACCTCGTCGACCGGGGATTCCGCAGAGGCAACTGCGTCAACAAGAGTGAATATGGGAGTGATGATGCCGCGGATACGGCGATCCATCTTCTCGTTTGTGTTGGCGCCCTTCTTAACATATGCGGTGTACTCGTCGGAGGTCATAAAGTCCTTTATGCCGAGAGCCTCAAATATGGGGATGAGATCCTCGTATATGCCCAGCTGCGGACCGTAAAATAAGCTGGTTGTGTTCTCAAAGGAAACAACGGTAGTGAGCAGCGAAAGGGGTCTGAACAGCGATGCAACAGCGTCGAGGAAGCCCTCCTTGTCGCCGTTAGCGAAACCAAAGTCGCCGTCAACAACAGTGAGATACTGCCATGCGTCAAGCTTGCCTACGGGCTTGCCGTCCGCGCCGAGCGTAGCTGCGGCAGCGTTAAGAGCCGCGATAGCACCCGCGCAGGTCTCCTTGTCAAGTTTTGCGGCAAGATCCTTGGGTCCCTTTGCAACAAGGCTGCTGAGTCCGCCGACAAGCGGGAACAGCTTCTTTGCAACAAGAGCTACGGTTTCATTGGTATATACCTTCTCGTTGAGCACCTGGGGAACTCCGCCCTCGGGAACCTTCAAAATAGTGAAAAGAATATCTTCAACTCTGCCGATAGACCTGTTGACAGCCTTCTTGGAAGCGCCGATGGGATACTTAACCTTGGTGCGCTCCATAGTATCAACGTCGGGTTTTTCGTCCGTAGGATCGGATACGGCAAGAGCAGCCGCTTCGCTGACAGCGCCGTCAAGCGCTGCGGTCGCTTCCTCCTGCGCAAAGGCATTGAGCCCTGCCGCCATAACGGACATTATCATGCACAGGCAAAGTATAACGCTGAATGTCTTTTTTAATGCTTTCATAACTTGTTCTCCTTTCGTTTTTAAAACGGGGGGGCTGTTAACTCATCTCTCTTTTGGGTTTCTCCTCCTCTGCCTTGAAATTAATTTATAAAAAGGTTATAAATTCCTTAATTGCTTATTTATTTGTAATTAAGCGTTTGTTTATAATTATTAACACAGCGTTATTAATTCGTTTAAAGCACAGAGGGAAGCCGACTCCCCTCTTTAATGCGTTTCTATAAATCAAGCGTCTATACATCTTACAATTTGATTTTAACATAAGGTGAAACAAAAAACAAGAGCGGCGGCCTGTACGAAATGCCGAAAAAACAGCCATGTTTTTAGTTGATTTAACAGTTTGATTTATAATTGGCAAAAAGGAACGGCGGAACGCCGTATGACGCTCCGCCGAACCTTGCTTTTATGAAATTGTGTTTTTACCTTTTGACGTTCGGTTTATTTCTTGAATGCGCCGAACCAACCTGCAATTTTAACTCCGACCTTGACTATCGGAATCATTAGCACGAGCGTTCTGAGAGCTCCGTCAGCAGAGGACGAAAGCGCAATCGAAACGATGAAGCTGACGGCTATTCTCTGAGCGAAGTTCATGTCAAGAGCCTTGACAGCGGTCTTTATGGCTGCCGCGTTGCTCTCGGAGGTGAGCTCGGAGTGGAGATATCTGAACAGAACGACAAATGCGTCCGCCGCATCGCCGTCGATGCTGACGAATCAGTTCTTGCCGCGGGCGATGCTCTCGTTTGTGGTGTAAACGCCGCAGCCGGAGAGATCCTTGATAGCGGAAGCGAACTTGTCCTTATCGAGGCTTATCGAAAGGGTGACTGCGGGGGCGGTAACTCCGCCGTTCTCGTCAGTCTTGGCAGCCTGAAGCTCGATATTCTTGAGCTTGGGAGCGAGGATATTGTAGAGACCATCGGTGGTGAGGTCGACATTGATGCTGCTGCCGAGACCCATGCCGAGCTTGCCAATCAGATTCTGAATCTGGGTGTTGAGCAGACCGGAGTCAACCGCATAAGCGACCTTCGGAAGGAGCTTCATAACCTCGGTGAGCGGAGACTCCGCGGAGGCGATAGCGTCGATGAGATTGAACACGGGAACGAGGATTCCGCGGATGCGAGCCACTCGAGAGCCTCTATATAGAGGTTGCCCTTGTAAGTATACTCTGCGGCGTAAGCCTTGTTGTAGGCCTCAGCCTTTTCGAGCCACGCAGCAAAATCTGCGATGTACTTAGGATCATTCTCACCCTCTGCATAGCTGCCGGGCTTCGGCGCAAGGCCGGGGCTCTTCGGCTTCGTGGGCGCGGGGTTAGCCTTGAGAAGATCGTTGTAGATAACATCGCCCATCAGCTTGAAGCCTTTGAAGGCATCGCCCTTTACAGAGCCGCTGATGATGCCGTGGGTCGAGCCATAGCCGCCAGCCATAACGCGGGTGTTGTAATCGGTGGCTTCCCAAGCGGCTTTCTTGGTATCAACAGAGGTCTTTCTGTCGGCAATAGTCTTTGCAAGCGCAACGGCGTTGTCGATATAAGCCGGAACATAGCCGAGAGTTGTGACAGCCTGAGCCGCAGCGTTGACATAGTGATCCTTCTTCGAGCTTGATATCTCGGGGTGATTCTTGATGGAGATCTGGCGCTCTCTCATCACTACATCGTGGTAGAACACATCGAAAACAAGGACATCGATGCTTTCCTTATCGGAGTTTCCGAGATCCTTATACTCGGCAACGAGCTTCTCGTAAGCCGCAAGATCCTCTGCCGAAGGCTCGGCTTTGGTAACATCGCCATCGAAAGCTTCGACATTCGCTTCAAACCTTGCAACTGCTTCTGACTTTTCCTGCGCAAAGACGTTAAGACCGACCGCCACGGCAGACATAAGCATGCACAGGCAGAGCATAACGCTCAGCGCTTTTTTAAATGTTTTCATTTACTCTGTTCTCCTTTCGTTTTTGTGAAAACATTATAGACATTGTTATTCTTTGCTTCTTTTTGTCTCCTACTTTGCAGCAATTTATATTATAACATTAAGTTATAAATTCAGCTTTTAATATGCGGCACCGACAAAGTACCGCGCTATTCATAAAATAATTCAGAACCACCGCAATATTATAATATTTACAAATAAGTAAAGTTATATCTTAAAGAAGTGTTATTAATTATTTGAGATATAAGGGGAATTGTTGAAATTCCCCTCGTTGTTTAAAAATCAAGTCTCTCCCGTAGGCTCTGTTTTATCCCAACCTCACACACGATGCTAAGCCCGAGGAAGCAGTCCTCAAAGAAATCGCGACCGAGCTTGAACTCCGGCAGAAGATAAGGCTTCATTTTGCTCTTTATCAAACCTATGAGCTTGTCCGTATCCATGCCCTCATCGAGCTCATATATAACCACTCTGCCCGGATTCATCAGCGCGATTATCGTCTGGAGGCGTTCGCTGCAAAAAGCTATGCGCTCAGATTCAATGTCCGGAGTGTGCCGCGGGATGTTTTCGACCTCGCCGGCAGCGCCCGACGCGCCGCAGAGCACCTCGCCGTTTGCGATTATTCCCGAGCCGCTCTTGCGCTTGCCGTAAGCATAGAGAACGGTTATACCCTCTTGATAATTCGAATATTTTCTTGCCACATTCGTTGCGACATGCAGGTCGTTGTCAATAAGAACCGTCAGTCCGAATTTTTCATTCAGCCTCTTTGCAACATCGATATGGTTGAGCGACGGGAATGCCGCCGAGTCCATAACAACACCCTTGCAGACAACGCCCGAAACGGCTATCGCCGTCATGGCTATGAGCGGATCGGCCGCAACGCTTGTCATAACAAGATTCTCAAGCGTCGAAAGTACTTTTTCGTCACAAATCGGTATATTTCCGCTGCCGATAGTACGGCTTTTGAAATCATGGATTCTGTATGAAAGAACATCGGAGTCAAGATAAATCAGCAGAAAATGCATATAGTCCGCGTTAAGCTTATATACCTGCGCCTTACGCCCGCGTTCCGCACCTATAACTCCGTCCGGATTAATAATTCCCTCCGCAACACCGTAATCAATAGCTCGCGTCACGGTCGGCAGGCTCAGCCCGATGCTTTTGGCTATCTGCGGAATTGTCGCCTGCTTGTTTTTGTGTATGTATCCCCACACAGAGCGGTAATTCGTCAGCTTGACTATGGATGAATCAAGTGTATTTTTCAAAAAGCGCGCCCCTCATCTGCAAATTAGAAAACCGTGTTATTAAATCAATTATATCACCGCGTTCTGTTTTTCGCAATATGCACTTTTGCCAAAAACGGACTTTTTAAATTATGCACAGTAAACAACGCAGAATCGCGAAGGCAACACAATTATTGACACAGTGTCGAAGCAAGTATATAATTTCAGTATCAAATATCGGAGGGAACAGCATGGCAAAAGGGCTGCCGGATTCAAAGAAATATATAAAAGAAAAGCAGGCTCCCCTGCGCTTCGGCGCGGACGGAAAATTCCGCATTCTGCATCTGACTGATGTCCACGAGGTCGACCCGGAGATGGACGATGAGGAGAACAGACAGATACCGATAAACAAGAGCAAAGAGACGATAAATGTCATTCGCCGATGCATCGAAATTGCTAATCCCGATCTTGTCGTTTTCGGCGGCGACAACATCAGCGGCTACTGGCAGGAGTTCGCATATGAATATATGTATAATACTATCAAAAAGATAGTCGCGCCGATTGCGGAGAAAAATATCCCGCTCGCCATAGTTTTCGGCAATCACGATGCCGAGGCGCAGCCCAAATTGCCGTTTCTCGCGAAAGAGAATCAGATCTGTATATACGCCGAATACGAGAATTTCAGGAGCACGATGAACGACGAGGATGTCTCCGGCTGCGCGAATTGCAGTTTGCCTATTTTGTCTTCCGACGGCAAGCATATCGCCTGGAACATCTGGTGCATCGACTCGGGCGACTATGTCAGGGACGATGAGTTCAATGTTATAGACGACGCCGGATACGGCTTTGTAAAAAAAGATCAGATAGCATGGTACGAAAGACGCGCCGCCGAACTCAAGGCGCAGAACGGCGGAAAAGCCGTGCCATCGCTGCTGTTTCAGCATATTCCCGTCATTCAGGAATATAACAACCTGAAAAAAGACCCGGACGGCGAATACAGCCTCGGCGCGCAGCACTACTCCGTCCCGGACGGCGCACTGCTCGAGGGCGAGATTCACGAATCCCCATGCCCGCCGCTCGAAAACGGAGACGAATTCGAGAGCTGGAAGAGAACGGGCGATATAGTCGCCGCATTCTTCGGCCACGACCATGTGAACACATTCACAATGGAAGTCGACGGCATAAAGCTCGTTCAGACCCCCGGCGCGGGCTACCACTCCTACGGCGACAAACGCGGCGGCAGACTGATTATAATAGACGAAAACAAGCCGGATTCGTATGAGTCGGAATGCATTTTCATCGACAGAATAACACAAGGTAAGCTTAAATAAATTCAAATAAAGGACGGAGAACAGCTATGGACAAATACGCAAGATTCAGATATCAGCCCTGCATCCCGCTCGGCACGGACGGCAGAAAAGTTACGGGTTCACCCGAGCACGCCGCGCTCTCGAGAAAGGCCGCCGGCGAGGGTATGGTTCTGCTCAAAAACAGGCTTCACACTCTGCCGCTCACGCGCGGAACAAGAGTCGCACTCTTCGGCAAGGCGACTATCGAATACATAAAGGGCGGCGGCGGAAGCGGCGACGTTTTCTGCGCCTACATCCGCAATGTCTATGACGGATTCAGTCAGAAGGAAGCCGAGGGCAAGGTCAGCGTGTTCAAGCCGACCGTCGAGTTCTACAAAGAATACGTCAAGGAGGCGAGCAAGCGCATCCCGACCCGCGCCCAGATTGAGAAGATATGGGACAAGGTCAACGCCATGTCCTTCTGCAAAGAGAAAGACGATATAATCTACGACACCTTCGCGAGCATGCATGTTGCCGAGGCGCATATGCCCGACGAGCTCATAGCGGAGGCAGCCGCGAACGCTGATATCGCGATAATAACCCTCAGCCGCTTCTCCGCAGAGGGCGTTGACAGAAAGGCTATCCCCGGCGACTACTACCTTTCGGACACGGAGAAGAGCCTCATCGACCGAGTCGCTGCGGCGTTCCCGAACACAGTTATAGTCCTCAACTCCGGCGCAGTCGTTGACTGCGAGTATTTCGCGGACAATGAAAAAGTCGGCGCGATAATCTCCGGCTGGCAGGGCGGACTCGAGGGCGGCATGGCGATTGCAGACATTATCTGCGGCGATGTCAACCCCTCCGGCAAATTGGCGGACACTATCCCCGACTCCTACGACTCATATCAAAATGCGCAGGAGTTCCTGACAGGCTTCGAGCATCTCGATTATTTTGATGACATATATGTCGGCTACCGCTATTTCGAGACGATTCCCGGCGCCGCCGAAAAAGTTCGCTATCCGTTCGGCTTCGGTCTCTCTTATACCGATTTCGAGTTCAGCGGCGCATTCTGCGGCGAGAGCGACGGAAAGATAGTCGCCGCGGTGACGGTCAAAAACATCGGCAAAGTGCCCGGCAAAGAGGTCGTTCAGCTCTATTACAGCGCGCCGCAGGGCAAGCTCGGCAAGCCCGCAAGAGAGCTCGCCGCGTTCAAAAAGACGAAGCTTCTCTCCCCCGGCGAATCCGAGGCAATCGCGCTGAGCTTTGATATCGGCGACATGGCGAGCTTCGACGATCTCGGCAAGATAAAGAAATCAGCATTCGTGCTCGAAAAAGGCACATACTCGTTCTACCTCGGAAATTCCGTCAGAGCGACAGAAAAGCTCCGCTACGACTTCGTACTGAGCGAGGATATAATCACAAAAGAATCGAAGCCGCTCTGCAGACCGTTCAAGCTCGAAAAGCGTCTGCTCGCGGACGGCAGCTTTGAAAATCTCCCGACGGGCGAACCCGTTTACACACGCGGCACGCACACTTCTATCGAAGCAACCGCGCCCAAAGATACAATCATGTTCGACGAAGTCGGCGAAAATATAACGCTCGACGAATTTATAAAGCAGTTCACCGTTGACGAGCTTATCGACTTTGTCGGCGGGCATCAGAATCAGCCCGGAGTCTGCAACACAGGCGCGTTCGGCGGCATGAAACGCCTCGATGTGCCGCCCGTCCCGACTGCTGACGGGCCTGCGGGTCTGCGCCTCAACGCTTCAACGGGCGTGCCCACAACGGCATGGCCCTGCGCAACGCTTCTCGCGTGCACATGGAACACGGAGCTCATTGAAGAAGTCGGCGCGGCAGGCGGCGCGGAGCTGCGAGAAAACAATCTCGGCGTGTGGCTCGCGCCCGCGATGAACATCCACCGCAATCCCCTGTGCGGACGCAATTTCGAGTATTTCTCCGAGGATCCCCTCCTCGCCGGAAAGTGCTGCGCCGCCGACGTGCGCGGCATCCAGTCGCAGAAAATCGCCGCATCGGTAAAGCACTTTGCCTGCAACAACAGGGAGTCGAACCGCTTTGAATGCGATTCCAGAGTCTCCGAACGCGCGCTCAGGGAGATATATCTGCGCGGCTTCGAGATATGCGTCAAAGATGCCGACCCGTGGACAATTATGTCCTCCTACAATCTCATCAACGGCTGCCACACTTCGGTGAGCTACGAATTGCTCACCGAGATGCTCCGCAACGAGTGGGGCTTCAAGGGCATGGTCACAACAGACTGGGGCGTCCACAGCAACCACTCCGACGAGGTTCTCGCCGGCAACGATGTCAAGATGGGCGACGGCGAGCCCGAGGAGTTGAAAGCCGCTTTTGAAAACGGCAAGATAACCCGCGCCGACCTCGAGACAAGCGTCAAGCGCATACTCGAGCTGACGATGAAGGTCGCGGAATAAATCAGATTTAACAAAAGGCAGTCGAAAGGCTGCCTTTTTTGTTATATTACACAATCACTCCACTGTGTTCTTGTATATAATTACATATTTTAAAAATGTTCGATAAAAATATTGACTTATATTTATTAAGATGATATTCTTATGTTGATAATTATATTTTCTATATGGAGGTGATAAAATCCAACTGAGGCTATTATAAGTACAATACATAAAAAGCACAAGTAAAAAGAAAGGATTTTATTATGAAAAAGATTTTACTAAAAATTAGTTCTGTACTTTTGGCACTGATACTTCTATGTGTGCCTTTGTCAATTTCTGCATCAGCCATAACTGAACCTAATATAGCCAATTTGGTTGTGGTAGAAAATATTGACGGAGGATTAGTGAAGTGTGGAAAAATAGATGCGACGGCAATGAATAAAATCAGGAACAATGTTCATTCGATTTCAGCACGTGAAAAGATTGTAGAAATATTTAAAGCAATTGATGTAGATGTAACCACTGATAACCCTATCGTTATAGATTTGTCACAAAAAATCGACACATTTGATAGCATGAAAAGCAATACACAAATTTTGGAAATATCAGAAAATGGTTCAGAACGCATAATTTCAAAAAATGAATATCATAGAATTGAGCAACAAGAGCAACGTCAAGATCTTATATCTTTATATTCAAGTGACCCGGACAGTAACCATAGCAATAAAGAAACATCAAAGAATGGATATATGGAGCTAACCTTAGTAACATATTTTTTAAGAAATCAAAAGGGTCGTTACTGCGCCATTGGTATTTGCAAATGGCTTAAGGCTCCACTGTTTCGGTCTGTTGATGCAGTTTCTATAGGATCCGATTGCGTTTCTTGGGATCAGAAAGAAGATAGCTATGTCGGTGTATCACTTTACACCGAAACTGAAACCATCGGAAACTCTATTAATACCCGAGAAGTTACAAACAACCTAGGCATAAGGGGAGTTGATATCAAAAACGGCTTTTTCTATACATGGAAATTACCTAAAGATACCGTAGTTAGTGGTACTAACAACAGTTTAACATATAAAAATTTACGCATCATGATATCCGGATATGCAAATGTAAGAAAATATAACATACATGAGCAATGGATTGACATGAAGTTGAGATATTCCCATATACAGGGGAAAATAAGCACGGATTCAACTTTTTCGCTTTTAGATGTAGGTAGCCCTGATGTCTTTAAGATAAGCTTCTCGTTCTCATTAGCACATAAAAACTATTATTGTCCCCTAAAATGGGATTACTCTACAGAGTTTTAAAAAGAAAGGAACCATATATGAGAAAATGGCAAAAAATAACTATCGGCATCGTGATTGTCGTGTTGTTGGCGCTTCATCTGATTATACAATATGCACCCGACATCGACAATGACGGCGCGGTTATATTTATCACCTATATTTTGGCCGTAGTCACATTTGTTACCGTGCTAATACATTCGTTCAAAAGCAGCGCCCGCAGCGATGATATTCTCGACGAGCTCGAAGAGCTGAAAAATGAGAATAAAGCCCTGCGTGAAAGACTCGACGAAAAAGACGAGTCGCATGAATAAACTCATATAATCTATCTAAGACAAAAGGCAGTCGAAAGGCTGCCTTTTACTATATTATTCATATTAAATGTATAGGGAAGCAGATGTCTCTCATCAGCTGTTTCCCTGATTTTTATTTTTCTGGTAAGGCTATTCGATAAGATTTTATATATTATGCATAAATTATTTCTTGCTTTTTGTCAGAAATTCACATTGAAAAGCACCTCACGTGATGTTATACTACCAATTAATAACGCAGTGTTATTAATCGTTGATGGGGACCGCCATAAGCCTGTCCGCAAAAGCCGGGGATGCCTTTTTTTCCACCTTTTGTGCATCGTCTTTCCCCTGCGGTCGGATTATCTCCGTTTTGTGCACCCGCAGGCGGCATTTTGCAGGCAGAGCGGCGGATAAATAACGGAAAGAATTCCGTCTTTTGGTTATTTGATTGATAACGCTGCGTTATAAATATTTCAGGCGGTCGGCGATTTTTCGCCCGCCGTTATTTTTATTTTCTTGATGTTTTTCGCGCCGCAGAGTATAATTAATTTTATAAATATTTCTGTTGAGGTGCAAACGGTGAGGGACAAGCTCAGCGTATTAAAAGAATATTTCGGTCACGATTCTTTCCGCGAGGGGCAGGACAGAATAACGGACAGCCTGCTCGGCGGGCGCGATGTTCTCGGCATCATGCCCACGGGCGCCGGGAAATCGATATGCTATCAGGTGCCCGCACTCATGTTTGACGGCATCACTATTGTCGTCTCCCCGCTCATCTCTCTGATGAAAGATCAAGTCAGCGCGCTCGTCCAGTCGGGCGTCGCCGCCGCATACATAAACAGCTCATTGACCCACGCGCAGTATCTGAAAGTGCTGCAAAACACAGAGAGCGGCAAATATAAAATAATTTATGTCGCACCGGAGCGGCTCTGCGCGCCCGCTTTTCTCGGAATATGCCGCAATCTCAATATATCCATGGTCGCGGTCGACGAGGCGCACTGCGTCTCGCAATGGGGTCAGGATTTTCGCCCGAGCTATCTGAAAATACCCGATTTTATCGACGCTCTTAACTCCCGTCCCGTTGTCGGCGCGTTTACCGCTACCGCCACGGGAGCCGTCAGAGATGATATAAAAACGCTGCTCAGGCTCGTCTCCCCGCTCGTTGTCACAACGGACTTCGACAGGCCGAACCTGTTCTTTTCTGTCATGCAGCCGAAGAACAAATCGATCGAGCTGATGAAGCTGATAAAAGAGCGCAAGAATGAATCCGGCATAGTTTATTGCTCGACGCGCAAGGCGGTCGAGGAAGTGTGCGAACTGCTTCAAAAAAACGGATTCGCCGCTACCCGCTACCACGCGGGGCTTGATGAAAATGAACGCAGGCGCAACCAGGACGATTTTGTCTATGACCGCGCGACGATAATGGTCGCCACAAACGCATTCGGCATGGGGATCGACAAATCGAATGTCTCGTTCGTCATCCACTACAACATGCCGAAGAATATGGAGAGCTACTATCAGGAGGCGGGACGCGCCGGGCGCGACGGCAGGAGTGCGGACTGTATTCTGCTCTACAGCGCAAAGGATGTGCGGACGAATCAGTTCTTAATAAACAACTCCGAGCCGAACCCCGACCTCACCGAGGACGAGCAGGAAGAGGTCAGACAGCGCGACAGAGAGCGGCTCAAGCAGATGACTTTTTACTGCACGACGCACAAGTGCCTGCGTAAATTCATACTCGAATATTTCGGCGACAATGGCCCCGAGCGGTGCGAAAAGTGCTCCAACTGCCTCTCGAATCACGAGAACACGGATATCACGGTTGACGCGCAGAAGATAATGTCATGCGTCGCACGGACGGGTCAGCGATACGGCAAAAAAGTAATTTGCGATGTCCTGCGCGGGAGCAAAAACGAGCGGCTGATATCCGCCGGGCTGAGCAGACAATCGACCTACGGCATAATGGCGGACTGCCCCGAAAAGCGGCTGCGTGACATCATCGACCATCTCTGCGAAAACGGATACATAACCGCACAGGGCGACGAATACCCGATACTCAAACTCGCGCCGAAGAGCCGCGGAGTTCTGACGGGTCAGGAGACGCTGCGCATGATGCTCGAGATACCGCAGAAAAAGAAAGCCGCCGCCGCAAAAGACGCTCCGCTCCCGCCGGCGGACGAAAAGCTCCTCGCCGCGCTCAAAGATCTGCGAAAAAGTCTTGCCATGCGCCAGAGCATACCGGCTTATGTCGTTTTCACCGACGCGACACTTGTCGATATGTGCCGCCTCAAACCGAAAACGCAGGAGGAATTTATGGAGGTCTCCGGAGTCGGTCAGGCAAAATCCCAGCGATACGGAGAAGTTTTCCTCGCAGTCATTGCAGAATTTTCGGAATAAATTTAAAAAGCAGGTCACCGGATATCCGATGACCTGCTCTGTTTTTTATGCCGTTCTGCGCTTGTTATATACGAACATCCCCACTCCCGCGCCGCAGATGAGGACATAGCCTATAACGCTCAGGACATCCGGCACATCGCCAAAGACGAAAAATCCGAGCGCCGCGGCGAAGAGCACCTGCGTGTAGTCATAGACCGAAATCTCCTTCGCCGGCGCGCAGATATACGCCCGAGTTATTCCTATCTGACCGACGCAGGCGAAAGTCCCCGCGAGGACGAGATAAATAAGCTGCATAGCGCTCATATGCTTGTAGCCCGCTATCATAAACGGCAGGCACATCGCGCACGAAAACGCAGAGAACCAGAAAATTATCCGCTTGCTGTCCTCTTTTCTTGAGCCGAGGCGGCGCACGAAAGTATAGGCTATTCCCGCGCCCGCTCCGCCGAGAAGCCCCGCGACGGCCGCGAGCACTTCGGGATTGTCAAACCCCGGCTTTATGATGCACATGCTGCCCGCGAACGCAACGCACACGCCCGCTATCTGAACTATGCTCGGGCGCTCTTTGAGCAGAATTACAGAGAATATTATCGCAAAAAACGGCGAGAGTTTGTTGAGCATATTCGCGTCCGACAGGTTGAGTTTACCTATCGCGTAGAAATTGCACAGCATGCCGAGAGTGCCGAAAAAGCAGCGCCCGAAAAGATCGGGGATATTCTTTTTCGCGAGCACGAATCCTGTTTTATCGCGCAGCATCATGATAAAAATAAAAATCAGCGCGATAAAATTCCTAAAAAACGCCTTCTGAAACGAGGGCAGGTCTCCCGCGAGCTTGACAAACATCGACATCAGTGAAAAGCCGAACGCAGCCAAAATTATATAGAAAACACCTTTTGTTTTTGAGCTGAGTTTTGTCATAGGCTTCCGCCTTTTTGCTTGATAGCGCGGTGCGCTCCGAATATTATTATACCACCGATGTCAAAATATAAAAAATCCGGAACACCTAAGCATTCCGGACATATTATCAAAGCTTCACATCAGGCTCTCGCCGCGCTCTTCGAGAAATTTCTTTACTTCGTCGAGCGTCGGTATCGACGCGGACGCGCCCGGGCGCGAGACTGCGACAGCCGAAGCCGGAATAATACTGCGCGCACCGCTTCGCGAAAAGGTCAAATATATCGTTCTCAAACATATAGCCGAACGCCACGACGCTGTCCGGCGCAATGACCGTGGCGGCATTCGTGACCGCCTTTGCGAGGCTGTCCGCGTATCTTTCAAGCTCAACTTTAACTGCGCCGTCGCTCTTTGCAGATAAAAGTATCTGCTTTATGTCGATTTTTTTGCACGCGAATATTATATGGAATAATATACATAATCCGCAAAAATACTTGCGCTTTTCTGTTACAGATGGTATAATATATCTTGGAAAGCACCCAAAGTATAATCTGCTTCATTCGATACCCCCCTACCCCGCGGGTTGCGGTACCCAAAAAACGGACGGAGAACCTTGCAATGACAGACTACGGCAGGACGGATATTTTCCTCGGCGAGAGCCGAGTGAATCGTTCTGCCCTTTTGCTGCAGCAACAGGTCTTTTTGCATAACAAAATAAACAGAACTATACCGGAGACAGGCTATTTTTGCGCTGTCCCCGGTTTTTTGCGTTTTAAAAGGGCGGTGATATATGGTCTGTAAAAGCTCATAGGTCAGACCGGCTTTTGCCGGAGCAAAAAAGTCCTTCCGCAGAACAAAAGGAGGGAAAAACTAAAATACAAATCGGAGGAACAAAAAAAATGAAAAAACGAATTTTAAGCATGCTGCTTTGCTGCCTCATGCTGTTCGGACTGGTTTTCACAGTCTCCGCAGATCCCGATCAGCCCGAAGTTGATCCCGTTGCACACGCAATCACCGTTACAACCGAAAACGGCACTGCAACCGCATCCGCGGAAACCGCTTTCGCAGGCACGGAAATCACCCTTACCGCAGAAGCCAACGAGGGCTTCCGCTTCAAGGAGTGGCAGGTCATAAAGGGCGGCATAGAGATAACGGACAACAAGTTTGTCATGCCCGACGAGGACGTTGAAGTTAAGGCAATCTTCGAGGCAATCCCCGAGATAATCCCCGAGGAGCACAGCATCACGATAATCCCCGTTGGCAAGGGCAAGACCTATTCCGTCCCCAAGACCGCTGTTGCGGGCACGGAGATAACCCTTCACGCAGAGCCCGACAGCGGCTGGATCTTCTACGGTTGGGAAGAGGTCGTTGAAGAAGGCGTCGACAAGGTCACTATAGCGAGCGACAAGTTCATCATGCCCGACAGAGATGTTGTTATCAGAGTTATCTTCGTCAAGGAGAGCAGCATCAAGGTCACAACCGACGGCAACGGCACCGCTTCCGCCGACAAGGAAAAGGCTCTTAACGGCGAAGAGATAACCCTCACCGCTACCCCCAAGGAAGGCTATGCCTTCAAGGAGTGGCAGGTTGTTAAGGGCAACGTCGAGATAAAGGACAACAAGTTCATCATGCCCGACGAGGATGTTGAAGTTAAGGCCATATTCGCCGCAGAGCACAAGATCGTTGTTCTGACCGATAAGAACGGCACCGCTTCCGCATCCGCAACCGATGCTATCGCAGGCACCGAGATAGTTCTCACCGCCAAGGGCAATGACGGCTACTACTTCAAGGAGTGGCAGGTCATAAAGGGCAACGTAGAAATAAAGGACAACAAGTTCGTTATGCCCGATGAGGATGTCACCGTTAAGGCTATCTTTGCGGAAATCAAGGACGCTCCGAACGATGACGACATGAACGTTAAGCGCGACGTACATTTCGTATTGGTCAAGACTGACGGAAACGGCGTAGGCGTTGCATATCCGCCTTACTCCGAGGCAGGCACAAAGGTAACGGTCGTTGCCATTGCGAAGCCCGGCTACAAGTTCAAGGAGTGGAAGGTCGTCAAGGGCGGCGTTGAGTTAGAGAACAAGAGCATTGCCACCTTCGAAATGCCCGCAGAGAACGTTATACTCGAAGCCATATTCGAGTCCGACGGCACCGAGGGCGACAAGCCCGATACACCCGATAAGCCCGGTACACCCGATAAGCCCGATACACCCGATAAGCCCGGCACCCCCGACAAGCCCGGCACCCCCGACAAGCCCGGTACACCCGACAAGCCCGGCGCAACCGACGTACCCGACACAGGTGATACGACTAACGTACTCCTCTGGGCTGCAGCTCTGGTAATCGGCGGCGGTGTTGCGATAGGCACTGTTGTCAGCAAGAAAAAGAAGAGAGAAGAAAGCTAATCTCTCGGAACACTGAAAAGAGCGGTCGCTTCGGCGGCCGCTCGATTTTTGTTTGGCGGCGGAAAAATACAAATTATTGCGCGAAAAATCCCGATGCAGTGCATAACCGCATCGGGATAAAACATGTCAGAATTTCAATTTAAAGCATTGACGCTGCCTTTTAGGACGCATTACTCCCCTATCGGCTCCGACTTCCGGGTGTTCGCGCCGAAATAGATACCGGAACGGCCGAACCGATTGGAAATCACGGTTTCGTGCTTTTATTTCAGGCCTTTTACAAGTTTAATAATCTGAACGGAGAAGGTCACAGATAATTCCGCAAGTTTATTTTTCTTTTATATTCGTATCACATGTTTATATAGACAGTATATCCTAAATCCGAACATTGTTCAATGACGCCGACGCTGTGCGCCCGATGATATCGCTTGCGCTCCGAAATGTTGCTGTTCGCTTCGCTCACGGTGAAATAATTCGCTCTGCAAATTGTGAAATTTGATGCTTTGCATCAAGTGAATGTGAAACAAAGCCTCACCGCCGCAGCGATTTCACACGCCGCAGACGTATTTCACATTTGCGGAGCAAATATTTCACATCAAAAATATTTCACTCGTTCCAAAGGAACGAATTTCACTGAAAAAAGCATTTGCAATCCTCTGCAAAAATACTGCTTATAGCTTCTACAATGTCTAAAAGCTACATTGCCTGCGTTTTATAAATATAACGCCTGTGAAATATCCTGCTGACGCAGGATGTGAAATGTTTGCCTTACGGCAAA